>Ga0193706_1000468_pt1 | contig 23793 bp, 19 predicted proteins | sample U3c1metaG_FD_160130 | JGI IMG/M metagenome (GOLD analysis project Ga0193706, IMG submission 160130) | Soil microbial communities from a riparian zone of the East river system, Colorado, United States - U3c1 | ecosystem: Environmental > Terrestrial > Soil > Riparian zone | place: USA: East River... | reverse complement strand
TGGCAGACCCGGAATACCGCAAGCGCTACCAGATCGAGGTGGAGGACAAGACTGGGTACGTCCTGTCGACCAGCTCGTTCACCTCGGCGGATCTGCAACGAATGATGCGCCTTGTGTCCGTGTATCAAGGTCTGGATTACTACCGCGTGCTCCGGTACTTCCTCCGTTGGATCCAGTGGGACCGGGGTATCCGCGCGCTCTCGTTCATCGACGATCTCGAACGGGAGCTGGCCGTCGGCTCCCAACCACTGCCCGAGCTGCAGCGCCTCTTGTGGCCGCTCCTGGAACCGGCCGATGCCTTTCAGCTCGCAAAGTGGGACCTCGCCGCATCGTTTACGTTCCCCGCAGGACATGGGGAAACGACACGAATCGGCTGGGAGGGCGTCTTCAAGGATGCAATGGACTTCGCCGTTCGTCGTTACGGTATACCGGCGGACGATTCGGCCCTGCGGGCCATCATTGATGCACAGTTGGCCTTGATGCCCTCGGCGATCAAGACGTACCCGCTGCGTCTGGAGCTTCCCCACGACGTGGTTGCCTACTTCTCCGAGCAGTCGACGCGCGTCCTCGGGTCAGATCAGCGGAGCCAACGCCCCCTGAGCTCATATCCAGCGGCGGAGTTCGTGGTGGACGACGCACGGGGTTTGTCTCGTCCTACTGAGACTCATCTGCTGGAGGTGAACCACGCGGGCCGAAACCGCGACTTCGAATGGGAGCTGGAGTCGCCGTTGCGGGTTCTCAACCTCAATACGTACGCCAAGGGACGGAAGAGATTGGTCGTAGTCCCCGCAGAAACCAGCTCGGCGTCCAGCACTTCGTGAGCCCGTCATGCAGCGCGCGGTCATCGCATGAAGAGTGAAATCCAGGCAACGCAGAAGCACTTTCGGGCGTGGCTCGCCCGTCACGAAGGTCACGCGCTCGACGACCAGGCGCTCGCTGATCTCCTTGACCGGCTGTTTCCCCTCCCCCGGGAGTTCGACCTAGCGCTGGGCCGGGCCGTCGATAATCCCGTCGAGCTCGATGCCATCGTGTACGGGATAGGTGAACGTGAGCGAAAAGCGCTCGGAGCGGTGTGGACGATCGACCTCGAGGAACCACGATCCTCACTCTTCGGCCTGCCCGTATTGGACACGGGGGCTGGACGTCGCTTCTCGCCGCTGCACGCGGTGGCCCGGGTCATCAGCGGTCCGAGCCTCAATTCTCGGGAGGCGCTACAACGCCGGCTGCCCCTGGTGACTGAGCGGGAGGCCGAAGGGCTAGCGCGGCCGCGAGCCGCGCGACGCGTCTCGATCTGGCCCCACCCTGACCTGATCGTGGTTCCGAACCACGGCTTGCTCTTCGGCTGGGCACCAGAGACCCCTGCACCGATTCCTATCGGACTCCTGGACGCGCGCCTGCTCTGCGGCGACGCATCCGTCGTCCCAGACGACGACGCGGTCGCCCGCATGCTCGCGCTCGCAGCCGGTCGCTTGGTATGCGGCTCGGCGTCGCGAGGCCGCGCGAGCCTCCGGACGCCAACGGGCCGCGTCCCCGCAGATTCGGCGCTGTGTGCCGCCTCTTTCGAGGAGCGGGTGTTCCTGACGAGTCGCGTCCGTGTGCTGCCTGGGACCGAAGGGTTCTTCAGCCCCCAAATCAAGGAGGGGAGCCCCTTGACCGTGAGCGAGCTCTCCCTGTTCACCGTCCTGGGCAGCGCCCCCTCTGCGGAGGAGGCCGTCCAGTGGGTCCTTGGCTCCGCGGCCAAGCCGAAGGAAGCCGCCGCCCTTCGTAAGCTGGTCCGCGGAGCGCTCGCGACTGGCGCCATTGCCGCGCGCACTGTCGACGGCTCGCAATCAGACGCAATTTCCCACATCGCTCCAGTCTCATCGATCGGGCAAGCGGTCGTCGCTTCCCCCACGGAGACCGACGGGCGGACGCCGGTTTGCTTTGTGAGCGGTGAACCGAATTACCACTTGCCGCTCGCTCTGGGGATGCTCCGCGCGGCAGCAGAGGAGCGGTGCCCATGGTTTCACTTCCGGATCCTCTCAACAGCCTCGCGTGAGGAGATTGAGCGCCTGGCGAAGAGCGGTCCAGGTGTCTGGCTGTTTTCTAACTATGTTTGGTCGCTCGAGGCGAATCTCGCCGTCTCGCGACGCGTGAAGGAGATTGACCCGCAGAACCTCGTGATCCACGGCGGTCCAAGCACTCCGAGCTACGAAGAGGCCTGTCGATCCTTTCTCCAAGTGAATCCCTTTATCGACGTAGCGGCCCGCGGCGAGGGTGAGAACACGCTGGTCGAAATCTTGTCTTGCCTCTCGGAGTGGGACCGCTCGGAACCGCTCTCCGTCCGTTTGGGTGCCATTGGAGGGATCGCGTTCCGCGATCCGGCCGGGAAACATGTTCGCACGCCCGACCGGCCGCCAGAACGCGAGATCGATCGGTTCCCTTCGCCCTATTTGAAAGGCGTCTTCGATGGGTATCCCCATGCCGTCGTCTCGGCAATCGTTGAGACCAATCGGGGCTGTCCCTATGGGTGCACTTTCTGTGACTGGGGGTCGGCGACGCTCCAAAAGATCCGCCGCTTCGACCAGCAGCGAGTCTTCGCTGAGATCGACTGGATCGGTCGGCATCACATCAAAGTTTTATGGATAGCGGATGCGAACTTCGGAATACTCGATCGCGACGTCGAAATTGCTCGTTTCATCGCCGCGACGAAGCGAAGGTACGGCTTCCCTCGTGAAGTGACCGTCAACTACGCCAAGAACGCCACCCAGCGGCTAGCCGAGATCGTCGCGGTATTTAAAGAATCCGGGCTCTGCACAGGGGGAATCATCTCCATCCAGACTACAGCGCCCGCGACTCTCGCTGTCATCCGCCGCAGCAATATCAAAGAGAAGCGATACGACGAGCTCGCCGATATCTTCCGAACCGAGGGGCTGCCTCTTTCAACAGACTTGATGTATGGCCTCCCCGGTTCGTCGTTCGAGACTTTGCGCAAAGACCTGCTGACCTATTTCGAGAAGGACATCGCCGTGAAGCTGTACCCCACGGTGTTGCTTCCCAACAGTCCGATGGCCGATCCCGACTACATGAAGCGGTACGCAATTCGAACGAACGCTCGCAGCGAGGTAGTGGCCAGTTTCACATTCGACGAGCACGACTGGGCGCGAATGGGGCGGACGGCCGAATTGTGGGTCATTTTCGAGGAATATTCGGTCCTCCGATACGTCCTCCGGTATCTCTGGTGGGATCACCAGATTCATCCGGTGGACGCGATCGAGATGATCGCCCGAGCCGCGGCCTCGGAACCTGCCAAGCTCCCATCGATCGCGTGGGTCATGAGGGAGTTCCGAACGTTCTTTCGACCATTGACCAGTTGGGAGGCGTTCTACGCCGATGTAGCGCGGTGCTGCACGAGCCACTTCGACATCGCTCTGGACTCGGCCTTCGACGCGTCGCTTCGCGCGAATCGGGCGGTGATGCCCGAAGAAGGTCGACGGTTCCCTGACGCGGTTGGGCTCAGCCACGATTTCGGCGCATTCTTCGCCGCCCGCAGCAAGGGGGAGAGTCCCCGGCCCCTCGCGTCCTATCCACCTGGTGAGCTCCTGGTCGAGGATCCCTACGCCCTCTCCGATCGGCCCCGCGACGTCTTGGACCAGTACGATCGGCATCAGGTCAACTGGGAGCTAGAGACGGCGATGGCCAGACATCGGCCTGCGCCGCACTTCATCGTAACGCCCGCCGCCCGCCGTCCCGGCGCCGACGTGCGCGCCCTGCCAGGGCCCGTCGATTCAACGAGCATGCCCGGATGACATTCAGCTCCACATATGGGCCCACCTTCGCCGGTTTCGGCGGCCGTTACGTACCAGAGATCCTGCGCACGGCGCTAGTCGAACTCGAGTTTGCGTTCAAGGAGGCACAGGGCGATACCCAATTCTGGGCGGAGTATCTGGCGCTCGGCCGCAGCTACTCCTGCCGACCGACTCCACTCACCTTTGCCGAGCGCATCTCTGAGCACCTCGGTGGTCCCAAAATCTTCATCAAGCGCGAAGATTTGAACCATACCGGGGCGCACAAGTTCAATAACGTCCTCGGCCAGGGGCTATTGGCCAAGCGAATGGGCAAGTCTCGCGTCATTGCCGAGACGGGCGCCGGTCAGCATGGCCTCGCCACGGCGACTATTGCCGCCAAGCTCGGTCTCGATTGCACCGTATACATGGGGGCTACGGACGTCGAGCGCCAATATCCGAACGTCTTCTGGATGCGCCAGATGGGCGCCGAGGTGGTGCCGGTCACGAGCGGGACAAGGGTCCTGAAGGATGCAATAGGCGAAGCGTTGCGCGATTGGTCCGGCACGATGGATAGCACTCATTACATCTTAGGGACGGCTTGCGGACCTGACCCTTTCCCGGCGATGGTCACCTGGTTGCAGTCGATCATCGGGGAGGAGGCGCGAGCTCAGTTCCTCGAACGCACAGGCGCCCTTCCGGATGCCGTGTATGCCTGCGTCGGCGGCGGTTCGAATGCACTGGGTATCTTCCAAGGGTTCGTCAACGATCCGGGGGTCGAGTTGGTTGCCGTCGAGGGCGGCGGGGACGGCATCGATACCCAGCGTCACGCCTCGAGAATTGCGTCTGGGAAGGGTCGTCCGGGGGTAGCCCACGGCTACAGCACGCTGTTTCTGCAGAGCCAAGACGGTCAAATGCTTGAGGCCACCTCCGTCGCCGCCGGGCTCGACTATGTGGGCGTGTCTCCAATACTGGCCGCTTGGCATTCGGAGAGACGCGTGCGCTTCACCGCGGCCTCGGACACGCAGGCCATCGAGGCCATGAAACTCTGCATCCGCCGCGAAGGCCTGATCCCGGCCATCGAGTCGGCTCACGCTTTCCACCAAGCGTTCGCAGATGCGCGTGTTCTCGGGCACAAGAACATCCTCATCAACATGTCGGGCCGTGGTGACAAAGACATCTTCACCGTGGCGGATGCCCTCGGGGACGACAAGTGGAAATCGTTTCTCAAGAGGAGGGCCCAATGAGGGTCTTCACTCGCCTCGAGCGGTTCGTGCGTGCGCGCCTGCAGGAGGGAAGCCCCCTCATCATGTCGCACGCCGTTCTGGGCTATCCGTCGTTCGAGCAGAACGAAGAGCAGATCGATCGCTTCTGCGAGAGCGGCGTTGATCTTATCGAGCTGCAGATCCCGTTCACGGAGGCCGTGGCCGACGGGCCCATCTTGCTGCAAGCGAACCAGCACTCCGTGGACCGTGGCACGACGGTCGATCAGTGTATGGCCTTCGCCACCAAGATCTGCGAGCGCCGTCCTGAGACTGCCTTCCTCTTCATGACCTATCTAAACCCTATCCTTCAGCGAGGGCTCGATCAGTTCGTCAAGGAAACCGCAGAAGCTGGCGTGTTGGGCATAATCTGCCCGGACTTTCCGCCGGAAATGGCGAACGCGTACCGTGATCGGTGCGACACGGCGAACGTCGCCACGGTCTTCTTGGTGGCGCCGACCAGTCCGGCGGCCCGGATTAAGGAGATCACCGATGCGAGCACGGGCATGATCTATTGCGTCGCCCGCGGGGGCGTCACCGGACGCCATACGGACTTCAATCGCACCTTCCAGGAGTACATCCAGCAAGTCCGTGCTGCGACGAACCTGCCCATCGCCGTCGGCTTTGGAGTGCGAAACCGCACGGATCTGGACGCGCTGAAGGGGTATGCAGACGTGGCCGCGGTGTGCACCGAGGCGGTGCGACTCGTCGATGAAGAAGGGCTCGACGCGGCTGCCAGATTGCTCCGCAGTCTTGCTCCAGATGTCCGCACGAATCGAAGGCTTGGATGAATCAGGAGTCTGACAGAAGTTGGGTCAAGCACGAGCTCGCGCAGCGGCTCCTCGACCATCTGGCTTCGCTGGGTTTCGGCTCCGCAGAATCCATTGACGCACTAGAGTCTCTCCTCTTTGCCGAACGACGCAACAAGGAGACACATGGTCTGAACCGCATCTTCAGCGGTTTCGTTCGGCGATTGATCGACGATAACCTGTGCGAGCCCATGAAGAGCGCTCGCGTCAGTTACGCGAAGGACGGTTACTTCCTGGTCGATGGCGCCCGGACCTTCGGTTACGCGACCATCAAGCGACTGCTCCGGGAAGTGCTGGCGCCGCAAATGGACCGCGACCTGTTGTTTCTGCAGGTCACTAATCTTTATCCGACGAATTGCTTGGCCGAGTACGCTGAGTTCTTCTGCGATCGCGGATTCGCCTGTTACGTCACCTCGCGGTCGCCCGCGCGGGCAACGGCGCCGCTGGACCAGAGTCGCGGGCTCGTCGCGCTCCGGGCGGCCGTCGGCACGAACGCCCATGCGTGGGGCTTTCCCGATCCTGCAGGTCCTCACGTGATCTTTGATGCGACGATGGCGGCGGCGACACACGGCGACTTCCTGAAGCCCCTTTCCGTCATCGAGCGGACCTTCTCGCCGAGCTCGTTTCGTACCAAGGATCTGCGGGTCCCAAAGTCGGCCCGAGACCTCCTTGACGCGAAGGGCCGTTTCGAAGGGTTCATCCTCCCGCTGGGAGGGGATCGCGCCTATAAGGCATTCGGGAACCTTCTCACCGCGGAGCTGTTCGATTTCTTCCAGAAAAACGAGCTCCCCGGGTCCACCACCATCGCTGCATTCCGCGTTCCGCAGCTCTCGGACTACGGTGAACGCCTCTCGGCGTTCCGACAGCAGGTGTGCGACTCGCTTCGGTACGAGGATGGCTCCGGTGCACGCCTTCCCAACAACTCCGGGCGCCCAGTCCGGACGATCGAAGAGGTACTACACGCGCGGGCGGAAGAGATTCACGGCCTCACCCGATCGCCGGCCGCGGGGGCGTTCGTGCCCAGCCTGTCGGGCCAGGCCCGCTCCCGCAACGATCGTATGGTTGCCAAGAGTTCGCCAGGTGCCCGTCTCCTCGCCCTTCTGCAAGAGCAGCACACAGTCCTAGCGTTGGGGGCGGCCACTCCCTCCCGCGTGCTCCTGCTCCGCGAGCTTGACGTGCCGGTGGCTTGGGTAAGTCGGTTGGAGCTATCGGCCCTCCTAGGGGAATCGGAGGCTAAGAGCATTGACGTCGAGACGGTGAACTTCTTCCTCTCCCGCATCCACGCCGCCTGCCCGGAGGTCTCGCTCGTTGTCGATTGCGATGCTGCCTGGTTCGACGAGCCCCAGCGAATGGCCTGCGCGTTCTCGCGTTGGTCTTCACGTGTGGCCGCCGTATGCATCGAGAATCGCACGCCGCGGGACATGAGTCGGACGATTCTCGAGGACCCCAGCCGACTCGCTCGTCGTCTGAAGCTGATCGCCGAGCTGAGCAAAGACATGCTCGTCTGCCTACGTCTCGAGAACCTGATCGCCGGCCAGTCCGTGGCGGAGTCGCTCGACTATCTCGCTGCGGTCAAAGAGGCCGGCGGACGCTTCGAGCTGGTCATCCCCTCCGTCGACCGAGCGGAGCCGACACAGCTCAAGCTCTTCGCTGACCTTTTCCGGAAGCGCTTCGGTGCGGACGTCACGCTGATGTCGATCTTTCCCGCGTCTCAGAGCCCGGATCTGTTTCGAAGTCTGGGAGAATGGGGCTACCGCCTCGTGGCGATCCCCGACGTCGCGGCCCGTCAGGAATACCGAGCCCTGAAGGATTGCTACCGCCGGCTCGCTGCCGGCGATTTCGCCGAGACGGATCGGACTCTCGCCTCTGCGGTAGACATACTGGAAGACCTCCCGCGCTCTCGGCCCCGAGCGAATCTAGCCAGTCAGGAGCTGAAGGACTGCCTGGTGCAGCAGGTCAGGGACGATCTGCGGACGCAGATGGAGTCACTTCGGCGCACCACCCAGGCCCCGTTGCCGGAACAGAAGCCCGGGACCGGAAATAGCTTTTTCGAAGAATGGGGCAAGTCGGACTACGACCTCGTCAACTTGCCCGATCACGGTCTTCTCATGGAGGCGCTTCGCGCGGAGCTGGAATTCGATGAGCGGGACCTCGTTCTCGACATCGGCTGCGGAACGGGGGAAGCGCTGCGGATGATCCGCGCCGCGTCGCGAGTCGTGTGTGTCGACCTCGCGGAGTCCATGCTGGCCAAGTTGCGGAGTCGGCAATCGCAGTTCCCCTTTGAACTGCAGACGGTCTGCGCCGACTTCCTGTCCTATAGAAGCGACATGCGGTTCACCAAGGCGTTCGCCATTATGTCGCTCCACCACGTGGACCACGGCGACAAGCCCGCGGCCATGGCGCATCTCGCGAGTCTGCTGGCGCCCGGAGGGCGGATATTCGTTGGAGAAACCTTCTTCGATACGTTGGACACGGACTCACCCGATCGTATCCTCGCGATCAGTGAGCTGTATTCGCGCAAGGTACGGAATTGCGTTGAGAACCGCTGCTTTGCTCACGCGACCCGCGACGTAACGATTCTCGAGAGAATCCTCAACCGCAATGGAGAGTACATGGTCACGCTGAGCGCCTGGCGGCGCCTACTGGAGGATGCCGGTCTGCGAGTCGTTCGTTGGGCCATCACCAGCCCGCACGTGAGTTATGGCTACATCGTGGCAGAGAAGCCGGCCCAACAGTTGGATGCGCTCGCGCGTCCTTGACGCGGGCGCTCGACGACACTTTCATTTCATTAGAAACAGCCATTCGTAAATGAACAATGTGCTTTAGATGATGAGGCGGCAGGGTTAACACTGGGCGCATTTCAGTTTTTTGTCGAAGAAGGGACTGACTGATGCAAGCAATGGAACGGCGGCGGCAGCTGGAGTACCCGCCCGAGACCGCGCGTGAAGACGAGCACGGCGATGTCGCGATCACCGACTATCTTATCCGGATAGACCATTTGGCCGTCGCCGTCGAAGATCTGGCGGCGGCCCAACGCTGGTACTCGGAGGTCCTCGGGTTCCGATGTGTCGAACACCGAACCCTCGAAGGAACGAAGTCAGGGATGATTTCGGCCGTCATGCAGGCCGGACCGATCGTCTTCGTCCTGGTTCAAGGCACCAATCCGGAGTCGCAAGTATCTCGATTCATCCAGCGTTACGGCCAAGGCGTGCAGCACATCGCGTTTCAAGTACGTGACATCGACAGGCTCGTGGGCGGATTGACCCGAAAGAACCTAGGCTTCAGCACCGGGATCGTGGATAGCCCCGGTCTTCGCCAGACCTTCACGAAGCGCAATCCGGAGACGGGGGTGATGCTCGAGTTCATCGAGCGCGGAGAGTTCCCGGGGTTCACGGACGAGAATGTCAACAGTCTCTTTCGCCAGATGGAAGAGAATGATGAGTTCTGAAAGCTGGCCCGTGCCGGTCCCTGACAGGGCAATCTGGGATGTTTGGCTCTCCCATTACCAGTACCCCACCCTCGCCTGTGCCGATCAGGTCGGCCTGTTCTCGGCACTCGAGGATGGCCCGCTTTCGCTTGCCGACCTGAGTGCGCGCGTCTCGCTGCAGCCGCGGCCGGCCGAGATTCTGGTAGGGATGATGGCGGGCTTAGGCTTTCTCCGGGTTGATGGCTCGCTCTATTCGCTCACCGCGATAGCGAGGACCTATCTGTGCCCGCGCAGCCCTTTCTACTGGGGGCCAGCGTTCAAGTCACGGACCAGCCCCCTCCAGGACCAGATCCTGCACGCGCTCCGGCGCGATGAAGCGCCGGGCATAGAGTGGGGAACGTCGCTCTCCGAGCTCTGGTCTGAAGACCGCATGACGGCCGAGACCTGTCGTGCGTTTACAAGTGCGATGCACGCGCAGTCCGCGGGCCCAGCGACGCGGCTGGCTGCGTTGCCGTTAGTTAAGGATGTCCGCCGCCTGCTCGACGTGGCCGGCGGCTCTGGGATCTTTTCGTTGCGCCTGGCCGAGTGCCACGCCGGGCTGCAGACCACCATCCTCGAGCTGCCGGTGACGGCGCGGCTCACTCGAGAGTACGTGCGGGCTTCTCCCGCGGCCGATCGAGTGGAGATCGTCGAGCTGGACGCGTTCACCCAGGTTTGGCCCGCGGGCTACGATGCCGTGTTGTTGAGCAACGTGTTCCACGACTGGGGCGCGACCAAGTGCGCGCAGCTCACCCGCAGCGCCTTCGAGAGTCTCTCGCCCGGCGGGCGGATCCTGGTTCACGAAATGGTGCTCGCCCCCGACCGAAGCAGCCCCCTCTCCATCGTCTGCTTCTCGATGGCCATGCTTGTGCAGACGGAAGGCAAGCAGTACTGCCTCTCCGAGCTCGAGGAGATCCTGGCGGGAGCCGGGTTTTGCAACATCGAAGCACAGCCTTCGTTTGGCTATTTCTCTGTCGTGGCAGCACGAAAGCCACGCTGAAGGAATTAGGAAAGACACCGTGCAGACCCACGTCTCCATGAAGAACGAATTCGCGCGGCCTTGCATGACCGTGATGAACTTCCTCAACGAGGCCACCTATCGCTACCGGGATGCCATCTCCCTCGCCGCCGGGCGCCCGCCGGATCAGTTCGTGTCGGCCGAGCGCGCGGGGGATTGGATCTCCATATTCGTCCGCGAGCGCACGTGCGCGACCGGCCTCTCCGAGGAGGCGGTGTGGCGCTCGCTGGGCCAGTACGGTCCGACCAATGGAATGATTGCGGACCTCGTAGCGCGCTTGTTGGCTCGGGACGAGGGCATGAGCCCAGCCCCCGAGTCCCTGATGATCACGAACGGAATGCAGGAGGCGCTGCTGCTCCTGCTCCTCGGCACCTGTGATGGCTCACGAGACGTTGTCCTGAGCGACGATCCGACGTACGTCGGTCTTACCGGCGCCGCGACGCTGGTGGGAGTGCCGGTGGTCACCCTGCCGACCGGCGGTACCATGCTGAAGCGCGTCTCACGGGCGCTTGAGGCTGTCCACGTGACTGGCCGCAGGGCACGCGCCCTTTATCTCATCCCCGACTTCAGTAACCCGCTCGGCAGTACCCTCGCCCTCGCGGAACGACAACAACTGCTCGACCTCGCTCGGTGCGAGGAGCTGCTGCTCATCGAGGACACGGCCTACCGCGCCTTTCGTTACGAGGGAGAGACGATTCCCTCCCTCAAGGCGCTCGATCGAGACGGCGTCGTAGTGCAGGTGGGCTCCTTCTCCAAGCTGTTCATGCCAGGCCCGCGCATCGGTTACCTGTACGCGGATCAGGGCGCCGTCATCGACGGCGTGCTCACGCGGTCCAGCTTGGCGGAGGAGCTCTCGAAGGCGAAGAGCTTCGTCTCGGTGCTGACGTCACCGCTCGTGCAGGCCATGCTCGGAGGCTTCCTCATTGAGCAGGGGTTCACGCTCGCGGCCTGGAATAGGCCAAGACTCCGGCTATGCCGTGAGAATCGCGACGCCCTCATCGCCACGCTCGAGGAACGCGTGGGCGCGGATTCGATGCTTCGCGGCAGCGTACACTGGACGCGGCCCGACGGCGGGTTCTTCCTCACCGTAACGCTCCCCTTCCCATTCGGTACCGACGAGATGATGACGTGCGCCCGCGATTACCACGTCATTGTATGCCCAATGGCGTACTTTAGCACCGAGTCCGAATTCGCCTGCTGCGTCCGACTCTCCTTCAGCAACATCACGCCCGAGCACGGCCGCGAAGGAGTCGTCCGATTGCATCGCTTCATCCGCGACGAGGTCGCCAGGCGAGGGTGCAAATGAAGTTCGTTTCCAAGCCCTGGTTGGAGCAGATAATGGGTACTGCGCTCGCCCGTCACGGTCTATCGCCAATGCATCGGCAGGACGTAGTTCATGGCATCATGTTCGCGTCGTTGCGGGGCGTGGACACCCACGGGGTGCCGCTGTTCAAGACCTATCTCGACGAGCTGACGACCGGCCGGGCGAAGGTTCAGCCGGCCTTCGAGTACGTACAACACCGAGCTGCGATCGCGCGCCTCGCCGCCGACGCGGCGCTCGGGATGGTCGCGGCGGCCGAAGCCACTCGCCGGACGATCGCCCTGACCAAGGCGAACGGTGTGGGGGTCGTGGTCGTGGCGAACTCCAATCACTTCGGCGCCGCGTCCGTATACGCGACCACCATGGCCCGGGCAGGGCTGGTGGGCGTAGCCATGACGAATTCGGACGCTCTGGTTGTGCCCGTCAACGGCCGTGTCTCTCGCCTGGGTACGAACCCGATCAGCATGGCGGCCGAAGGGGATGGGGGCGATCTCTTCTGCGCCGATTTGGCAACCAGCCAAGGGAGCTTTCTGCGAAGCGTCGCCCTGCTCGACAGCCGCCAGGTGATCCCGAACGGAGTGCTCGTGGATAGCCAGGGTCAAGATTTGGCTACCCATGGCGGGTCCCCCGCCGCGCTGCTGCCGCTCGGGGGGTACAAGGGGCAATGTCTTGGGATGATTGTCGCGATTCTCTGCGCCCTGCTGGCCGGCGAACCCTTCGACTGGGAGCTCCCGAACTTGTTCGACGGCCCCTTCGACCAGCCCCGCCGGATTTCCCATTTTTTCCTCGGAATAGATGTCGGCGCAACCACAGAATCGAGCTCCTTTCGGAGGAGGCTTTCGGAATACCTGGGGGCGTTTCGCGCTTCGCCCGGCGTTGACAACGCGGCAGTTGCCTGCCCGGGTGACCTCGAGCGGGAGGAGCAACGAACCCGGGCGAAGAAGGGGATTCCGATCACGGATGAGGACTACAAATTCTTGATGAGCCTCGAACGACGCCTGCTGCACGATCTCCCAGGTGACGCGTGACTTCGCGCGAGCCGCGAGTGCGCCGGCCCATTCAGGGCCGGATTCACGGTCTGCAAATAATCTCTTTCAATAGACACTGGCTTTTGCCACTAAAAGAAGACGCCATTGTATGATTCGCCTCAGGAGTCGCCCCACTGCACTCTCTATCCATAATCGAGACAGACGGGCCGAGTGTGCCGACAGAGGTTCGGAGCGCCGTCCACTTCCGAAAATCGACGATTTGAGCGCAATTCGAACCTTGGAGGCATTCCAATGAACAAACGGTGCCAGCTGCGACAGAAACTCGCCGAAGCCGCTCTGATTCGAGTGGCGGGCGCACATGATGCTCTGGGGGCACGGCTCGTGGAAGAAGCGGGATTCGATGCCGTTTGGGCGAGCGGACTGGAGATCTCGGCATCGCACGGTGTGCCCGACGCCAGCATTCTCTCAATGACGGAATGCCTGCACGCGGCGGACATCATGAACCGCGCTTCGGCCCTTCCTATCATCGCGGACTGCGACAGCGGTTATGGAGGGATTAACAACGTCCTCCACGTCGTGCGAGAGTACGAGCGCCGGGGCATCGCCGCGGTATGCATCGAAGACAAGCTCTTCCCCAAGCGCAACAGCTTCTACGCCGGCAATCAGGACCTGCTGCCGACCGACGAGTTCGTCGCGAAGTTGAAAGCGGCTAAGGCCGCCCAAGCTGACCCTGACTTCATCGTCATCGCCCGCACGGAGGCTATGGTTTCGGGCTTCGGGCCCGACGAAGTCATTCGGCGCGCCGAGGCGTATGCCCAGGCCGGTGCGGACATGATTCTGGTCCATTCGAAGGCCAAGGTGCTCGACGAAGTTCGGGCCGTCATGGCGCTCGGATGCAAGTTCAAGCCGGTCGCCATCATTCCGACCACCTACGACGTCTCCGCGACTGAGCTGGCGCAGCTCGAAGTCTCGATGGTGATCTTTGCAAACCAGGGACTCCGTAGCGCCGTTCGCAGCATGCGGGAGACCTTCAGGACCCTCGCACGCACCAACCAGCCGTCCTGCGTCGAAGAGAACCTCGCCACGTTAAAGGAAATCTTCGCGCTGCAGCGTATGGAGAACTGGGAGCTATGACGGACCATTCGTCTGAGCGACCGCTCCCGCCATTCGGATCCTGCCGTAGAGCCAGATATGCAAAGTGCAGAGCATCCCATCGTTCCCACGCGGCGGCGGTTGCAACATCGGAGCTCGCGGTCTCCGTGGTCGCACCGCTCGACGCAAACGACTCGACTAAAGACATTAGAATGCCTCCTTCGTGGATTGTAAGAGTCTGGATGTATGTAATCCTCGATCGACCTTCGCCGCGAAGTGCGTCTCGTACTGCGCAGTCACGCGTCACGGCGTATCGCCCTTGTCCGCGGTCGGACGCCTCGTAGTGCGATGGTCATCGGGATGCGTAAGGCCTCGCTCGGCACACTGTTTCTGACGGTATTCCTGGATCTGCTCGGATTCGGGCTGGTCGTCCCTTTCTTGCCCAGAGTGGCGCGCAGTCATGGCGGCAGCGATTTCGTCGCCGCCCTGCTGATGGCGACGTTTTCGTCCATGCAATTCGTGTTCATCCCGCTGTGGGGACGGCTATCGGACCGAGTGGGTCGCCGCCCCGTGCTGCTCTGGAGCATGGCCGCTTCGGCCGTCGGCATGACGATGCTTGGTATGGCGCGCTCGCTACCGATGCTGTTTCTCGCGCGCGGCTGGAGCGGGATCGCGACCGCAAACATCTCGGTGGCGCAGGCCTACATAGCGGACGTGACCGCGCCCGAAACTCGGGCCAGAGGAATGGGAATCATCGGGATAGGCTTCGGTTTGGGCTTTATCATAGGTCCGTTCGTGGGCGGCGAGTTGGGGCGGTTCGAGGCGCTCGGCCAGGAAGGGACTCTGGCGGCCCTTGCTGCCGCCACTCTCTCGGTCCTCAATGTCATCCTCGCTAGTTTCACGCTGCCCGAGTCGCTGCTCCCCGAGGGGCGCGGGCCCAGGAGCCGCCGACCTATATGGGATATAGCAGCGCTCACGCAGGTCGCGCGGCTGCCTGGCCTCTCGGTCTTACTCGCTATCACGTTCTTCGTCATGTTCTGGTTTTCGGGATTAGAGACGACGTTCAGCCTCTTCGCCCATGACGCCTTTGACATGTCCATCGCCCAGACAGGGCGCGTGTTCGCCTTCGTGGGTATGGTCGGTGTAATTGTCCAATCTCTTTTCATCGACCGCCTCACGCGGCAGCTCGGGGAGGTGCGGATGCTGCGTATGGGCTTGCTCTTCATGGCCATCGGGTTTGCTCTCGACGGCATAAGCATCGCGGTCGGCGAGTGGTTCGTCGTTCTGGCTTCGGGATCTATTGGCTGCGGGAACGCCTTGTATAGTCCCACCGTGGCGAGCTACGCCTCCCGCCAGGCGGGCGCCGATTCTCAGGGCCTTGCTCTGGGGGTCATACAATCGACGACCGCCCTCGCGCGGGTCATGGGCCCGCTCATCGGTGGAATCAGCTATGAGATAATTGGCTTCCGCGGTCCATGCTTCCTCGGCGCACTGGGCATCATCGTCATGCTCATTGTGTCCTCCCGCCTCGTTCCGTTGCGCCCAGGCAGTGTCGTGGCCGTGCGGTCACTCGTGGGCAGCGCAGCGTGAGGCCAACGAGCTGTTTGCGCGCCCAGAGACAGCAATGACGGAGATCCTTTAGGAAGCACACTGAGGAAATGGGGGGTTACCGGTACTCTTCGAAGCCGATACTGATGTGCAGCGTTAAATGAATTCTTGCTAAATGCATATTGAGAACACCGCGACGGCGATTGGGTTTGGGGGTTTGGGAATATTATGGGCAAAGTAAACCGAATGCGGGAAACCGGTCATAGGGGCTCGACACCTGATCATGGAACCTTATAATGCGTCGCGATGACAGGTCTGGAGAAGACCGTATCGGAAGAGTCCTCCTGCTCGACATCCTCAACCACCCGACCTTCTCCTTTCGCGCGGATTTTCGCGCGACGATCGCGCGCTGTGCGCCGGACAACCCTGAGCTAGAGGTCATGGGATGTGACGATGCCTTCGACGAAGCGGACATCGGCACTTACGAGGGCGTGATTATCTCGGGTTCCATCACCCCGTATTGCAGCCCAGAACCCTGGGTCGGTCGCCTTCGGAAGCTCATGCACCGCCTGCGAGATCACGGGCGGGTGCCGGTGCTGGCGATCTGCATGGCACACGAGCTGGTAGCGGACATGTACGGCGGCGCAGTTCAGCCGCCCCGTCCCAAGAAGGAGCTCGGCACCGTAAGATTTCGACTGACCGAGGCGGGCACGCGCTCGAGGCTCTACCAAGGGTTCCCCCTCGAGTTCGAGATGCTCACCTCCCACAGCCGCGACGTCATCGAGCTCCCGGCAGGTGCCATCCGGTTGGCCTCGAACAGCCGTTGCGAAAATCAGTCCTTTCAGCTTGGCAATCTTTATTGCGTGCAGTTTCATGCCGAGGTCGCCGCCGAATGCCTGCGGGGCTGGCTCCTCAACCATGGCAAGCTCGAGGAACTGATCGACCAGGGCTTCATCGGCGATGCCTCCGAGCTCGACGCGTTCCTCGAAAAAAGGGTCTACGACACGCCATTCCGCTACGACCTGTTTCGCAATTTCCTGTCGCTTGCGGCTCAGTACGGCGCCGCGCAGGTGATCTCCGCGCCCGCGACGCGCAACCCGCTCCCTGACTTCGGCACCGACCGCGTGTGATCTCGATGCCCTATCCGATTTGGCATACTCACACCGGCATGCGTAGTTTCCTCAAGGAGCCGCTGACGATTGTCGGGGGCTCGGGGCCATTCTTGATAGACACCCAGGGGAAGAAATATATTAATGGATTTGGCGGCCTGTCGTTGTCGCTCGGGCTCAGCCACCCGGCGCTGCAGGAGGAGATCGAGGCGCAAGCAAAGATCCTCGCTTATACGCCGCTATTTCGGATGGCGAACCAAGCTGCCCTCGATCTGGCAGACGACCTGGTTCGGGTAAGCCCCCAACACCTCACCCGGGTGGTGTTCTCGAATTCCGGAGCGGAGGCCGTCGAGGCGGCCATCAAGATCGCCCGCGATTATTTCGCGCTTCAAGGTCGGGCGGGAAAGCGACAGATCGTGACGCTAGAGGGGTCCTATCACGGCTGCACGTTCGGCACGCTCGCGGCCAGCGCCATATACGAGGGCGAGTACGACGAGGCCTACGGGCTCGATACGAGCGGCTTTCTGCGAATTGCGAGCCCCTATTGCTATCGCTGCCCATTTGGGCGCGAGCCGCGCAGCTGCGGGTTGGAATGTGCTGACTCCTTCGCTGCCCTCATCGCGGCCAAGGGAGCCGACTCGATCGCTGCTCTGGTCGTCGAGCCAGTTCTGGCCGCCGCGGGAGTGCTGAAGCCGCCCCCGGGCTACCTCGACCGGCTCGCGCAGGCATGCCGTCGCCATGACATCTTATTTATCGCCGACGAGTCGGCGACGGGATTCGGGCGGACTGGAACCCTCTTCGCCGTCGAACAAAGCGCTGTCGACCCAGACATGCTCGTGCTCTCCAAGGCAATCAACGGCGGCTACCTCCCGATCGCGGCAACCTTGGTCACGGAAAAACTATTCGCGCCGTTCTTCGAGGCCGACCGACCGCTGGTTCATGGATGCTCGCAGGCCGGTAACGCGCTCGCGGCCCGAGCGGCCAGCGCCGCCCTGCGAATTTTCGAGCGCGAGCGGGTGCTGGAGAGCTCGTACGTCGTCGCAGAACAGCTGACCGTGGGCCTGCGCAAGCTGACCGAATTTCCCTTCGTCGGGGACGTCCGCACGGCTGGGATGATGTTCGCGATCGAACTGGTCCGGGACCGTTCGACGCGCGAGCCTCTCCGGACGGAGGTCGTTTATGAGTTGTTTCGCGACATCCAACGACGCGGCCTGATTCTCAACGCGAAGAAGAATCGGCTCGTCTTCTTTCCTCCGCTCAATCTTCCGTCGGAAGTCGCCGGCGCCGCGTTAACTATCCTTCGCGATGCCTTCAATGCTTTTGATTGCGAGCCCCTACTAGCCCCTTCGGAGGTCATCCAGTGATTACTCAACTCCACTCGACCCGGTCAAAGACCATCGTCAACGAAGAGAACTACTTCCTGTTCACACACCTTGAGCTCGACACCGCCCCTTTGCGGGCGGCTTTCGAGACCATTCGGCCCGACGAGTACTGCAGCGGAGGATACCGCTACCGCGCGCTCAATCGCTTTTGGATCAGGGATCGGAAGCTGGTTCCGCAGCCGTACGAGCCGTTCACTCAAGACGGCCGGTACAACAAGCTGTGGGGAAACATGCAGCGCCAATTTCCGGAGCTCGACTTCGGGCAGAAGGCGATGGCTCCGCTGAACGAGCTGTGCATGCGGTTCGCCCACTCTTGCGACATGGACCCAGATACCGTGGAGCTGGGCGTGCACCCCATCCGCACCATCTGTCCCACTGGCGGCAATGCTCCTCCGGCGCCCGAGGGGGTCCACACCGACGGCTATCCCTACGTGGGCCTCTATGTGCTCCGGAAGGATGCTGGCATGCTCGGAGCAGAAACGAGCCTGCTGACCGCACGACAGGGCGGTCGTGCCGTGTTCCAGCAGACCCTGGTCGAGGGCGATCTGCTTTGCTTCAACGACGTAAGGGTGTTCCATTACACTTCGCCGATGCGGATGTCGGACGGTAGCAGCGGGATTCGCGACGTAATAGGCCTGTCGCTGTCGCCGAAGGCCAACCTCCCGAACCCGAACGGCTATACCCGCTGACCCACCCCTTCGATCTCCGCAGGAGCCTCGATGTCATCGCAAAACCGCAGAATCACGAGCGAGGGAATCGTCCACCATACGCTCACGCGAGATGAGTTCGATCTGCTCGGCTATCTCGACGGACGACTCTACCTCGAGTCCGCCATGGCTCGGTTCACCTCCTGGCACAGCTCGTTCGATCCCGATCACCCGGACTGGAGTTTCCGGGTCGTAGCGCAGAATGCCTTGGCAGAGTGCCTCTACCATGCGCTCCAGGCGGATGTGGAGGGGTGGAAAAAGAGAGACGAAATCCTCGTCCTCTTTATGGGTGCGTCGCTCGGTTCCATCGCCACGTATTTCCACCTGCGCTGGTTCAAAGCGTTGGGACTGCTGCCGAAGCTCCGCATCTCGATCATGGACTTGCTCGACGAGCCACTGCAGATGACCACGCGGGGAGAGTTCGATTTCCCGCAACGCGCCTGTCGCGAATGCGGATTCGCCGACGAGGTGGGGGTCGCTGAGTACAAAGACATTCTTTCGCGGATCGAGACCTGCGCGGGCAACATCAATGGGCTCCCGCTGCCCGACCGCAGCTTCGATATCAGCATCGCACCCTTCGTCCATCACCACCTGAACATCTACGATAAGAAGATCGCGTGCGCGGAGATGGCCAGGGTTTCGCGTCCCGGGGGGATTATTTCAGTGGGCGATCTGTGGTTCAATAGGGAGTCATTCAACGTTTGGCTTGGCAAACACGTGGTCGAGCAGCAGCCCTATGCGGTCGAGTCCTTCGTGACGGCCGCGGAGCACATCGGCTTCTTTCGGAACGCGGACGTCCTTTCGAGACGGAGCGAAGAATCGTTTTACGCATTCTGTCTCCGTGCTGAATAGAGACGCACCGCGGATCCCCAATGGTGGAACGGCGCGTTGGGTTCTCCTTTCCTAGCTTGAGCGCCATCGACGACCTGCTCCGGGAACGGGCGGACCTTTACGAACGGCGCATCGACGTTTATCAGCGGTTCTTCAATCGGACGATCGACGATACAGAGGTCCAACTCGCCGCCATCGAAGGGGCGCGCTGGGCCCTCCTCGCGCCATCGGGAATGGCCGCCGTCGATCTTGCGATCGCTACCCTCTCGCCCTCTCGGGCCCACTGGGTGATCCCCGATTGCGTCTATCCTGGGACGCGATCGTATGCCGAAGAGGTCCTCCGCGTCGAGCGAGAGTGGACCATCACGTGGCTTCCGATCCGTAATGGGGCGCCCGACTGGCGGCTCTTCGACGATGTGCTGGAGAGACGACCAACCGGTCTCTTCCTAGAGGTCATCGCTAACCCCATCGCCTTTCGTTTGCCCGCCGAGTCTCTGACGGAGCGAGCCCTCCGCTCCGGAGTGCGGGTGGTCGTCGACAACACCCTCGCGACGCCCGCGATCTGTCGTCCTCTGGAATGGGGGGGCGATCTAGTCGTGCACAGCGCCACGAAATTTCTTTCCGGCGGCAGTGTCCTGGCGGGTGTCGTTTGCGGAAATTGCCCCACCCTCCGCGACCGGATCCGAAGCTTGCGCCGAAGGACGGGCAACGTGGTCGCTCCCGTCATTGCAGGCGAGCTCGTCGAGCGGGTCCGGGACTTCCCGACTCGGTTTCGACAGCAATGTCGGAACGCAACTGCGGTCTCTGCGCTCCTCGCGGCGCACCCCGAGGTTGAGCGCGTGGTCCATCCCAGCCTCCTGGAGGGTGTGGCGCCGGACGCTGGAGGAGCGGTGCTAACCGTTTGGCTCGGCGGCGCGACGCCCGGTGAGGCGTTCGAACGACGCGATCGCTTCGTGGCTGCCCTCGGGCCGCCCGTTTGCTGCTCGACCTCGCTGGGCTCGCCAGTTACCGGCATTCTCCATCTCGGTGCTCTCGATCCAAGTGCAAGCGGGATCGAGGCGGCCGCAATCCGGATATCGGCCGGAGTGGAGGCCTTCGAAGCGCTCCGATGCAGCTTTGAACGGGGATTGGCCGCGCTCGAAACGTCGCCAAAACGATAGGGGCCGGGGACAAATCATCTGGTTTGCCGCGTGACGTGAGTGAAACGTATGTTCTCGCTTGACCCCGTCGTGACGTGAGGGCCGAAGTCATCGAGACTCGCGACATGTGCGTATTCCACTCAACTGAGCGTCGATTCCGACGGGACCCGAGCGGTCGTTCCGGAGCACCCGAGCGGGTGAAGCTGCCCCGGTTTGGTGGACGACCAACGAGGAGGTTATCCTCGGCTCGGATCGACCAAATGGGAAAGCGCAAGAGGTATACGGAAGAGTTCAAGCGGGAAGCCGTTCGGCTGGTTGAGAGTCGCGGCGATCGAACGATCGGCGACGTCGCAGAGAGCCTCGCGGTGGCGCAAAACCTGCTGCACAGTTGGAAGGTAACCGTCCGGTTAACACTGATCATCGATCAGATCTTTGCCGGGGTTTTGCGCGTGCGCGCCATCCCCGTTCGAGAACGAGAAGTTTTTCGAACGCTCGGCCCAATATCCGTTCGGTCACGCCCGTCGCTGACGGCGGGGTGGCGCCGGGGTAGTCGTCGTGGCGATGCCGGTCAGGAAGAGCTCACACGTTCGACTCGAGCAGCAGGCGGCGGAAAACGTTGGCGGCGAGCTTCTCTTGAGTCTCGGCGTTCTCGAGAGTCTTCTTCCAATACGCGGGGGCCAACTCGAGGACGCGGTGGCTGGGCCAGCTCGGCAAGAGGCACAGGAGGTCGCGCATGTAGGAGAGGGGCTCGATCTCGTGCAACCTGGCGCTCGCGAGGAGCGAGACGAAGACGGTGTTCACCCGAGCTCCGTCTTCGCTACCGACGAACATCCAATTTTTCCGGCCGAGCACTTGCCGGCGCAGATTCAGCTCGCTGATGTTGTTGCTCAGGGGCAGACGCCCATCATCGAGGAATCGGCGCAAGGCGACGCGCTGGTTGAGCGCGTACCCGATGCCGGCGGAGATCGGAGATTCGTCGAGAACGAGCTCGGTCTTGGCTTCGCACCACACGAGGAACTCGTCGACGATGCTTTTCGACTTGGCGAGACGGACGGTCTCCTTTTCTTTCGCGCCTGATCCGCGATGGACCGTTCGATTCGGAACAAGGCGCCGATTCTCGATAGTGCAAACTTGGCTCGTTCCGGGTCGGATTCGAGCGCTTTGAAAAAACAGCGTCGCAAGTGGGCCCAGCATGCGACCTCGGTTACCGTCCCATCCTTGTAAAGATGGTCGTACACGACGTGCGCGTCGGCCACGAGGTAACCTGCGTAGCCGCTCAGGACCTTGTCGACGGCGGCGCTGTCGTGGCGCTCGGTGAATCGATAGAGGACGTGCTTCTCCGGCGCGACCAGTACCCAGAAGTGGCCATTTTTGCAGCGTTCCTTGGCCAAGACCAAAACGCCCGTCGCATCGACGCACAGGTACGGTGAAGAGAAGGCGTCGCGGAACATCGCTTCCACGAGGCCGAGCGCGAGCGCTGCGAGCATCTCGTGCCAGGTGCGTAAGGTAGACTTCGCGAGCGGCAAACCCTCTCGCACGTAGATGCTCTCCAGCCGGTTGAGAGGCTGGTAGTCCTGCCATCGGCGGACGATGGTGTCGGCGAGCATGCCGGGACCCGCCAAGCCTCGCTCGATCGGAAGCTCCACCGCCGGCGCGACCAAGATCTCGGTGGCTTCATTGCGAACGCGATCTTTGCGGACGAACTTCGGGTACACGAGCTCGACAACGACGCTCGATGCCGGTCGTCGTTCGAGCACACGGCGCGTCTCCTGACCGATCCGCTCAAACGCGTCGACGCCTTCCTTCTGCACTTCCAGCGGAAGGATCTCGACCGTCACGCGCGGCCAGTGCTCGCCGAGCGGTTTGCGTACGGGCTTTTTACGAGTGTGTTCGGCGACCGTTTGCTCGTCGCTCTGTTCGTCCGTTGCCGCGTCGGCACCGGGGCCCTCCGGCTTGGCGCCGTTCAAGGCGAGCTGAAGAATCGAGAGCGACAGCTGGGCGTCGTTCTTCGGCAGACGCTCGGCCTTCTGCCCCAACAGCCCGCGCTTGAGCTTCTCGTTCTGCTCTTGGAGAAGATGCACGAGCTTGCGGTACTCGTCGCGCTCCTGCTCGACCTTCGCGTGCGAGCGCGCCAGATCGTCGAGACGCGACTCGAGTGCGTGCATACGCTCCGCGAGTTCGCTCGTCGACATGAAGAGAACGAATGCAAAATCGAGATCGTCCTGTCAAGCGTGTCCGATCGGAAAACGGGCTTTTTTACGCCGCGCGCGCACGCCGTGGTTCCCCGGTGAGCAACCTGGCCAACGCGGTACCATCGACCATCACGGCTCTGCCACCCGTCGACGATGCGGGAAGTTCGAACACCGCGCGGTGCAGTCTCTTGTAGAGAACGCACATCCCGTTCTTCTCGAACCATAGGATCTTCAGCCTTGTCGCTCGGCGGTTCGCGACCACGAAGAGTGCACCGCCCTGCAACGGATCTTCTCCCACGCGATCGCGCACCGCCTGGGCCATGCGGTCAAACCCTTGGCGCATATCGATCGGCTCCGTGCAGACGAAGATCCGCACGCCAGCGGGGATCATGACCGCGTCTCCAACACCGCCAGCAGTTGCCGCAGCGATTCCACGTCGAAGTTCGACGGGATCTTCAACAGCCGGCCCCCGCTGAGCTCAAGCTCGATCCGCGTCTCCGAGATCGATGGCCGCAACTCGATCATCGGAACCTTCGCCGCCGTCCGCCGCGGCGCCCGCCTCGGTCGCGCGTCCGCGCCCGTCGTCGTGACACGCGCGTCTCGCTTCAGTTGCCACTTCCAGAATACGAGCGACCTCGGGTTGATCCCCACCTCCGCGGCGAACTCCTTCGCCGTCAGCCCACTCTCTACCCACCGCTCGACACGCTTCGCCCACTCCGCTCGCGCCGTCCGCATCGGCCATCTGCGTACATCGCCGACCGGGTCACGTCAGTGACGCCTCTGGCCGAACGGATACTGAATGTCTGCGTGCACATTCGTCGGGACAAGAGGCATCCCGCCGGCCGATCGCTCAGCGGCATCGACCGGGTCGTCGGCACCGACGCAAGTGGCCGGTGGATCCTTGAACCGCTCGTACCATGCACGGGCGGATCATAAAGGAGAAGCTGGCGGTTGTCCGAGTACCCTTCCCACCTTGCGTCGCCCGTCGCCGGGTCCTATGCCAGGCGCGTCCCGTCACGGGCGAAGGCGACCCTTGATTTCAGGCACGGCTCCTTCAGGGCCCGCATACGCCACCATCATCGCATACCTGACCAGCCTGACAGGGTGGGCAGGTAATCGTTCCGCCGCACCCATCTGGAATCGGTCCGCAGCGATGCTGAAAGA
>Ga0193706_1000467_pt1 | contig 23806 bp, 19 predicted proteins | sample U3c1metaG_FD_160130 | JGI IMG/M metagenome (GOLD analysis project Ga0193706, IMG submission 160130) | Soil microbial communities from a riparian zone of the East river system, Colorado, United States - U3c1 | ecosystem: Environmental > Terrestrial > Soil > Riparian zone | place: USA: East River... | reverse complement strand
GAGGCCGGAAGATTGACAGGGAGGCAGGGAGACGGGGAGGAGGATTGATGGTTGGTGCGTCGGGTAGGTCGGGTGGGCCTCCCTGGCTCCCTGTCTCCCTGTGAATCCGCTTCACCGTCGAGGCGCCGTCGAGCGGGAGGGTGGAGTGTGGGCGTTCAGGTGAGGCCGGAGAGGGGGCCGGTGCAGAGCTCGGGGATGCCGAACGTCGTCGTGTCGGTGAGTCCCATGGCGTGGCACATGGAGACGAGCAGATTGTTGTGGTTTTGGTCTTTGTACTGGAGGTAGCGCCCGGTCCTGAAATAGCCGCCGCCGCCCGCCACCACCCAGGGGATGTTCTGGTAGGTGTGGCTGTTGCCAACGCCGAGCTCGTTGCCCCACAAGAGGACGGTGTTGTCGAGCATCGTTCCGCCGCCGACTTCCGTCGTGGCCGCGAGCTTGTCGAGAACGTACGCGACTTGCCCGGTGTGCCAGGTGTTGATCTTGATGAGTTTGTCGGTCGCGGCCGTGTCGCTGTCACCGGCGTGCGAAAGCGTGTGGTGCTCTTCGTTGACGCCCGCGAACGGGAAATATTGCCAGCTATCGGCATTGGCCCACATCAGGGTCGAGACCTGGGTGAGCCCGCAGGCATGCGCGAGGATCATGAGGTCGATCTGCAGCTGGCTCACTTTGTCGAAATTGGCGATGTCTTTGTGATCGAATTTGGCCGGCATGGTGAGGGGCGTGCAGGCGGCCTTCGATTGGCCGAGCTGCTGTTCGATGCCGGAAATGCCGGTGAGATGGGCATCGAGCCTGGCGCGATCGCTGGCACTGACGCGGCCTTTGAGCCGCCCGATGTCGTCTTTCAAGAAATCGAGCACGCTCTTGCGCTCGGCGATGAGCTTGGCAAGCTGCGTCGAGGAGACGTTGCCGTTGGCGAAGATGCGGCTGTACATCTGCCACGGATCTTCGATAGCCGTGTTGGGCTGGTTCGAGTCGCGGTAGGAAATGATCTCCAGCGGGCCGCCGCCCTCCACGCGCACTCCGAATTCGAGCGAACGAAACGTCGTCGCGGTGCCGATGCGGTTGGCGATGTGCTGATCGACGGAGATGCGATCGGCGTAACCTGCCGGTCCGCCGGCCCCGGGGAAGCTCCCTTCCAAGAGCTTGCCGGCGGTGAGCATCGCGCCCGGCCCTTTCATGTGCGGCCCGCCGGGCTGGGGGACGTTGGCTGACGACATGTGCACGCCCTTCAGCACCAGCAATCTCGATTTGTGCTTTTCGAGAGGGGCGAGGATGGGGCCCAGCGTGAGCGGCGCGTCGGCCGCGGTGCCGGCCGGAAAGAAAGCCGAGGGGATCGTGCCGTTGGCAGAAAAAAGGCCGATGAAGCGTTTTTTCGGCGCGACCCCGGCGTCTTGTCCGAATGCGGTGGCAGGGCGCCAGATGGGGCTCGTCAAGATGACGGCGAGCGATCCCATGCCGGAGAGGAGCCGGCGCCGGGTGAGCTTGGTGCGGAGATCGCGCGGACCTTGGTTCACGGCGACACCTCATCGACGGGACGGCGGTAGAGAAAAGCGTCGGTGCCGACGAGCGCGAGCGGCAGCACCTTGAGATCGCTACCCGCAGCGTGAAACTGATCGACGAGGCGCTTCATGGAGCAGCTGTCGACGCTCTGCTCGAAGCGGCTCAAAAAGAAGCGGAACCATTGGCGCGCCGCGCACTCTTCGACCTCGGCGCTCGTGGCGAGTTTCTGGCTGAGCTCGGCGATGCCGTTGAACGGTCCGTTCAGCTCGCGTGTCAGAAAAACCTCGCCGCTGACATCCACCGGCGCGCCGTTGTCTGTCGTTCGATAGCGCCCGACGGCGTCGTAATTCTCGAAGGCGAAGCCAATGGGATCCATCAGGCGGTGGCAGCCGGAGCAGGCGGGATCCGCTTCGTGCTGCTTGAATTTCTCGCGCGTGGACACCCCGGGCGGCACGTCGGGCGGCTTGGGAACGTTGGGTGGGGGCGCGGGCAGCTCCTGGCAGAGCAGTTGTTCCCGTACGAACTTGCCGCGGTAGATGGGGGAGCTTTCCGTGGCCGACGCCAGGATACCGAGCAACGCCGGCAAGGTGAGCAGACCCTTGCCCGAGCCGTCCGCGCGATCGAGCGTGAAGAGCGAGGGCAGACTTCCGCGCGCGGGGCTGAGAACTTGGTCGAAGAATGATTGCCCTTGCGTGCGCAGCTGGGCGCGGAAAGGGAGGTTCGCCCAATCGGGAAACAGTTGCTTGTCTTTGACGACCGTCTCGACGGACGATAAGTGGACCCACCCTTCGAGAAATCGACGTACCGCCTTGACCCCGCGCGGATCAGCGAGCATCCACGCAAGCTCGCCGGCGACCCCGTCCTTCGTCGAGAGGGTCCCTGCTGCCGCTGCCGCGGTGAGGCGAGCATCGGGCATCGTGTTCCACACGGCATAGGAAAGCCGCGACGCAACTTCGTAGCCGGAGAGTTTGACGGCCTGGGGCGCGACGCGATCGAGCGTGGCCGGTTCGGCGCGGTAGAGGAATCGCGGGGCTTGCAGCATCGCGCGCAGCAGCATTTCGATGCCGTGCGCGTAGCTCGTCGTGGCGCCGAGATCGTAGGCGAGCAGATGGCGATCGATGTCCGCCGCGTCGGTGACCGGCGCGCGATAGGCGCGCGCGCCGAAGCTCTGCACGAACGCGCGGGCACAAGTGCGCTTGTCGGCCGTCGTGGCCGCGCATGGAGCAAGCGCATCGAGCTTGGCGGTGGTGGCGACCACGGCCGCGGCTGCGGTCTCCGCGGCCGTGCCGTAGTTTTCGAGATCGACCTGCGCGACGTTGCCCTGCACGAGCCCGAACGTCAAAGGCGTGTGATCGTCGGGGAGAGACGACGCGACATCGATGTCGGTGCCCAGGAGGTCGTGCACGCTATTCACGTACTGTTCGCGGGTGAGAAGCTGCATGGTGGAGGGGGCGACTTCGACACTCGCTCCCTGGCAGGGATCGGGCACGCTACCGCCGTCGTTCGTTCCGCCGTCGACCCCCGGAGCGCCGCCCGTCGAACCGCCGGCCCCGCCAGCCGGGCCCGTTCCCGCGCCGCCAACACCACCACTGGTACTTCCACCGGATCCACCGGTTGCCATAGGTCCGGCGCCCACACCGGCGCTGCCCGTGGCAGCGCCGCTTGCGCCGCCCGCGCCGCCCGATTCACCGCCTCGCGTGCCGCTGGAGCCGGGCCCGACGCCAGGCGAATCGGCGATGATGCCGGTGCAGGCGGAAAAGCACAGCATCATGCAAACGCCGGCCAGAGGACGCATCATCACGGTACTCCTTGAGTGGGGGGCAGCCCACGGCGCGATCACTGTTTTTCGGGGGAGTGTCAGGGCCCGGCGCAACAGACGTCGCAGTCGTAGGCCGGCAGAATGGTTCGACCCTGGCACTCGGGAGCGCCGCATTGGTTGCCGCCCTGGCTGCCACAGCTGGGAATGCAACTTCCTTTCACGGGAATGGAATGAGGCGGATTACAGGGGGTGTCGTTTCCGGGAGGCGTGTCCCCGTCGGCGGTGAAATAGAAGCGATCGAGACGATTGCCGTCGACAGCGTTGGCGACCATCAGCTCGTGCGGACCGGCGACGAGATCGAAAGGCAGCGGATTACTGTAACGGGTGTTCTCGTGCAGCGGAACCCAGTACCAAACTTCGCCGGTCGTGATGTGCCAGATGAACCACCGACCGCCGTCGAGCCGCATCCAGAAGGCGTTGTGGGGCACGTCGGGCGAGTGAATTCGCCCCCAAATGAGGTAGACGCCGCCGGTGGCCACGTCGAACGTATAACGAGCGCGCGCCGCGCCGGGCTCGTCGGCGGAAGCAACGCCAACCGGTGGTTCGATGCAACCACCGGCGGAGGCCGTGGCATCGCTTCCGATGGTGAAGCCTCCCGAAAGTTGTCCACTTTCCGCTTCCAAATAGAAGCCGGTACTCGCCTCGGGAAGACCGGTGCCCGCTTCGGGGAGAGCGGTACTCGCGTCGGGGAGATAGGCGCCGAGTGATGTATTCGTGGCGCCGCATCCCGCGAGAAGGACGATGCTCGAGAGTGCGGCGCCGCGCGTCCGTGTGACGGCGCTTCGGCCAATCACGGATTGCCCAAGAGCCGACGCAACTGCGGGGCGTGCGGACTCTCCGGATAAGCGTCGAGGAATTCCTTGGCCTTGCGATTCGCGGTGGCGGCCTCGCCGAGCGCCGACAAGATTTGAATCGTGAGAACGTCGCGCTCTTGCGTGAGCGTGCCTTTCGGCGAGCGTGCGCGCAGCCGTTCGAGCGTTGCCAGCGCGGCGCGGGGATCCCCGCGGTGTAGCTCGGCTCGCGCGTCGGTGAGCATGCGGCTCTCGAGCGAAAGCAAGTTGGCCCGCGGGCGCCCGTCCTCGACGACCTTCGCCGGGCGATCGGGTGCCCGGGGGGGCATCGTGATCGCGAGGGGCGCCGGTTCCGTTGCTTCGAACGATGGCACGGGCGCGATCGGCGCGGCAGGGATCGCGACGCGCTCGCTCGCCACGCGAGCGATGGGCGGCGCGACGGACCGCTGGTGAAGCCACCATCCACCTCCGACGGCCGTCGATCCCGCGAGCGCCACGCCCATGACGACCTTGGCCGTCAACACTTTGGTCGCTTGCAACGCCGCGACCGCACCGGTGCGCCCCACGGCGTGCACCACGGCGCTGCCCGTCCCGATGGTGGCGACGGCCGCGGCTGGGAGCACGAGCCGATTCCACGCCTCGCCCTTTGCCCCCGGGCGCGGGGAGACATCGCGGAGACTTCCCAGAAGCTCGCGTTCCAATTCGTCGCTCTCGTTCGTCAAGCCGAGCAAGCGTTGCGGATCGCCCATCAGACGGCCTCCCTTCGTCCCATCGGATCGGCTGCAGCCAGGCGTTTGACTTCGCGTCGAAACCGTTCCCGTGCCAAGCGAAGACGCGATCGCACCGTACCGACGGAAAGATTCAAGAGCTCGGCGATGTCCTCGCCGGACATCTCTTCGAGCTCGAAAAGCACGAAGACGACCCGCTGCGGCTCCGGCATGCGATTCAAGATCGCCTCGGCGACGCCGGCGCGCTGGCGCGACTCCGTACCGACGACAGACTCCTGCTGATCGGAACGCCGCAAGTCCATCGCCGCGGCATCGGTCACGATCTCGCGGCGAATCGGCGAGGAACGGCGATAGTCGCTGGCGATGCGACGGCAAATGCCGAACAGCCAGGTGCGAATCTTGGAGCGACCCTCGAAATCGGCCCAGCCGACGTGTACCGCGAGAAACACCTTTTGTACGAGGTCCATGGCGTCGGCTTCACGGACCCCGAGCCGGCGCAGCGAGCACCACACGAATTCGAAATGCGCGTCATAGACGGCCCGAAACTCCGTAGAAAAAAGGCTCATCGGTACGCCGGACTAGGGATGTACCACTCGCTTCTAAGTGGGGCCAACGGGCAGCTGCGATCACAAAACCTTCGATGCCGAGAAGAAGCAGCGCACGCTGGCACACATCGGTTACCTTCGAGGGGGTCTTCGCTCATCGCCAGGATGCGCATCGTTTCGAGCCTCGTGCTGATCGCGGTGGTCGTGCTCTCTCCCTGGGTACGGGCCGAGACGATCGCGCCCCTCATCGTCGAACGCGCTCAAGGAGCGGAACGGTGTCCCGACGCGGAGTCGATCAGCGCACGCGTCGAGCAAATCCGCGGCCGAGCGATGCGCGATGCGCGCAGCCCGTACCGCGTCACCTTCGCTCGCAAGGACGACGGCTTCATCGCCACCATCCGCACCGACGCGAGCGCGGGAGGCATTCGCACCCTCGAGCACGACGGCCCACAGTGCGCGGCGCTCGGCAACGCCGTTGCCGTGACGCTCGCCCTCCTCTTCGATGCCGATATCGAGCCGAAAAAAAAACCCGACCCGCCCCCGGCACCCGCTCCTGACGCCGTCGCTCCACCTGCGCCGCGGGTGCCCCCTAGGCCCTCCACGTCGGACGGAGCGACGTTGTCGCTCGGTGCGGCGGCCCTGGCCGGCATTCTTCGTCCGGTGTCGCCGGCGTTTTTGGCGGAGGCGGGCGTGGGCATCACGCCCTTTCGCGTCAGCGCCGGCGCGCTGTGGGCATGGCCGCAGACGGTCTCGCTCGGGCCGGGCGAAGTGCATGAACGCCTCATCGCTGGTTTGGCGCGGATCTGCTGGGCACCCTGGCAGGGCAATGGATTTCGCTTCGACGCATGCTCGGGCGCCCTCGTCGGCGCAGTGACGGCGGACGCCGAGGGCTACACGCGCAACGAACGTCGCGTCCGCTCCTGGATCGTCCTGCCGTTCGAGGCCGCGCTGGCAGGATGGACGTCGCCGATGGGATGGGAAGTGTCGCTGGCGGCCCTTCTTCCCCTGCACCGCCCGGATTTTTCGATCGATGGGGTCGGCGTCGCTTATCGGTCCCCCCCGCTCGGGGCCATGCTCTCACTGCGCGCGCTCGGCATCTTCCCGTGGTGAACGGTCCAGCGATGTTCACGCCGATACGAACGCGGGAACGTTTGATTTGGGATCGCACATCGCGCTTCCGGGATCGCACATTCGCGCTCGAATGCGTCAATGACGGAGGCTGATCTCGGCGAGCTGCATGCGCACTTCGTTCAGGTGCGGGCTGTCCGAGAAACGACGGCTGAAGCTGCGCAACGTGTTCTTGGCGTCATTCCACGCCTGGATGTCGACGAGGCACTGGGCGAGGAGAAAGGTCGCGTCGTCCATGACCTCTTTGTCGGCCGACGCTTCCGACAGCTGAATCAGCACGGGAATGGCGTCGCGCTGGCGGTTCAAGTGCCGGTACGCGTCGGCGAGGCTGTAGCGCGCTGACGGACTGTGGGAGGCGTCGTCCTTGTAACGCAGCGCCTCTTCCAGCGAGGTCGCCGCCTCGTGCCAGCGGCCGACCCGGGCGTGGTCGAGCCCCTGGTGGTAGGCGGCGAAGGAGAGCTCGCCGCGCGCGCGTTCGACGGCGTCGGTGAAGACGGTGAGCTCGGTCTTGGTGAGGCGCTCCTTGCCGAGCGCTTCGAACTGCTCGACGAGCTCCGTCTTCTTCCCTTGGCGCACGAGGTCGTAAAAGGTGGCCGCGCGGGCTTCCGCCTTGGAGCGTTCTTCGTCGCGCTTCTGTGCTTCTTTGAGCTCGCGCGAGAGTCGATCGACCGACTGGCGCGTCTGCTCGGTCTCGGCGCGCACGGCATCGACGCGGGCGTCCCAGGCGAGCTTCAGCGCGATGAAGACGACCACCACGAACACCACGTAGGCCGTGGCGCTGTTCCAGATGAGGCGCCGCTCGTAGCCGTGCTGGCGTTTGGCGATGCTTTTGAGATCGGCCGAAAGCGCGTTGGTAAGGTTGTTGGTTTTGATGATGAGACCGCGAGTTTCGATGATTTCGCGCTTCAGCTCGCGGAGCTCCTCATCGAATTCGTTGATCATCGCCGGCCGGGAAGTACCGCACATCGGCGCCGAAGGGCAAGGTGCGGCGGCGGGAACCCCTTTTGGCCGCTTTCCGGTGGGGCCGACCTGACCGCCCGGTCGCAGCAGCGGAAAAGGCGGGCATGGTTGCGAAAGAGCCGCGGGCCGTGCTACCAGGAGCGCCGATGGGTTCGACGCAGGACATCCGAAAAAACCTGAAAATGCTGGTCGATGCGACGCCTTACGTCTGCCTGGAGGCTCAATTCGTCAAGCCCGGCAAGGGGCAAGCGTTCACCCGCTGCCGCCTGAAGAACCTCATCACGGGAAACGTGATCGAGCGCACGTACAAGTCGGGGGAAACGGTAGAAATCGCTGATATCGAGCAGCGAAAGATGCAGTACATCTACCCGGAAGGCGAATCCTACGTCTTCATGAACCAGGACACCGGGGACCAGATCCACGTCAGCGCCGAGAGCATGGGGGAAGAAAAGCGGTTCCTCAGCGACGGGCTCGAGGTGGAGGTGATGCTCTTCAACGGCAACCCCATCGGCGTCGAGCTTCCGGCCCACGTCGTCATTCAGGTCACCTCCAGTGAGCCCGGAATCAAGGGGGACACCGCCAGCGGTGCCAGCAAACCGGCCACGCTCTCCACCGGCGCGACCATCAATGTGCCGCTCTTCATCAACGAGGGAGAGTGGATCAAGGTCGACACGCGCAGCGGCGATTACCTCGAGCGCGTGAACCGCCGGTAGGCGGGCGCGGAAGCCTCGGTCGCGGGCACGTCTCCTAAGGAGCGGCCGGCGCGAGCATCGCGATGAGTCGGCCGCTGCGCACGCAGGCGACGGCGCGCGCGTCGTTGGCGGCGGTGCAGCCGCGCAGATCGGCGTACGCGTACGCGCCTTCGAGGTCGGCCGGGCGCCAGATCTGCCAGGCTTTCGGGGTACGGACCAGGACGCCGAGCTTCGTGCCGCGCGCGAACGAGCGCCCGTCGGGGGAGCGAGGCGACCCCGCGTGCACGTTCTGACCGAGTGAACCCACGCCGCCCACGGGGCGCGCCTGGGCGAAGTCCGGCGCGATAATGATCGGTTCTCCCGCCATCCACGCTTCGAGCCCCGCTGCCCCCCAGGCCAGGGGGACGGTCTCCAGCACGGTGGCGGTTGCCCCGGGTGCGCAGCGCGGCGGCACCGGAGGCAGGATGGGCACCGGCAAATCGCGCGCGCCCGGCGGAAGATCGCCGGGGGGCGGCGTCACGAAGGCAGCATCGCCCGGTCCACCGAAGCGCGCATGCAGCGCGGCCCCATCGCAAGAGTCGTAGAGCGAGAGCCACCGCACCGAGCCGTCGAAGCTCGTGACGGCGCTCGGCCAGCTGGGGATCCCTTGGGCAGCTCCCTCCGTACCCGTCTGCACATTGACCATCGAGAGGCCGGCTTTGGTGCGCACGAGGAGATCGCCGCCAGGGGTGAAGGTGAGGGGTCCCCAGGCGGGGGCGCCGCTCGGGTCGAGGTCGGGGACTGTGGCAAAAACGCGCGTCACCGAGGGCGCGACAGCGGGAGCGGCCTTGAGAATCGCCTTTTCGATTTCGCCGCGCTGGGGCTTGGTGGTCTTCACCGGTCGCCAGGCGAGGTGCTCGAAGGCAGCGACTGCCCGCGGAAGGTCGCCCTGCGCCAAGGCAGCACGCACGGCAACGAACGAAGCGTCTTCGAGCGCCTTGCTCGGACCACAGCGGATGGCGCCACTGGAGACGGCGAGGAGCGACGTACCGGAATCGGCGCACAACCAGGCGTAAAGTCGCGCCACTTGCGCAAGCGCGGCCGCGGTGCCGTCGTTCTTCTTGGAAATACGCGCTTGCTCGGCGACGACGATGCGCTTGAGCGACGCTTCCGGTTCTTCCGGGTCGCGCGAAAGACCGGTCGGCCGGTCGAGCCAGCGCAGGTCGGCCGTCACGCGTGGCCCTGGCTCGAAAGGTTGCGGCGCACCCTCGACGGCCACGCGCGCCACGAGATCGTCACGGCGATCTTCGTCGACGTCGGACGCATCGAGCTCGAGGCTCAGCTTGGTGCCAGCGGGCGGATCGGCGAGCACGAGCTCTTCGCGCAGCGCCGGGTCGCGCGCGGGCGCGGCCACCGCGACCCAGCGCACCTTCGTCGCGCCGGGAGGCTGCGGATTGCATGCTGCGTGGACGCTCACCGCAACCGTCTGGGGTCCAATCTGTTCGAGCGCCGGCTCGGCCGTGCAGCCCGCGAAGCCGATCATGCCGCCCGGCAGAGTCGCCAGCTGTTTTGGCGCCGCCGGAGGCGTACCGGCCGCGCCTCCTTTGTAATAGAGCAGGCGCCCTCCGAGCGCATCGTGCGAAGCGACCCACGACACGCCGTCGCGCACGCCATCACCGTCGACATCAGCAACGAAGACGAGCACGAAGGACTCCCCTTCGGGCGGCGCGATCGACGTGGTCCCTTCGATGCGAAATCCACCCCCGGGGTCGCCGGGACGCTGTCCGACGACGTGCACGAAACTTCCGGCATCGCCGCCCAGGCCGGGCGCGGTGGTGGCCGACGCCGGCAGAGGTGCGGCCGAATCCGTCACCGGCTCGCTGTCCATGGCGTAGGGCGTGTAGGGGCGATCGCGCCCACAACCGCGTGAGCATCCGGTCGCGGCGAGCAAAGCCGTCCAGCACGCCGCGCGAGAGATAGAAGCGGGGGCCACGGCTAAAGGCCCGTGTACTCCGGCTTCCTCTTTTCGATGAAGGCTCTCATTCCTTCCTTTTGATCCGCGCTGCCGAAGAGCATCGCGAAGGCCTGGGCTTCGAGCTCGTTGGCGGCGGTCATGTCGCCGGCGACGCCGCGCAGCATCGTGCGCTTGGCCTGTGCAATCGCGAGCGGTGCTTTGCTCGCCATCTCCGTAGCGAGCGCGCGCACCCGCGGCAAAAGCTCGTCCTTGGCCAGGACGGCATTGACGAGACCGATGGCGAGGGCCTTGTCCGCGCCGATGATCTCGCCCGTGTAAATGAGCTCGCGGGCCCGGCCGAGGCCGACGCGCCGCGCGAGGCGCTGCGTACCGCCGAAACCGGGGATGACTCCGAGATTGACCTCGGGCTGCCCGAACTTGGCGGCCTCGCTCGCGTAGATGAAGTCGCACGCCAGCGCCAGCTCGCATCCGCCGCCGAGCGCAAAACCGTTGACGGCCGCGATGACGGGAAAGGATAGCTCTTCAATCAGCGCACCGAGCGCGTGTCCCGCTTCGGAGTAGCGCTTGGCTTCGATGGTGGACATGGCGGACATCGCTCCGATGTCGCCACCGGCACAGAAGGCCTTGCCGGCGCCGGTGACGATGACCACGCGCGGTCGTCGAGCCGAAAGCCCGCGCAAGGCTTCCACGAGCTCGGCGATGAGCGGAGCGCTGAGCGCGTTGAGCTTGTCGGGGCGGTTCAGGGTGAGGGTGGCGACGGCGCCGTCCTGCTCGATCTGGAGATTCGAGACGCTTTCCATAGTCTCCTCGTCTTCGGACATCGTGCCGAAGGAACTGGGTCAGAGGCTGCTCTTTTGCTTTTCGCCCTTGTCATCGTAAACGTAAAAGCCGCGTCCCGTCTTCTTGCCGTACCAGCCAGCCGCGACCAGGTTACGAAGGACGATGGCAGGACGGTACTTGTCGTCGCCGAAGTCGCGGTGCAGGACCTCGGCAATGGAAAGAACGGTGTCCAGGCCGATGAGGTCGGCCAGCTCGAGCGGGCCCATCGGGTGATTGAGACCGAGGCGCACGCCCTGGTCGATGTCCTCCGACGAGGCCACCCCGTCTTCGAGCGCGTAGCAAGCTTCGTTGAGAAAGGGAATGAGCACCCGATTGACGACGAATCCAGGCCGATCGTTGGAGGTAATGACCGTCTTGCCCATGGCGAGCGCGAGGGCGCGCGTCGTTTCGTACGTTTCGGGCGACGTCTGCACGCCCCGCACGATCTCGACGAGCTTCATGAGGGGCACCGGATTCATGAAATGCATGCCCACCACCTGCGTCGGGCGCGACACCGCCGCCGCCAGCTTGGTGATCGAGATCGATGACGTGTTGGACGCCAAAATCGCCGCCTTCTTTTTCATCTGGGCGTCGGCTTCGCGCAAGATCTTGAGTTTCAGCTCGAGGTTCTCGGTGGCCGCCTCGACGACGTAGTCGCACTCGGCGAGCGCCGAAGGGCCACCCACCGGTTCGATCCGATCGAGCCATTCGCTCCGTGCCCCTTCGGACATCTTCCCCTTGGCGACCTGCCGTTCGAGCACGGTGCCGATCTTCAGCTTGGCGCGCGTGGCGAGGTCGACGTTGACGTCGGAAAGGACGGTGCGATAGCCCGACGCCGCCGAGACTTGCGCGATGCCGCTCCCCATCTGTCCCGCGCCGATGACTCCGATGACCTTGATATCCGTAACGTTCATGAGCGCCTCGGGCTGCCCGGCTCACGCCGCCCCGCGCTGCAAGGGAAAGGTGACCGGCGATTGGTTCTTCTCTGGGACGTGCCTTTAGCACGACGCTCGTCCTGCTGGGCCACAGATCCGCGAGCTTGGGCCAGCGGCACGGCGTCATCCGCGGACTACGTCAGAAAGGGCCACGGCAGCGCCGAAAGCCCAGGGGCGAGCGACCGCAGCTCCTTGCGGAACGTGGTCACATCGATGCGATCCTTGGCGGTACGGCGCAGCGCTCGACCGAGGAGCATGGCCAGAGGAGCGAGCACCGCCTGCTGGTGCAGGGCGCGCAGTGGATTGGGCCAGCCGTCGTGGGTGACGTGTGCCGAGATGAGCGCGACTTCGGATTCTTGCGTGAAAAGCGCTTGCGCGGTGAGCGTCTCGTACGTGAGGCAGGCGGCGGCATAGACGTCCGTTGGCATCGGCGACAGCGGACCGTCGTCCGCCGTGTAGCCCCACACTTCCGGCGCGCCGTACGCACCGCTGCCGCAACCGAGCCGGATGTGACGACCAGCCAGCCCGAAATCGACCAGCACCGGCTCCCTGCCGCTGCGCATCACGACGTTGGTGGGTTTGAGATCGAGGTGCGCGACACCGACGCTGTGCATGGCCTCGAGCCCCGCCAAAAGTCCATCCACGAGCTCGAGCGCCCCCCTGGCCGTGAGTTGGCGGCGCGCCAGGAAGGTCTCCAGCGTAACCCCGTCGACCAGCTCCATCACCAGCACGGGCTTGGGACGCGCCGCGAGATCGAAAGTCACGAACCTCGCGAGATTCGGGTGCAGCGGCAGGCTCAGGAGCGCCGTCGCTTCGCTCTGAAACATACGCAGGAAGTCGGTCTCCGACATGTGGCGCGCGGCTTGGGCATCGTATTCGGGCACCTTGAGCGCGAAGGACTCTGCTTGAGGATCGTTGCGCTCCTCGATGCGTTTGACGACGAACACCGAGCCGACGCCTCCTTTGCCGAGCGAGCGCAGGACGTAGAACCCGCCGAGCGTGCGGCGCGGAGGTATCCACGATGGCAACAGATTCTCGGCGGCGTCCTGTTGGACCGGCGCGCGTGTCGCGATCGGGAGCTGCGGCACGCGCTGCAAGGTCGTCATGATGAGCGACGCCAGGGGGCCCGGTAGCATCTGCACCAGGGCGCCCGGAAGCCCTTCCATGGCTTCGGTAAAATCGGCGCCCTGCCCGGTGACGGCGAGGTCCACGATCCGCAGGAGCGCGCTCAGGTGTCCGCGCCCGGGAACGGCGCTCCGGGCGTCGCCGGTCTCCCCCTCGGATAGGCGCAGGCGAGCCGCGGTCACCATCTGGCCGAGTGACGCAATGGCTTCCTCGAGCGAGGCGAGCGTCGATTCGGTGCCGGGCGCCGCCGAGCTGAGCTCGGCGAGCGACGACGCACGGGCAATTTTTTCGAGCGCGCGGACGAGCCGCACCAGAACGGCGCGCAGCGCCTCCTCGCGACTCGAATTCTCGCCCGAGAGCTCATGCGCAAAATCGGAAAGAGCGGCTAGCCGGCGCGAAAGCTCGTCTTTCGGTTCTTTCGGTTCCGCCCCCAGCCCATCGGGACCCGCTGGGATCGAAAGCGACGAGCGATCGAACGGCAGGGGCAGCGATGGTGACGCCTCGTCGACCAAAGGCTTTTCGATGGCTGGTTTGCGCGCCTCGAGCTCGGCACGCGCAAACCTTTCGTAGCGCTCGAAGAGCAAGGCGAGATCGGGGTGCTTCGCCGCTTCTTTCAGGGTGGCGAAATGTCCCGGTCCGTGCAGCCGCTGCGCCACGAAGAGCAGCGCGTCGACCGCATCGCACATTTCCGCGCGCACCAGGCCGTCGAGGGCGCGCGCGAGGGCCGCCACCATCGACCGGTCGAAGACCGAGGGGGGATCGGACGAGAGCCGCCGGAGCAACGTGTGCGAAGCCCGGAGCCACCGCACCCGCACGGCTCCCCCCCGCGCGCTCGATTCGCTGGCTTGCTCCCCATCGACGTCGAGCAGGTGGATGAACGCCTTGAGACGGCGCATGCGAATATTGGCCTGCGGCACCTTCTTGCCCCCCATCGGTACGGGCGCCGAGGCCTCCCATCCGACGAATAGAGAGCCGAGTTGGTCGCGCAGTTCTTCGACCGGAGCCGGAGCCACGCCTTGATCGGCGGTGCGCAGGTCGAGCGCCAAGAGGTTGGCGAACACGGCCGACTCGAGTAGCGACATGTCGAGATCGCGCAGGATGGCGAAGACCGTCCGAAGCTCGCTGCGTTGCGAAGCGGCGACGAGCCGCGCCACTTCCGCACGCGCAACGCCGAGCGTATCTTTGGCGAGCTCGAGTGCGCGACGTGAACCCTGCGTCCCAAACGCGAGCAGCGCTTCGGCCACACCTCGGCGCACGGACTCGCTGCGGGGCGCATCCTCGAGATCGCGCAGGATCTCCGCGGCGAGTGAAGCTGCACCGTCGTCGGCTCGCTTTCCACAGATGAGCAGCTCCAGTTTCAGATGGCGGCGGAGCAGCTGACAGGCGCGGGTGCGGAGCCACTCCGGCTCCTCGCGGGCACCTTCCTCGACGGCTTCGGCTACCGCGGTCCCCTGCCGCACGACGATGGCGTGGAGCGCCTGTTCCGCGGCTTCCGGATCGAGCCTGGCGGCGTGGGCGAGCCCCCATACGAGACATCCGGCGACGCCGTAATCGCGTTCGAGAATGCGGTGAGCGAGCAGCTCGTTCACCCGGCGCACGACGCGAGGAGGGTCGGAAGCGATGGAGGCGCCGAGCGAGGTCGCCGCGCGCCGCCATTGCGTCGGCGAAAGGTCGAGCGAAAGATGCTCATCGATCTCGGTCGCCAGCTCGGGTATCGCCCCTACCAGCAGGCCGCGCGCGACCGCGGCGTGTTTCCATACCAGCGGTTCGCGGTCCCAGAGCAGCTCCTGGTAGGCCTTGGCGAGCGCTTCGGTCCGAAAGACGCGCACCGCTTGAACGTCACCCTGTGAGGCGAGGTGCGAGAGCTCGCTCGCGGCGCGCTCGATGAGTCGCCCGGCGAGCCGACGTGCAGGCAGCGAGCCGCGCGCGGGGCGCGCAATCCAATCGCGCACCAGATCGCGGCGCGACGCCAGCGCGAGGGCCATCACGTCGACGCGCTTGCTCGTCTCCGACGGAAGCTCGAGGGCGAGCGCCACCCGCGCGCGCACCGCGGGACCGGCCAGCGCTTTGCCCGATCCGAGCGCCATCCGCGTGGCCACCGCGGCGAACGTGTCGGCGACGCCGTCATAGGTATAGGCCGCCACCCGACGCCCGAGCTCCCTCTTCTCCTGCCCGTGCGGCAGCGCGGCCGCGATTTCGTAAAGCGCGACGGCGGCCGCCTCGGAAGAAAGCCAATCGAGCTCGTCGACGAGGCCGTCGCTGAGCGCGACGCGCACGGCCGGCACGAGAGCGGCGGGATCGAGCCCTTCGAGGGGGCTCGGCCCGTGTTGCGTGCCGGCCTGCCCGAGCGAGACGATGCTCTGTCGCCACGAGGAACGGCGCGCAGCGCGGTCGTCGAGGCGCGCCAGGTCCAGCAGTCCCTCTAGAAAATAGCCTTTGCCCCGCACCTTCGCGGCGATGATAGCATTCTGCTCCTCAGCGGAGTTCGACGTTCGTCAGCCCCTCGCCGAATGGGGCGGCTTCGCCGCTCAAATACTCGTCGAGGTCGCGTGCGGCGCGGCCAGCCCAGGCCGGCTTGTGGGCTTCGTAACAGCGCGACCGCCAGGAGAGGACGCTGAGCCGCCAGGGCACGTGTGGCTCGAGCCCCGACAGCGCCTCCACGCAGGCCGTCTCCAGCGGCAGTTGCCCGGCGGCGACCAGCATCGCGTCGGTCCGCATCTCCTGTTGCAGGTCCCCCGCAAAAGGCTGGCGGAGCGCGGCGTAGACCCGCTCCGCCAGCGCGCGGTCCCCCTTCGCCAGGTCGGCGGCCAGCTCCACGGCGTGCCGCATGATGACCGGCATCGGCCAGGGATCGACACGGTGGCGGGCAAATGCCGATTCGAGGAAGGCCATTGCCTCTTCGCGCTTGTCTTGTCGCGCGCGCAGGCGCGCCAAGATGGCGTCCGCTTCCGCCGGTTGCAGCGCGCGCAGCGCCTGCGCGTAACGAAGAGCCCCCTCATCGCCTTGTTCGGCCATCGCCTCGGCCACCACCGCCAGCTCGGTGGGGTCGGTCGGATCGCGACCCTGCGCCTGCCAGAGCTCGACCACGCTCGCCCACTGACCGGCCAAATATTGCGCTTGCGCCGCGGCTCGCAGGCGCTGCGCCGGGCGTAAATCGGGCGGGGGCGGGCCTGACTCGGCCTCCGAGGTTCGAAAGGTGATGCGCTCGTCGTCGACGCGGTCCCACGCCACTTCGCCGCGGACGTCGGGTCGCGCTTCGCCGCGCGCGCGCGCCGTCGCCACGACCTCCACGCTATCGAAGCCGCCTCGATGGTTGGCGCTCCGCGCAAAGGCAAACTCGACCAGGGTGCGGTCGTCGGTGTTGAGCGACGGCTCCTCGTCGGCGATGGCACGCGCCAGGGAGGGGCCGGCCACGAAGTGGGCCAAAAAGCCTTCCATCTCGATGGCGCGCCACGCGGCGGCGAGGGCCGCCTGGTAGGGCTCACGCGCAACCTTGGCGCGCAGCACGGCCGCGTCGAGGACGAGCGGCTCGCGCGAGCCGACCAAGAGCAGATCATTGGCCCCGAGCTCCCATGTCTGCACCGACGGAAACACCGCTGCCAGGGTGGCGTAGATCTTCTTCACCGTTCGCGAGTCGACGTCGTAGGCCTGCACCCACTGCAAGAAAAGGCCTCCGTCCTCGAGCCGATCGAATACAGAACGGTAGTATTCGAGCGTAAAGAGACTGGCGATGCCGGCGCGGTAAGGGTTCGACGGCTCGGAAAAAACGAGATCGTACTTGGCGCGCGTCGTCAAAAGCACCTCCCGCGCGTCGCCGATCACGATCTTGACCTTGGGATTGTCCAAGACGCCGTGATTGACGACTGTGCAGTCTCGGGCGACGCGCAGGATGGCGGGCTCGAGCTCCACCACGTCCACGCGCTCGAGCTCGGGGATGGCGCCGAGCCACCCCGCGCTGCTCCCCGTGCCGAGACCGATGACGAGAGCGCTCTTCGGTTGGGGGTGCAGGATGGCGCCGACCATCCCGCTCATCACCTGCGTCGGAGCGTCGGCCCGGATGTGCCCGTCGACCTTGCCGTTGACGACGAAGGCGAGACCGGCGCGGTTGCTCAGCGCGACGGCGCTTTCCACGCCGTCGGCTTCCCACTGGATGCCTCGGCGTTCGGCATTGACCCACGAGCGCCAAGCGTTGGGCGACGACGTCATCTCGGCGGGGATACGCCCCACGCCGATGGGGCTATGGCGAAAGAGCGCCGTCGGCCCGGTCGCCCGTAGAAGGAGAAGCGCGACCGAGGCGAGCCCCACCGCGATGGCGAGCCGGCCACTGAGATGCCCGCGCCGCAGCGCGATCGCCGCCGCCGCGAGACCCAGCACGACGAGCAGGACGACGACGCCGCGCCAGCACCCGAGCGCGCCAACGGTGGGCAGCAACACGAAGCCGCCGAGAAGCGAACCGGCAATGGCCCCCGCCGTGTTGGCGGCATAGGCGAGGCCCGTTTGCCGGCCAACGTCTTCAGAGCCCTCGCCGAGCAGCGCGATCAACATGGGAAACTGGACCCCCGCCACACAAGCGGCAGGAAGCACGACCAGCATGGCCACGAGCGCCCATCCCAGGGCGAGCCCGGGAAAGCCGAGGATTTCGAGCGAGCGCAGAGCGAGAGCGGTGGTGGCGACGCGATCGCCGAGCGCGTAGGGAAGCGCCATGCACAGTGCCTCGAGCACGGAGGTGATGGCGAACGACGCGAGCGACGGACGGCGCCCTTTTTCGAGCACACCGTAGAAAGCCCCACCGAGGCCGACCCCGAGCAACGCCACCGCCAAAATGAGGCCAAAGGTGAACACCGTCCCGCCCAGGAGCGGTCCCAGCATCCGGTACCAGACGATCTCCATCACGAAGAACGCAAAGCCCGCCGCGGCGGCCGCGATGACGGTAAAGCGCGCGACGGCTACGTCCCGCCCCGGCGCGGCCGCTCGGGCCGGGAGGTTCGGCTCGCGGGTCGCCTCTTGGGCCGCGGATGCCGTCGCATCGCCCGCGACGCTACGGTTGGCGGTGCGTCGCGCTTCGGGGGCGCTCCTCGCGAGCCACCACGCTCCGCCCGCGACGAGGACGTTGACGGCGCAGGCCGCGAGCAGGGTTCGTCGCGTCCCCAGCGTTTCGAGCAACCAAAAATTCGCGGCGACCGAGCCGGTGACGGCGCCGAGCGTATTGAGTCCGTAGAGCCATCCGATGCGGCGGCGCCCGACGTCGTCGTCGGCTTGCACGGCGCGGGCGACGGCGGGGAGCGTCCCTCCCATGAGAAACGTCGGCACCGCGAGGACGAGCGCCGAGAGGACGAGCCTCAGCAAAGTGCCGCCGAACAGGCCGAGCACCGGCGTGCCGCCGAGAGCGATGTACGCGCGGCGCGTGACCCAAAGCAACGCCGGAGTGAGCGCCGCCGAGAGGGCAATCCCGAGCTCGAGCGCCGCGTAGAGGCGCACCGGGTTGGCATGCCGATCGGCGCGCCGCCCGAGCCAGAGGCTTCCTGCCCCGAGACCGGCCACGAAGAACGCCAGCACGGCGCCCGTCGCTGCGGTGGATGCACCGAAGACGAGACGAAATTCGCGAAACCACGCCACCTGATAGACGAGCGCGCACGCACCCGAGCCGAACAGGAGCAGCGCGAGCTTCGGAGCGAGGCGATTCACGTTGATGCGAGGCGAGGCTCGGTAACCGCGATGCTCGTTCGAATGGGCGGGCGGCCCCGCGGATCAGTGGGCCGGGGGTGGACGACTCAGTTGGCCGGGGTGGACGACGATGCGGGGGCCGTCGTCGCTGCGCTCTGGGGTATGCACAATCCCTGCACGCAGGCGCGCCCCTTCGTGCAGGGTTTGTTGGCGTTGCATTCATGATCGAGACAGAGCCCCAAGTGGCAAGAGCGCGGCGTGCAATCCTTGTCGTTGGTGCAGCGGCCAGAGGTACAGGTGCCGTTGAAGCAGAGGCGCCCCGAGCCGCAGTCGGAGTTCCAATTGCACTTCTCCTTGCCGGGCCCGGGACATCTGTCCCCGTCGCGCGGACAGGAGATGAACAGACACACCCCCCCGACGCAGCTGCGGTCGTCGGGGGTGCCGGCCGTCTCGTCGTCCCCGAGGCAGCTGCTGCTGGTCTGACATTCGCGGTTGCTGCACGCGCCTTCGATGCAAGCAGCGTTGCCGCCGCAATCGCCGTCGGTGGTGCAGCCACCGGCCTTGCATTGGCCGTCGACGCAAGATTGGCCGGACGCGCAAGGATTGCTCGAGTCGCACCCTTGCGCCTTGCCCGGCGATTTCGGCTCACCGCCCGGGTTGGCGCAGGCGACGGCGACGGCGAGCACGCTGGCGTAAAACCACTGCGAGTAGGATAGCCGCTTCATGGTGAAGCGATTGTAGTCAAATTCCCTCCCGCCTACGAGAGAACAAACCTTTCTTTATAACGCCCGGAAAGGGCCCATCTCCCAAGCGCACCAAGGATCTGGTAGGGCGAAGAACCGACGGCGTAGTCTAGGGGGTGCTTTCCCGAGCCCGAGCTCGATTGCCGAATACGCCAAGGCATACGAAAAGCGGCACCATGCACCGATTTTGCGTGGCTTTGGCTGCCCATCGCTTTCCTCGCCTCCTCGTCCGAAGTGACGACGTCGTCAGAACCCACCGTCGATCACGACGTCGTCATCGCCATGGGCCTCACGTCAAGCTTGGCGAAGAGCTGCACCGGCGAAGAGCTGCACCCGTGCCAGTCGGTCTCGCTTCCCCCCGATTCCGAAATCGAGGTGGTCGCCTTTTCGCACAAGTACACCGTGCTAAAGGTGCATGCGGCCGCTGAGAAGCAGTATCAAGAGAATGATCACGACGATGCCGACGCCGCCACTCGGATAGTATCCCCAGCCGCGGCTGTGCGGCCAAGTTGGGGCTGAGCCGATAGCCACCAGAATGAGCACGATCAAGAGTATGGTGAGCACCTCATCATCTTGACCATCGGATGGCCCGCAGACGATCGGGCCTTCGCCCGAGAATAGGGGAGCTATGGGAAAGCAGGAAAAGCTGTCGAAGGACGCGATCGAGGCTTTCGTCACCGCACACGCCGGCTGGAAGCGCGACGGCGATGCACTCACGAAGACGTACGCGTTCGAGCACTACGGTGCTGCGATCGCTTTCGCCGTGCACGTGGGCTTCGCCGCTGAAAAGCGCGATCATCACCCCGACCTGCACATCTCGTGGGGCAAGGTGGAGGTCCGCTGGACGACGCACGATGCGGGCGGTATCTCGGCCCTCGACACCGAGATGGCCCAGCAGGCCGACCTCATCCACCGACGTTGAGAGGCAATCGACCCGTTCTCGATGTCGGAAGATCGGGTGGCGGGACCGGGTGGCGGGACCGGGAGCGGGAGGGATTCGGGGACCGGCCCGGTTAGTTCGGCAAACAGAAGCGCCCTTCGGTCGCCACGTCGAGGTGGTAGCCCGTCGGGCAGCCCAACCCTCCATCGGGCATCGGGACGGGCACGGGGACGCAGGTGCGCCCCTCGCTGATGATGTATTCAATCGTCCCGGGGGGACATCCGGTCCCAGCGTCACCGCAGTTGAGCCCCTCGGTGATCACGTCGGGTTTGCACTGGGGCCAGGTCGGCGGACAGTCCCCTTTTTTCACGGCGATGGTGTTGGTCGCTGCCTTGGAAGGCGAGGCGTGCACGTTTTCCAGCAGCGTGTCTCCGGGGCCGGCGGGGCCGTACGCGGCGGCATCGATCCACACCTCGTAGACGACCCGATAGTCCCAACGGGGCGTGGCGAGATTGGGTGTGTATTTCCCGTCGGTGGCGGGGGAGTCGACGGTGTAGCAATAGCCGCACCCATTGAGGTCACGGTCGAGCGACGTCGCCACGGCGAGGATCGAGGCGGCACTCCCCACCAACATTTTCCCCTCCCCGCCGGTGACACCGAGCGTGCCGTATCCGCAGGGGCGCGTCGCGTCGGCGGAGATGTAGTCGACTTTGAAATGGAGCGCGAGCTTGCCAGCGGCGTCGAGGAGCTGGACTTCGACGTGATCGCTGCCGACGAGATCCTTGAAGGTGTGCCCTTTGCCGGGCATGGGCATGGGCATCGGCTTGGGCATCTTGCCGCCGTTCGCGTCCCAACCGACGGCGTTGGCGCCGTACGTGTTGTCGACAAAGCCGGGGTCGAACGTGATGCGCAGATGGACGACGTTCTTTCCATCGATCACTTCCGCGATCTGTTCGATGGTGGCCGACGGCGTGGAGGTGGTGGTCACGGTGACGCTATAAAGGCATTTCGTCGTTTGGGTGACGACCTGCGGCGGCTGCGAGATGACCGGTGTCCCGCCCGCGCAATCGCGCGCCGAGCCGGGCGGTGTACCGGGCCGCAGCGGATCGCCCCCGGTCGTTCCCGCGCCGGGAAAGCCGGGAACGATGACACCGGGGCCGCCGCTTCCGCCGCCGGTCGGTCCGTTGCCCACGCCGCCCCTCCCTCCGCAGTCGATGAGGCCCGCAACGCCGAGCAACGCCCAAAGGCAATTGTGGGCAACCGACACCATTCGATTTCTCATGGGTGACTCTCCCTTTTCCGAACTTCTTCGAACGATTGACGACTCGACACGGCGGTCTCGCGCGAAACAGCGTCCGCGACGGGGCGCTCTCTTCCTTCTCTCAGGGCGGTGGCGGGACCACCGTCTTGCAGCCAATGGCGTAGTCGAGCTGGCCGCCGATCTCGTATTTGACGATGTTGCAGGTGCTCTCGCAGAGCAGGATCTTCTTGGGCTGCGTGGGGTCGTCGTAAAACCAGCCTCCGCCGCTGGCCGCGCAACCCGCGCTGTCGCCGGTGTTGTAGAGCGCGGAGCGCTGTCCCTTGGGGTCGGTATAAAGCAAGTTGACGAGATTGAAATCGAGCACCTTGCCCGCCGGGGCCGCGGGGATCTGCAGCTCGCAGCGGATCGACGCCGCTAGCCGGATCTCGTTCAGCGCCGCCAGGACTTGCTCGCTGACGTTGCCTCCCTCGACGAGGTACGTCTTGTCGGTGCCACCCGCCTCGGTGATCTGCTGCAGGTTCTGCAGCGAGGGCCCGACGCCGATCACGTAAGTCTTGATGGGAGGCCCACCGGTGCGGCACGCCGTGGCGGCCTGAACGGCGTCGCCGAGGGTGGGGGCACAGCCGTGCGCCATGGAGACGGGCGCCTCAGGAACGCCATCGGTGACGAGCAACAGGAAGACGACGTGGCTCGGGTGAGAACGCTGGTATTCCTGGGCGTACCCGCAGGCGCCGCGGATGGCGGCGCCCGTTGGCGTTTCACCCGTTGGGGCAATGCGATTGAGGGAGTCGAGCACCCCCTGCGCGCTACCGGGAAGCGTGGCGATGGGAACGGCAGGGCTGGCATAGTCGGCCGGATTGCAGGAGGTGCTCCCGATGGGGAAATGGCCGAAGTAGCCGATGCCGACGCCGAGACCGCGGCTCTCGGACGAGGTGAGAAATTGGGAGGCAGCCGTGCGCACGGCGTCGAGTCGGGTACCGGTCCCGACCGGCGTTGCCATCGAGCCGGATTGATCGAACATGACGTAGATATCGACGGGGATGGTCTCGCCTTTGAGCGGCTCGGCAACGCAGGCGTCGGTGCCGAACACGACGCCACCGTCTTGGCTTCCCGGGTTGCCAGTGATGATGATGCCGCCGATCCCACCGGAACCGGCCGCACCACCGTTGGCACCGTCCGACCCGCCACCCGAGCACGCCACGACCCACGCCACGACGAACGAGGCCAAGAGAACTCGCGGAAGCGGGACGCGCGTGGATGGCATGAAGTCTCCTTGGCTCAGTCGTCGTCGACAGGTGAAGGTCGGGGCATCTAAGGCGCACAGCGCTGCATGGGATCGCATCGGCGCCCCGCAGCACAGTCGAGGTCACTCACGCAGCCGACGCATTTGTCGTTGGTGGGATCACAGAAGGGGCGTTCGGCGGGACAAGGCAGGTTGTTCGTGCATTCCACGCAGGCGCCGCGCGACCCACAGGCCGGCTTCTTGGCGTCGGCGCAGTTGGCGTCGGTCAGACATTCGACGCAAAAGCGGCGGGCTTCGTCGCAATACGGTTTCATCGGGTCGCAGGTGGAGCTGTCGGCGCAGCTCGGGACGCAGCGACGGTCGGGATCGCACACTCTCGTTGCATCGCAATGGACATCGACGAGACATTCCGCACACGCGTAACGCTCGACGTCGCAATAGGGCTTGGCTTTGGCGCACCCCGGATCCCCGACGCACTCCACGCACGCCCCGCGCGGACCGCAGAACCGCTTGGGGCCGGAACAATTGGGATCGGCCAAGCATTCGATGCACGTGGCGGAGGCGATGTCGCAGTACGGCGCCGGAGCCGCGCACTCGCCATTGCCGGCACATGGTTTGGGGGGCTTCTTCGGACCTTTGGTGGTGTCGTTGGTGACGAAGTCGATGAAACCGGTGTCGCCCATCGTGCAATCGATCAAGGCCGCGCCGAGGGGTAGAAAAAGAGCGAGCGGCGCCGCCAGGCGAAACCTTCGCCCTGCGCGGGGGCGGAGGGGACGAACCTCGGTGGGGAGCAAGCGATCCATCCTCAGAGATACAAGTAACCGGAGCGTCCTCTTCGCAGGCACTGCGCGCTCGAAATACGACCCAGAAGGTTGCTGAAAGAAGGGCCTCCGAAGGGCCGTTGCTGCTGTTTCTCCCCCCGCCCCCCCTCGCTTCCTCACCATTCGTCACAACTGTGGGACGATCATGGGAAAGAACCGCCAAGGCGCCACGGCCGCCAAGATCTTTGGTTAAGAACC
>Ga0193706_1000466_pt1 | contig 23952 bp, 12 predicted proteins | sample U3c1metaG_FD_160130 | JGI IMG/M metagenome (GOLD analysis project Ga0193706, IMG submission 160130) | Soil microbial communities from a riparian zone of the East river system, Colorado, United States - U3c1 | ecosystem: Environmental > Terrestrial > Soil > Riparian zone | place: USA: East River... | reverse complement strand
GAGGGCGTGGCGCGCGCGCCAGACGGCCAAAACATGCTGCACTGCGCATCTGCTGCGCTATGCTTCCCGCGTTCTATGAATACGCCCGATCTTTCAGTCATTGCGCCTTGTTTCGAAGAAGAATTGAACGTCCGCGAGCTCGCGCGGCGCGTCCTTGCCACCTTCGAGCACGGCAAGCTCGAGGGCGAGCTCATTCTCGTCGACGACGGCAGTCGCGACGGCACGCGTGCCGCTATCGAAAAGCTCGAACAGGAATTTCCAGAGCGCGTGGTGGGCAGGTACCACGTCACCAATCAGGGCATCGCCCAAGCTTGGAAGACGGGCACCAGCGCCGCCCGCGCGCCCATCGTCGCCATCATCGACGCCGACCTCCAGTACCAACCGGAAGATCTCTTGCGGCTCCATCGCGAGCTGCTCGACCACAGCGTCGATATCGTGCAGGGCTGGCGCAGCTCGGTCGGCAGGGAGCGCGATTCCCGTTACTACTTCAGCCGCGGGCTGAACGTTTTGCTGAACAAGACGTTCGGCATGGATCTGCACGACAACAAGAGTGGCTTCGTGATGTGCGCCAAGGAGGTGTTCGAAGACCTTCTGACCTATCGCGGCAGCTACTACTATTGGCAATCGTTCGTGATGGTTGCGGCGCGGGCCAAGGGCTATTCGTACAAAGAAATCGAAACGCTCTTCGAGAACCGCAGACAAGGCAAGAGCTTTCTCGAGAACGTCCCCTATCGCGCCTCGGCCCGGTCGTTCATCGATCTCGGCAAAGCCGCCTGGGAGTACCGCATCAAAAAGCGCCCGACTCCGGTGGCCGAGCATTTTCTGACGCGCCATTCCACGGTCGATCGCAGCAAGCCTCGTTCGCCCATCAACGAGCTACGGTGGAAGTCGTACCTGTCCGTCTTCGACGAGACGCACTGGATGATCACGCGCGACGTCGAGCGGCACTACGAGGCGCTCCGCAAGACGCAATGGCTCAAGGTCGATCAGATGCGCGAGCTGCAGGACGAGAAGCTGCGCCGCCTCATTCGTCACGCCTACCGTAACGTCCCCTACTATCGCGCGCGGATGCAGGAAGAGAAAATCCGCCCGGAGGACGTGCGCGGTCAGGCCGATCTGCACAAGCTTCCTTTTTTGACGAAAGCCGATGTGCGAAAGCACCTCTATTTCGACATCCTCAGTCAAGTCAGCAAAAAGAGCGAGATGCTCAAGATCTCCACCAGCGGATCGACGGGTGAGCCGTTCATCTGCTACGCCGACCGCGCGCAGCTCGAATTCCGCTGGGCCGCGACGCTTCGCGCCCAGGAGTGGACCGGCTACGAGTTCGGCGATCCGTGTGTCCGGCTCTGGCATCAAACGCTGGGAATGAGCAAACGCCAAGTGGTGATGGAGCGGATCGACGCCGCTTTCTGCCGGCGTAAATTCATTCCCGTTTTCGAGATGAGCGACAAAAAGCTCGAGGCCATGGTGCGCGAGATCGCCGAATGGCAGCCCGTATTGATGGATGGCTATGCAGAGGCGCTCGACTTCTTGGCGCACTATCTGAAGAGTCGCGGTCATCTCGATGTTCGACCGAAGGCGCTCATGTCGAGCGCGCAGACGTTGCCCGGCTCGAGCCGGCAACTCATCGAAGAGGCGTTCGGTTGCAAAGTCTTCGACAAGTACGGGGCGCGCGAGTTCAGCGGCATCGCTTACGAATGCGAGGCGCATGCGGGGCACCACGTAGTCGCCGAAGGCTACCTGGTCGAAATCCTGCGCGACGGTCGCCCGGCGGCGCCGGGCGAAACGGGTGAGATCGTCATCACCGATCTCAACAACTTCTGCCTACCCTTCATTCGCTACCGCATTGGCGATCTCGGCGAAGCCACCGATCCGCAGCGCGAATGTCCGTGCGGCCGCGGTATGCCGCTCGTCGGCAACATCGAAGGTCGCGTGCAGTCGATCATTCAGGGCACCGACGGTCGCTACCTGCCGGGCGCCTTCTTCTCGCACTATTTGAAGGAGTTCGACCACGCCATCCAGCGATTCCAGGTCATTCAGGATCGGCACAATGCGATGACGTTCCACGTCGTCAAGGGCGGACGATACTCCGACGATGTTCTCGAGGAAGTGCTGGCGACCTTTCGTCGGCATCTCGGCGACGATATGGAGATTAAGGTCGAGTTCGTGGAGAACGTCGAGATGGGGCGCACTGGCAAACGGTTGGCGAGCGTCTCCAAGCTCGGCGTCGATTTCCAGAAGAATGCCCCCCTGCGGATGGAGGTCAATTGACGAGCGTGGGGCGAGAAGGGGCAGCAGTCAGCGGCGATCTCGGATGTCGGGTGGCGATCATTCATCGCCCCGGTCTCGCCCACTTCAAAGCGTCGCCATTCGCGCCGCCCAATCCAGTCTACGAAGCCGTCGAAGCGCTTTTCGCGAGTCTCCGTCTCGACGATGGTCGCTCGGGCAGCCCCGAATGGAATCCCCTCGGTGACGTCATCGCGCGCGGCGATCGCGTCATCGTCAAGCCGAACCTGGTCTCGTCGAAGAACCTCAACGAGAAGATCGTCGGCGAAAAGTTGGAAGCTTCGTCGACGCATGGCTCGCTCTTGCGTCCAATCCTCGAGTACGCCTTGAAGGCTGCAGGACCGACGGGAAAAGTCACCGTCGTCGATACCCCGGTCGAAGGATGCGAGATCGAAAAGATCGTGGGCCCGCTCGGGATCGAACATGTGATTGCGGACCTGCGACGTCGCCATTCGAATTTGTCGTTTTTGGACATGCGCTACTTCCGCGTAGCGCCGGTGATGGCGCTCGACGATGTGCGTCGCTTCGGTCGATCGTGGAATCTGGGCCTTCTCGTGCGAACGAAGCTTCCCGGCGATCCGCAGAGCTACCGCTCCGTCGACGTGGGCGAGCGATCGTTCTTCGCAGGGCGGTCGGTACCCGATCGAGAGCTCGCCTTTCACCGCAGTCATCGCCATACGCCGGTCGCGCACCACGCGCGTGGCCGTCATGAGTACGGCATTCCCAACACCGTCCTCGAGGCCGACGTCGTCATCAACGTTCCCAAGATGAAGACGCACAAAAAAACCGGCGTCACCTTGTCACTGAAGAGCGTCATCGGTCTCTCGAGCGAAAAGTATTGGCTGCCCCATTTCACCAACGGCGATCCGAGCCGTGGCGGCGACGAATTCGATCGCCCTCAGCATTTGGCCGAGAGGCTCGAGAACCGCCTCAGTCGGTTGCCGTTGCCCGGCGACCATTCGCTCATCGCGCGCGCGCCGCGCCTCGGCGGGCCGCCCAAGGTCATCGACGGGGGCTGGGAGGGAAACGACACGCTCTGGCGCACCATTCTCGATTTGAACCTCGTCCTTTTTTACGCCCAGCGCGACGGAAAAATGTCCAGCCTGCCCCAGCGACGATACTTCACCATCGTCGACGGTATCGTGGGGGGCGAGGGTGAGGGCCCGCTCGGAGCAACTCCGGTTTCGGCAGGCCTTCTGGTGGGCGGATTCGATCCGGCGTTGGTCGACTACGAGGCGGCGCGCTGCATGGGATTTTCGCCCCAAAAAATCCCGCAGATCATGCGTGCTCTCGGTGCCGGCCTTTTGCCGACGACCCGTGTCGGCGAAATCGTGCGCAGCGTCGATGGGCCGAGCCCCGACCGGTCGTTCCAGCCGCCCCGTAGCTGGCCCTCGTTACTTCGCGACGTGCAAGGCAGAGCCGCTTAGCGCGCCGTCGTCAGGAGGGCGCACCCAGAAGACGGCGCGCCTTTCGCATGAAAATCGAAGAAATGATGAGCTGAACGACGGTGAGGGCACACGCCCAGCTCAGCGTCGCGGCGACGATGGCAGCGCTTTGCGCTTGGGGCGTGCCCGCCGCATACCGGGAAAACAGCTCGACGGAGAGTAGATCGCGCGTACCCATTCCTTGCGGCGTGATGGGGAGGGCCGCCACGAGCATCAAGAGCGGAACGGTGGCGAGGGCGTGACCGAGCGGGATCCGAATGCCGAAAAACCAGAAGACGAGCCAGCTTCCCGCGAACAGAACCACCATGTGCGGAATGCGATAGACGAACGCGATGAGGTGTCCTTTCACGCCCACCTCGACGAGCGGCGCCGTCGCTTGCCACGCCTGCATGAAGCGGGGCTTTGCGGCAATCGCTCCCAAATACAAAAAGGCGAGAGCCGTCGACGCGGCCAGCAAGGGCACGAGCCAGGGAATGCGTTCGGAATTGAAGGGGACGGCGAGAACTCCAAACAGCAAAAGGCATCCCAAAGTCGTCGCGTACGTGAGGAGCGTCGCCCCGGCGACACGCCAGAGCGGCGCGCGGTAGACCTTCGATAGGAAATAGGTGAGCCACGCCTGACCCACGTGATGGTTCAGCAAAGAAGGCAAGTAGGAAGCAGCGCGCAAAACGAAAAGCTCTCGAAACGAAATGGGGCAAACCGTACGCCGATAGATACCGACGGTGGCGAACGTGTCCGCCAGCAAGAGAGAAAATGTGATCGCCGTCGCGAAGAGGATGAGACCGGGGTAGTTGGCGCGACCCAGTTGGCGCACCAAAAGTCCAATGTCGAGCCTCATGAGGACGAGGGCCACGAGCGCCGTCGCGAGTACGAAGGGAAGGATCCTGCGCCAGAGCGGGGTCGCTGCCGTCGCCGGGCGGTCGCCCGTCGCAACGTCTGCAAGCGGCGCCGGCATGGCCGGTTTCTACCACAGGCGCCTTGGATCCGCTTGGTTGGTAGGTTTTTCCGACCTCGGCCACGCTGCGAGTGCGGCGCCTGGCAGCCAGCGTTTTGCGGAGAAAGTGCGGTCGGGAGAGAAGGGCGCCCATCTTTGAGGTGACCAGCAGGACGAAACTGCTAGAGTGCCGCCACTTTGGTCGCCGCGCTCCGGGCCATCACTGTTTTGGCGGTGTGCGCCGCCTCTCTTGTCTTATGCGTTTGGGAGATCGTCAGCGATTCGACTGCCGATTTCGTGCGCGCCAACCTGCTCGAGCGATCGCCGCGCGTTCAGCTCATCGCGGCGATGCTGTTGGCGGCCGTGGTCACTGCCTCGGCGGCGGCGGTCTACGCGCGCCTCGGCTCGTTTCGCGCGGTGGCGCGGCTCCGTCGCATGTCGCTCATTTTGGCGCCGCTCATGCTCGCCGGCCTCATCCCGGCCATCCTCGCCAAAGACGTGGGACAAGATCCGCTCACGGCGGGGCTCGCGATCACCGGATTCACGCTCCTGTTGGAGCGCCTTCTGCGCGTAAGCCTGCAAGCCGTCGATGAGGTCAGCGGAAACGGAACGGCGCACCAAGCAATGCGTCGCAGCCGCGCCGCCCTGGTGATCGTCGTCTTCGCTGCCCTCTTTTACGCGGCTTACATGACGACCTTCACGGTCTTCGCGCACCTTCGTTTTCGCACTTACAACTTCGATCTCGGACAGTACGACAACGTCTTTTGGAATGCGCTGCACGGGCGACCGCTCGTTTGCTCATCACTGACAGGTGTGTTCACCAACTGGAGCTCGTTTTCGAGCCACGCCGATCTCGGTGTTTTCTTTCTGCTGCCCATCTACGCTATTTACCCGCACGCGGAGACGCTCCTCGGGTTGCAATCGACCATCCTCGGGCTCGGCGCGATACCGCTTTATCTATTTGCGGTGCGGCGCTTACCGGCGTGGTCCGCGTGCGCGCTGGCGATTTGCTATCTGCTCTACCCGCCGATGCACGGGTCGAATCTGTACGATTTTCATTTCCAACCCGTGGCAGGAACATTCGTCCTTCTCACGATCTGGGCCGTCGATGCCAAGCGCTGGGTGTGGCTGACGATCTCTTTCATCCTGGCGCTGAGCTGCCGCGAGGATATCTCCGTCGGCATCGCGATTCTCGGCGTCTACCTGATGCTGGCGCGCCATCGCGTGAAGGCGGGGTTCGTGATGGCGCTCGCGGCGACGACGTACTTCGTGATCATCCGCTTCGTGATCATGCCCAAGTTCGGCACCGGTTGGTTTTCGGATATCTACAAAGATCTCTATCCTCAACCCAGCGGGCCGCATTCGTACGGCGGCGTGATGCAGACGCTCGTCACCAACCCGGCCTACGTTTTTCGCACGCTCGTTACGGGCGAAAAGCTTCGCTACTTTCTGCAGATCACGGCGCCTCTCGCGCTCTTGCCACTGCGGCGAACGTACCTTCTTCCGGCGCTCGTACCGGGCGCGCTGTTTACGCTGCTCACCACCGGCTACGGGCCAACGATAGACATCGCCTTTCAATACTCGGGTCACTTCACGCCTTACGTATTCACCGCCGCCGCGGTGGCCCTCGCCTCGTATCGAAGTGCGGGTCGCGCCGCGTTTCGATCGGTTCTCGTCGCACTCGCCGTCGGAACGTTTCTCTCGACGCGAGTGTGGGGGGCCTTTCCGCCGACGGGAAGCATACGCGGCGGTTTCTACCAGGTATCGTTCAGCCGACCGACGGCTGCTGACATGCAGAAAAATCGCGATTTGCGCGAGCTCGCGGCCATGATTCCCGAGGACGCGCCCTTTGCCGTTAGCGAGGAAGAGCTTCCGCACGTTTCAGGTCGGCTCAAAGTGCTCGCGCTGCGAGATGGTATCGGCCCGGCTGACTACGTTCTCTTTGCGCCGACCGGCGGCGGCGGCCAATACGCGACGCAGGCGCTAGCTAGCGGCGAGTACGTGGAAATCGCCGCGCGTCCCGGGCTGCAGCTCCTTCGGAAGAAATAGCGGCTGGCCAATTCCGGGCAGAGGTCCTCGCGCCATTGGCGCTTAGCTGACGTCTGCCGGCCTTGTCGGGAACGACATGGCAGGGGCGATCCCTACATCGCCCACCCTGAGGCTGGGCCTTGCGCGCGAAATTCGGAGGTCTGGGCCCACGCTAGCGCGGGTGTTAAGCGGTTGGTCTCAAGTTTTGCTGTAAATATCCGCCATGGACAGTGTGGGGTTACAACATCTCTTCCTAATCAAGTCATGGCGCCAGCTCGGTGGCGTCGCGATCTTTCTTGGTCTCGGGTGCGGGGCCAGCGCGCCTTCTGACGGACTCGGTCTCGATCCCGCAAAGGTTCGAACGGTCGACCGCAATTGGATCAACGGCAAGAGCATCGTCGTCGCGCCGACGCCGCCTCCCTTGCCTCCCGGCGGCGAAATCGGCGATACCTCCGGCGTCGTCGGGCATTGGTTCGTCAACCGCGGCGGAACGCGCCTCGTACTGTTGCTCGAGCAGCAATCGGGGCAGCTCATCGGCAGCTTGCGGCCGGAAGGTTCGCGCGATGTGGCGCAGCTCATCGACCACGTGACTTGGGACTCCGAGCACGGCCAACTGCGCTTTCGCGTCGAAGACGAGGGGAAGGTGTTTTTCTACGCCGTCGACGTGGTCGAAGGAACGATGACGGGTCGGTACGCGTTCGCCCTCGGCGGTCGAAGCGGACCCGCCGACTGGGCGTCGAACTCAGGCCATCTCATGGCATGGCGCCGAGAGTCGTTCGACGCCGATCTCGTGCCGCGCGTTTTCGACATCGTCATCGACGACGGCCGTTTCGTTCGTTTGCGCCTCGATCGCAATGAATCGGACCCGCTCGTCATCGAAGGCGAGCTCAAGGTGAAGGCGACGACGGCCAAGGGCAGCGACGGCGAGCTTCCCGCGCAGCCCATCGTCGTTCGCCATTGGGACGGCGAGCAAATCGCTTTCGACCTACCCAATGGAACCGCTCGCCAGCGTTTCACCGGCTCGGTCAAGGGCCGACACATCGACGGCACGTTGGTCGAAGATCGCACCGGTCTGGTGACCAACTTTGCCGGAACGCGGGCCAACGTGTTGAGTTATGGACTGCGCGTCCGGACAGGCGAGTCGCGCCTTGCGTGGCAAGAGCGCGTACGGCGCATCCTCTATCATTTGATGATGGCGGGAAACCCCGCTCCTCTCGCCACCGTCGCCACCGTGGCCGAGCGCCCCCTCTCGCCTGCCGATCGCATCGGCAGCGATCGCGACGACGACGCTGTCAATCGTAGCCCGGAATACGGGCTTTCTGACGTCGTTTTCGAACACACGCTGCCCAATCCGTACGGCACCGAGCCGATCGTGCGGCGCTCGCACGGGCTCTTGGCCGTCCCGACCACGCCCCCACCAGCGGGGGGATACGGTCTCGTGCTCGCGGTCAACGGTCACGGCGGCAGCGCCCAGCTACTGCTCGATGCGTCCGATCCTTATTATTGGTACGGCGACGCCTACGCGCGCCGCGGATACGTCGTGCTCGCGCTCGACATCTCGCATCGTCCTCTCAACGAGACCGGCGGTATCTACTGGGACCCCGCCGACGGCGACAGCCCCGAGACGGGCAACCACGCTCACCCTTCCATCGCCGCGCCGGGGCTCGACAGCGATTGGTCGGACGACGGCGAGCGCGTATGGGACGCGATGCGGGCCATCGACTTTCTCTTGACTCGGCCGTCGGGGAACCCAAACCGAATCATCGTCACCGGCCTCTCGATGGGCGCCGAAGTCACGGAGATCGTGGGAGCGCTCGATCCGCGCGTGACTACCGTCGTGCCCGCGGGCGCTCCCCCCGATCTCTCTCTCATGCCGTTGCACGGCAATCATCCTTGTTGGAAATGGACCCACGGTGATGCGACGGAGTTCGTGGAGATGTCCGACTACTTGGCGTTGACCGCGCCGCGCCACGTCGTCCTCGAATCAGGCAAGACGGACTACACTTATTCGAGCTACTCCTTGCCTTATGTCGTCGAGAAAGAGAACGCCTGGCGCGCGCGTACCGCCTACGGCGACGATGCGGCGAACTTCGTTCATTATCTTCATCCGGGCGGTCACCAATATCGCGTCGGCGACAGCAGCGACGACAGTCCGACGCCCGCTTACATCCAAGTGCCGCAGCTGATTGCGCCGCCCGGTGCTCGCCCGCGATCGATTGATTGGAAAACCAACGGCGAAACGGTATCGCTCGACCAGACGCTGTTCGATTACCTCGCGCGGTAAAGCTGGGCGGCAAGGCGCCGCCTCATGTTGCTCTGCAGGGCGCCGCCGGCGGGTGATCCTACTCGACCGGCCCCACTTCGGCGCCCCGTTGCGACGGGGGGAATTCGAGGTGGGTCGCGATGTTGGCCGGCTGGCGCGCTTCGACGCGAGAGGCCTGGGTAAGAATGTCGGGTTGCAAGGAGAGGTCGACTTCGGCGCCGCTCACCGAACCGTGGCAACCGCCGCAGAAACCGTTGAAAAAGCGGGCCGGAAAGGACTGATGCGCGTACTCGCCCGGGTAAAACTGCATGGCCTCGCGCTGAAAGCGGAGTGCGGCCGCGCCGCCGCCGAGCTCGAAATTGCCGCGTAGCACGACGGGGACGCCCCCCGGCAAAACCACGCGGGCGCTGCCGTCGGCGAGAAGAGGGACCGAGCCAAGCAGCCGGCGGCGCGCATACAGCGAACCGAAAGCGTCGCTCGCGGTGTGAGCCGACAAGTCCGTCTCGCCGGGGGCGGGAGGCAAATCTTCGTAAACATCGAGCGAGGTGAAGGCCGGCATTTTGCGCAGCGTTTCCGGATTGGCGAGCCCGCTCCGCGTGTTCTGGAAAAGCAGGGCACCGAGCACGCGCGCATCGAGGATGGTGATGTCGGAGACGTTGGCGGGGTGCTGCGCGTCTTCGCCGTCGGTGTAAACGCGGGTGTGGGCATTGGCTTCGTCGGGCCGGGAGGCGAAGACGCCGCGATCGGTGCGCTGGTACACGGCCACCGCGGAGAGCTCGTCGGTCGCGGCGTCGCTCGTGAGCTGCGCCTTTTGCCCGCTGATGGCGTCCATCCAATAGATGTCGAAGTTGCCGGTGAAGCTGCCGAGATCGGTGGCATTGGCGGCGTAGCTGACGAGCAGCTGACCATTCGGTAGCGGAGCGGGGCTGCGGTACGCGCCCTTGCTGGAGACGCCCACGTGGCCGCTGGCGGCCGGGTCGACCATGTGCAGCGAATGCAGATAGAAGTTGTCGACGGGCCAACCGATGGCGCCGGGATCGACGGTGTAGTCCGCCGGATCACTCGACCCTTGATCGGGTCCAATGGACCGGTTGATAATACCGATCGTGCCCGCTCCGTGCGCAGCTCCGCGGTCACCGAAGACGGCCGCTAGGTTCTTGTTGGCGAGCTCGACGACTTCGGTCATTTGCTGAAAGCCGATGGTGCCGCGCTGTGCATAGAGCGGATGGTAGTCGCCACCGTCGAGATTGATGCGGCGACCGGCCAGCTGGTAAAAGCCGAGGGCGCGCTTTTCGGCGCTGAAGATGAGTCGCCCGTCGGACATCATCGAGGGGTAGAGCTCTTGGTTCAAGAGGAAGGTCAGCTGCCGCACCGCCCCCGAGCGTTCCAAGATGTAGAGGTTCGCGTTCCAGCGCGATGGGTCGGCGGGGGTGCGGGTGGGGCCGTGATAGTCGAAGGCCTCGGTGTTCATGACATTGCCCCGCGTGGAAACGAAGACGATGCGATCGTCGGGCGCAAAAACCGGATCGAAGTTGTGAACGAGCGCGCCGTTGTCGGTCCAGCCGGACGAGGCGGGCACCGCGGCGATCGATGCATCCTTCCGACAGTCGTTGCCGTCGACATTGACCGTCCAGATCGCCCAAGGCTCACTCTCACTGCTGCGCGCAGCAAAGGCGATTTTGTCCCCCTTCCACGACACCGACGGGTGTCGAATATCGGCGGATTGGGTGGCGAGCCCCGTGCACCCGGCAATGAGACTGCGACACGCGCCCCCCGCACCGGAAATGGCACCCGAGGTCGCATCCGTGGTGAGGGCGCTGAAGCAAAGATCGGACGATCCGCTGTAACCAGCGAAGTCCTGCGGTGCGTCGGGAGGGGCGAGGGGACGGCGTTTCACGTAGACCATGCCCGATAGCGGCGTGAGGCGCGCCTCCTCGCGCTCGATCTGGATCCAGCGCGTTACGACGCAGTAGGCGTGCTGATCGTCGAGGGGCCCCGTTTCCGCTGCTTGGAAGTCGCAGAGCTGAGGCGTCGCCAGCGAGCCGGTAAAATCGTCGAAGAGGGCGCCGCCGCGGTGGAGGATGCCGCGCCCCCCCGGCTGTTGGTCGGCGCGCAGCAAATTCTTGGCGATGAGTCGGCTCGCGCTGGGGTCGGGCGTTTCGAGCGCGATTTGCTCGCGCGTGAGCTCGTAGTTGGTGGCACTGGTCGGCACACTGAAGTTGCCGCCGCTCCCGCCGCGCAATCGATAGTCGTGAAACATGGCCGGCGAGTGACAGCCGATGGCCATGCACCCCTTTTTGACCAGCATCGGCTGCACGCGCTTGGCGAAGAAATCGAAACCGCGATTGGTGGGAATGTTGGTATTGGGTCCGTGGGCGTTGGCCCACTCCAAGATCGCCGTGTAACCGGGGTCGTCCCTAGTCGGGAAAATGGCGCCGCCTTCGTGGTACGAGCCTCCCGCGGTGGGATCCAGCGGGCGCCGCAGAATTTCGCTGGTCGCCAGCTCGCCGGGTCGCGTGGCGAGGTACCGCACCGCGGCAAAGTAGTTCCATCGCGCGAGCACGTCGGCGTCGGTCGTCCCGACGCTGCATACCAGGCGCAAGGAGTTGCTCTCCGATCCATGGCAGTTGCCGGCGGCACAGCTCTGCCCGAGGACGGGATGCACCTTGGATTTGAATTGCTCGTAGTCGTCGGTGCCGGGATCGTTGTTGCGGTCGAATGCGGGATCGGTGGGAACGCTGTCCGAGCAGGCGTCGCGCTCCGCCGCCGGTGGCGGATTGGCGGCGTTGTTCGCGCTCGCGCCGCCGGCGATCCACGCCTTCAGCGTATGAAAGCCGGCCGTCGTCAGGCCGAGCGTTTTGCCGCCGGCGTGGCGGATGTCGGTTCGTACGGTGAGCGTCGTCCCGTCATACGCAGTCAAGACGATGTCGAACGGGTCGACGCTCTTGAGCAGCATGTTGGGAAGGCCGTAGGGGCCATAGTTGATGAGAAGATCGCGCCGCTTGACGAGATCGGAATAGCTGGCGAGCGACAGATTGCCGAGAGCATTCCCGTGCTCCTGGGTGATGTGGCAATTGGCGCCGGTGTTGGTGCTGACGCACGAGCTTTGGAGAATGGGGCTTATCGTGCGGTCGAAGTAGGTCTCCGTCTTCGGCTCCTTGGCGGAGCACGCCGACACGAGCGTCGCACAGAGCGACACTACCGTAGCGGACCGAGTCCGTACCTCTACGCGTCCTCCGCCCATCAGACGAACGCTATCATAGCTCTATTGCCTCGGTCTTGACGTATGGCAGCGCCTACGCGATCGCCCGCGCAGGTCCGCGACAGAAGTGATGGAGGTCGCTACTACAGACGGCGGAGCGCGATGCGAGCGGCGTCGCGTACGAAGGAGTCGGGGTCGGACATTGCCGCCATGAGTGCGTCACGGGCCGACGCGTCGCCAATCAGGCCGAGAGCGTGCGCCGCCGAGGCGCGCGTCCTCGCGTCGCTCTCCTGCTCCGAGGAAGTCAGCCCGATGAGCGCGGTCACCGAGTCCCGCGCCCGCATGTGTCCGAGCGCGCCAGCCGCGTGGCGACGGACGACCGGCGAAGGGTCGTACGCCAGGCGCGCGACCGACGCGACGTCGGTGAAACCGTGCACATGCATGGCAGCACCCAGCGCGCTGAGGCGCACGTTTTCGTCTCCGTCGCCCAATGCCTTGGCGAGCTCGCCATTGGGCCCGGGGTTGTTCAGACGATCGAGCGCGCGGGCGGCCGCCGCGCGGACCACCGGTTCGGCATCCGTGACGAGACTACTCGCCACATGCGGAACACCGGCACCGTCCAAGAACTCACCGATGGCCTCCGCCGCGCGGGCCCGCGTCGCCGCGTCGGGGTTGGTCTTCAGCGCATCGACGGTTCGCGAATAAACCTCGTCCTTGCCGAAGACGCCGAAGATGCGCCGGCGCAGCCACCACGCCGCAATCTCGCGGTTTTTCGCGTTGCCGTCATAGAGGAGTTTTTCGACGGCCGGGATGCAGTCGAGGCATTCCACCTTTTCGCCGTGCTCGAGCGCCTGCCAGATGGCGCTCGGCGAACCTGCTTTGGCGACCACGGCCTTGATGCGGGCAGGGCTCGTGATTTGCTCGATCTGATCGTCGCGGATGCCCTTGTAGACGGTAGCGGCGCCGCGGGTGGGCGGCTTGGGCGATTCCGCCTGGGCGTGGTAAGCGCCAAGCCCGGCGCCGAGCGTGAGGCCTGCCAAAAGGAGATACGAGAGCGTTCGTTTCTTCATGACGGCCTCCGACTACTTGTTCCTCAGCGTAGGATCGCTGCTGTACGGCTGATAGTTGCTGTTCTTACGCGCATAATATTGCCCGCCGAGGTCCATGACGCGTACCAGCATCTGTCGCTCCTCGTCGCTGATCGTCACGCCCACGTCCTCGGGGTGCGACGGATGGGTCGCCGGGTCCCACGCGAACGTGCCGTCGGCAGCCTTCACGTTGAGCTTCTCGATGAGTACGCTCTCGCGCGCCGACTCGGGAACGCCCCACGGCGGGGGAATGTCGCCCACGATCGTGAGCCCGTCCATCTCCATCCCGAGCGTGGCGGGATAGAAGACAGAGACGTACGACGACGCCCAGGTATGGACCTGGCGATCGTAGTAGACCTGGATGGGCGTGCTCGAGAAGCTGAGGTACGGGATGCGGTACTCCGTCATCATGCCTGTCGTCATGTCGGTGCGCGACACGGTGTAGAACGTCTGCGGCTTGCTGCCGTTTTGCGTGTCGTTGTGGCAAGTCGCGCACTTGGCCGTGAGGAACGATTGCACCGTGGCCACGCCGGTCGGGGCGCCGTCCCACGGGTACTCCTGGCGCTCGGCCACTGGCTTGACGAAGTTTTGCGCGCCTTGCACCGCGGCCACCGTCACGTTTTGGTTGTTGCCAAGATCGTTGTCGCCGGTGCGGCTCTCGTGGCATCCGCCGCACACCCGGTTTTCGCCCGGCATGCCTTGCACCCAAAGGCGCTGATTGCGAATCGAGAGACCAAATTTATCGACCGGCTGAAGGTGGACGGGGACGTACGGTGGGATGTTCGCGAGCCACGATCCGTCGCCGTAAACGGTAGCTTCGCCGAGCACGGCGGCGCCTTCATCCATCGTGAGACCGAACATCGTGACGCCGGGTACGGCTTCGCTGGAGAAGCCCTCGATGACGCGCACGCGGACCGCGCCGTGCAGGGCTTCGGGGAGCCGCTGATTGCTGTTGTCGATCGCGGCGTAGTGCTGCACTGTCGACACGTTGTCGTCGTCGAGATCGGTCTGCTTGATATCGAGCGAACCGAAGGTCGCCGGCAGCGTGGCGTCGACGACGTTCTGCACCGAGCCGATGACCGGCGGTACCGCACGGGCCACGACGGGGATGGGGTAAAGCTCCCACGCGTCCTTGTCGTTGTAGACGAGGAGGTTCGGCTTGTCGGCATTACCTTTGGCGTCGAACACATAGATTCCGAAATCGGGCGGCGTCTCGGAGAGCTCGTTCGTGTCGTTGACCACGCCGTCCGCCCACGAGACGACGAGTCGCCCATCGGGGAGGCCGTGCGGCGTGCGGTAACGCCCGACCGGCGACTGATCGCTGCCCGTCGGAACCGCGGGGGTCAAGAGCTCGTACTTCACATGCTCGGAGTCGAGCTTCTTCTCGTTGGCGGTAGTGCCTTGGTAGTAGCGCGAATCGATGCTCACCAGCGATCCGGCCTGAATGGTGCGCTCGCGGTCGGTGGCGATGCCCACCATGACGTTGGGCGAAATCTCGGTGACCTGAACCAGCGAGTTGGAAGGTTTTCCGAACTGCCCCGCGACGTGAATCATCTGCGTGCAGTCCGGCGCCATGCGGAAGAGCTTCACGTCGTTGACGCCGCCGAGGTGCTCCCAGCGCGAATAGCCGATGGACCCGTCATAGCGGAGGAACGGGTTGACGGTGTGCGACAGGTTCTGCGAGCAGAGCTTGCGATCGGCGTCGCCGCCGTCGCGGGTGATGGTGGCGAGCTGGGTCACGACGCGGCCGTGGTTGTATTCGTCGGCGCGCGTTCCCATTTCCGTGAACGCCTCGTTGGTCACGAAGACGATGCGGTCACCGGGCGCGTAGATGGGGTTGATGTCGTCGGATTCGCCGAACGTCCGCTGGCTGGGCTCGCTGCCGTCGAGACGCTGCGTATAGACGTGATAGTGGTCGTCGCCCGATGTCTTCATCGAATAGACGACTTCCTGAGCGTCGAAAGACAGATCGAGCCCGGCGATGTCGGCGGTCGTGAATTTTTTGGTCAGGTGGGTAAGCGTTCCGTCTTGCCGCGCGGGCGACAGGATGTAAACGCCGCCTCCCGGCACATAGCGGCCGTAGTCGATGACTTGGCTCGTCCCGCCGCCGATGTTGATTTCGACTTTGCCGTCGTCGCCCACCGTGGTGTGCATGCGCTTGGCGAAGACGAGCGCATCGACGCCTCCCCCCAGCGTTCCGTTGCTCTTCTCGACGGAGCTACTGCAAGCGGCGGCCGACAAGGCGAGGGCCGCCACCCCGGCGGAAGCGACGAGAATGTAGGGCGAACGGTGGCGTTTCATGCATTCCTCCGAGGAGCGTCGCCGAGCGTGTGCGCGGCGGCGCAGCGGAAGAGAGAGCATCGTTCACGCCAAAGCGGGATCTCCTCGAAATCGGCGTAATTGCCGCGATCGGGCAGCCGGTGCGGGGGGGCGGCCCCCAAAAGCGAAACGCGCTCGGGGCCGGCCCCCCCCGGGCGTGGCTCGCACCTCCTTTAAATACGAGCCACGCCCCGCAACTCCCCGGCCCCGTCGCGCCTCTCGCCTCTCACTTCGGTGGCGGTGGCGGGGTGGTGGGGGGGGGTACGGTGGGGGGTGGCGGTGCGGTCGGTCCCGGTGGCGGGGGCGGCTTGGGCGTCGAGGTGTCTGGCGCTACGCAGGCCGACAGATCGAAGAACATGAACTCGAGCGCTTTGGCCTGGGGCGACATGCCCGTGGTCTTGCAGCCATCGGGGAAAGGAACTTTGGGATCGGAGTCATCTCCGCCGAGCGTTCCGCTCGGATCGGGCACGCTGGCGTTGATGTGCAGATCGGTGAACACGACGCGCCCACACTTATTCGCTTCGGGCGCAGTCACGGGCGTGTTGAACGTCATGTATTGAATCGAGGGCTTGTTGCCCTCGTTCGGATTCATGGGCACGTAGATCCAGCGCTGCGTCGGGGTGACGACGGAAGCGACGGAGTGCTGCCCCTGGTAGATGGTGAACTGTCCGCGCATCGTCGACGCACCAACCGTTTGCATCCAATCCGCTAGCGCGTTTCCTTTGGGGAACGCGGTGTCGATGAACGCCGTCGAGGGCATGGGCAGATCGGCTGCGACGCCCAGGTATTCGGCCGTGCCCTGGATCTCGTCGGGACCGTGGTTCAGCCAGTAGAAATGCAGGTGGTCGACGAACACGCGACCGCCGAGATTCATGTAGTTCACCATGTTGGTGATGTACGGCGACTTGGTGTCCGCGTACTGACTGCCCTCGCAGGAGAGCATGAGCATGTCGTAGCGCTGCATCTTTGCCACGTCGTTCCAGAGCGTCGTCGAATGCGTGAACGTTGCACCGCCGAGCGCGGCGTTGAATTGATCCGCGCCTTGGCCGTCGGCATCGGTGCCCACTTTGCCGCCGACGTACATGTGCACGCGGCCCATTCCAGACTCATTGGTAAACTCGGAGTCGGCGATGCCGATGCGGCGCAGCAGACACTCGAGGGCGTCGGAGCCTCCCGTGCTCACCGCGATCTTCGGGATGTCACCTTCCATCTTGTTACGCGGCAGGTGCGTCAAGTCCGACCCCGGGATGGCATTGTCCGCGCACTTGGTGGTGATGTTCACCGTGACTTGGCGTCGCCATTTGCCGACCTGGATCACGAGCGGCACGGCGGCACCGGTAGGAACCTTGTCGAGTGTGAAGTGACCGTTGACGTCGGTGAGCGCCGTCGAAATCGGCTGCCCTGAAGCGGTCGCACCGCACTGGTCACAGGTGGCCCCGGACACGATGGGATCGAGCGGCAGTCGGTTGGCGATGTAAACAATGGCGTTGTAGAGCGGAAGCTTGCCGGCGGGGTCGTAGACCGTCCCGCTCAGCGACGTCGCTGGCTTGCCCATCGCCATGCAATCCTGCGCGTCCTTTCCGGCGTCGCACTGAATTCCCGTGCACCCGCCCCCCGATCCGGGACACAAGTGGTCCGCGCGGCACACGCCGGCATCGGGACACGCCATACCGCAGTCCTTCACGCCGCCGCAGCCGTCACCGATGACGCCGCAGTATTGAGCGCCGCCCGCTGTCGCACACGCGAAGGGAACGCAGTTGGCCGGTACGCACACGTTGGCGTTTTGCGCCGCGCCGCACGTTCCGCCGGCGGGACAAGTGCCGCAATTGAGAACGCCCCCGCAGCCGTCCCCGATGTCGCCGCAAAAGCGAAAGCCCATGGCGTCGCAAGTGAGCGGCACGCAGTTGTTGTCGATACAAAGGTTGTTTTTGCACATCTTGCCGGCGCCGCACGTGCTGCAATCGAGCGATCGCCCGCACCCGTCACCGATGATGCCGCAGTATTTCAGCGCGCCGCTCGTGCCGGAATCGGGCGCCGGTATATCGCACGTGAACGGCTGACAGGTCGGCCCGCCGACGCAGACGTTCTTCTCACAGGTCCAATCGGCGCCGAGCGCCGCGCAGTCTCCGCACTTCAGTATTCCGCTGCAGTTGTCGCCAATGTCGCCGCAGTAACGCCCTCCCGTAACGGCGCAGCTCATGAGGCAGTTGCGACCGCCATCAGCGTTTCCACTGTCGGGACCGGGCGGCAGTCCCCCCGAGCCCCCGGAGCCGCCCGGCGTGATCGTTCCACCTGCTCCCGCCGCCCCGCCGGTCGTCCCGGTGGTCGCACCGCCCGTGGCGCTGGCATCCGAGCCTCCACCGCTGCCGCCGCTTCCGCGCACGGGGGGTGATTCGGAGGAGCAACTCGAGAGAATCACAAAAAAGGCAGCGCACAACCAGGCGGCGGCGAAGCATTGACGACAGCGGTTCGTCATGAGTCAAAACCTTCCTATTCAGACACGCGTACGGCAGCCAACCCCATTGAGGGATTTCACGGTGCGAAGCGAGTTAGCGACGGCGCGCCGACACCTCCGTCTGTTGTGGAATCCTCGCGGTGGAACTCCAGCCTCAGGGCCCGGCAGCGTGGTCGCCCTTGCGTTCACCGGGTCATGGCTGGTTGGGATGATTCATCGAAGGGGCCGTTTCGATCACGATTTCTTGGGCCGGGTCGATGGCGCAGAGCAGGGGCGATCGATCTGGCAGCCTGAATCCGACAGAGCAGTGCTATAACGGTCGACGATTGGCACGGCATGCGCACACGAACGGCTGAGGCCAGCCAATACAAGGCCGGATCAACGACCGAGGTCGTGCTCGGCAGAATTCGGCGCATGATCGAGGCGGGAGAGCTGAAACCCGGCGATCGTCTCCCCGCCGAGCGCGAGCTCGCGCAGCGCTTCAGCATGAGCCGCCCGAGCCTCAGGGCAGCCCTCCATTCGCTTGGCGGCATGGGCCTTTTGCAGTTCCGTCACGGGTCGGGCACGTACATCACCGAGGGCCCTCCCGTTCTCAGCGAGGGTCCGCTCACGCTTCTCGCCAGCTTGCACGGATTCACCGACGACGAGATGTTCGAGGCGCGCAGGCAGCTCGAGGTTGGCGTCGCGGCGCTCGCCGCCGAGCGGGCCACGCTTGCGCACCTCACCAAGATGCGCGCCGAGATCGCCGGCATGGCCGCTGCGATGCGCGATCCACATGCGTACCTGGTGCATGACATCGACTTTCACCGGACGATCGCGGTCGCATCGAGCAACCCCATCTTGGGTGCGCTCGTCGAGATGGTCTCCAACATCCTCTATCGCCAGCGGCGGCAGACCGTCGCGCGCGCTCGCGATCTCGGGCCGTCGCTCGCGATGCATCGGCGTCTTTACCGCGCCATCGCCGCGCGCGACCCCGAGCGCGCGCGCGAGGCGATGAACCAGCACCTCCTTGTCACCCAAAAGGCCCGAAAGCTCGAAGGATCCACGCCGCCGGTGAAGCGAGCCAAACGCCAGTCTCGCTGAGGTCGAGGCTCGCGCCCTGCTGTTTCGAGGGGGAACGTTCTTTCCGTGATCGAACTTCCGGGCGCCCCGTATTACTCGAACACGGTCTCGCTCTCGTACGCGAGCCCAAATCCCCGCGGGGTCAATCGGGTCATGGCGCGGCCCGCTTTGCGAGAGGGCAGCCCTCGGGGCTCGCGACGCAAAAGGAGAATTCGTGCCGTTGCTCAAAGAGATTCTGATCACCGGATTGGCCGTTCTTGCCGGCTGCGGCGGCAGCGACGCGGCCCCGAGCAGTACGGCCGCGGGCACCGGCGGTAGCGGTGCGAGCGGCGGCGCGGCAGGGGACGGTCCGGGCGGTGGCAGCGCCACGGGTGGCGCCGGCGGCGCCGGAGCATTTGGCGGAACTGGAGGAACGACGAACGGCGGACCCGACGCCGGTGCGGACGCAGTCGCGCCCGGTGCGTACTACATCGCTCCCGACGGACTCGATACGAATCCGGGAACCGAAGCCCTGCCGTTCAAAACGCTGACCCGGGGTCATGCCGTGGCGCGAGCCGGCACCACGCTTTGGATCATGGCGGGCACGCTCGACTACGGCACGACGATGGTCTTTTCCAAGAGTGGGACCGAGACCGATCCCATTCGCGTTTGGGCGATGCCCGGAACACGTCCCATACTCGACTACGCGTCGCTACCGCGGGGCGTCAGTGCCCTGCGCGGCATCGAAGTGAGGGGCAATTATTGGCACATCAAGGGGCTCGAGATTCAAAACGCTGCCGACAACGGAATTGCGATTAGCGGGTCCCACAACATCATCGAAGACGTCATTCTTCACAATAACGGAGACACCGGCCTTCAAATCACGGCCAACAGCGCGATGGCTACCGATAATGCCTACGCCGCTCACAATCTGGTTCTCAACTGCGACTCGTACGAGAATCTCGACCAGGAAACAGCGGGCGAGAACGCGGACGGGTTCGCGGCCAAGCTCCGCATCGGTCCGGGCAACGTGTTTCGCGGCTGTCGCGCCTGGAACAACGCCGACGACGGGTGGGATCTTTTCGCCGCCGACGACGTGGTCGTCATTGACGACTGTTGGGCGTTTCTCAACGGAACGACGATCAACGGGACCAATCCGGCGGGAGACGGAAACGGGTTCAAGCTGGGCGGCAAACCGGTCGGGCCCGGCGAGGGCGGCGCCGTTCACCTTGTCACGCACGCCGCGGCCTTCGACAACGCGTCTTGCGGATTTACGCGAAACAACAACCTAGAGACGCCCGTCTTGACCGACTGCGCCGTGCATACCAACGAAAAGGGCGACTATTGCAGTCTCTCCTGTTCGCCCGAAACGATGATCGCCACCACCGGCGCCGAGGCCAAAGTGCTGAAGCGAAACGAAGACGGCTCGTTGCCCGCCATCCACTGATGCGCGATGGCGGCGGCCGCGGCGCCGCTCCTCGGGGCACGCGCACGAGCAACTAGCGCCGATGTCGCGCGCCGGGCGGAGACGCCCCCCCGAGGACTCTCGGCTCGCGAGCGCGTCTAGAATGCATACAGCGCTTGCGCCATGCCGCGGAAGTTGTGCGGCTCGTTCTCGTCGAGCTGGTACTTGAGGTACTTGACCGTCGTGTACTGCCCGGACAGGCCGAGCCGCACGGCCGGGGTCGCGTCCCAAAACACGTTCACGTCGGCGTAAGTGGACGTATCGGCAATCCTGCCCAAAAGCTCGATCTCCCGGCCGCCCTTGAGAAAGAGGTTGCCCATGTTCTTGGAGTGGGACTGTGTGAAATTGGCGGACAAGATGACGCGTCCGGTGGGTGGAAGATAATATTGAATACCGACCTTGAAGGCTTGCCAGTCCATGGTGTGAAGCACGCCTTGGAGATCGAACGAGACGAGGCCATTATCGATGTCGCCGTGGTAGAGCGGCGGCGGGTTGGCCTGCGCGGGGTTCAGCAGGGTCGGGAAGGAAGCTCCCCCACCGGTCGTCAGCAGATCGGCGATGCCGCTGCCCACGACGAACGATCCCGTCAGCGTCAGGCGGTTGCCGCGATCGCCCGCGTCGCGCGCAGGAATGATGGGGATCAACGCATCCGCGGAAACGCCCCACCCGGTGGCGCTGTTGGAATTCTGCGTGGGGGGCGGGGTGAAGGCGTTGACCTTGAACTGGCGGACGGTGCCCGAAAGGCCAATCGAAAGCGGGAGCGCCGCGGTGCCGATGTTGCCCGGCGTCGTGATTCCTTTCCACGCGTCGACGTTGAAGCGCAGCCCGGCGTTGCCATCCGGTACGCCGGAGTCTCTTTGGGCGGGTCTCACGGCCGACACAGCAACATCGACGCTGAAACTGCTCGAGGGTCTCAGCGTGCGCGATACGCGAAGCTGCACGTTACGAGAAAATAGCTGGTTGGGAAGTCCGAGAAACTCGGCCGAGCAGGGGGAAAAGTAGTTTTGCCAGCCGAAGACGTCGTAGGTTTGACCCGCGAGAACGTCCACGATCTCGCTTTCCAGCTTGAGGTACGCGTGCCGCAAGCGAAAGACGGGACTCGCATAAAACGCCGCCTCTGAGGACACTGATTCGGTCGACGGGTGGCCAAAAAAATCGCCTTCCAAGATGGCCGATGGCGCGATGCCGGCCAGGCGAGGCGATTCGAACATCATGCCGAGCCGCGTATTGCGCATGGAGAATTGCGATCGCCCGGCGCGGCCGGCGTAAGTGTCATCGCGCGCCACGACCGTGGCGCCGATGGCGTCGTTGTAGCTGCGCGTAGAATCGAAAATGTAATCGGCCTCCACGAATCCGAAGAAGGTCAAGGACCAGGTCTCGGCACCGTGACCGACGGCAACTTTGAGCGGCGCGCGCGCGAACCACGAAGGGGGTGCGTCTTCGGACCTCGCCTCGGTCGGCCGTGCTTCAATCTGGCTCGCCGGGGGAGTCGCCGCCGGCATGGGCGCGCCGGACGGCGTGGGCGCGCCATTGTCACCGCCGGATTTGGCCGGCGTTTCCGGGGGCTCTGTTTGCTGGTTTGCGCGCGCGGGCGCGGACGCCGCCAGCAGAGCTGCCACACCAGCGGCAGCAATGAACGACCTTTCTGGTGTTCTCATCGGTCCTCTCGACAATCTTGGCTTATTGGAAATCGCAACAATAGAGCGTCGCCGGGTAACCTTCGGCGCTCTTGCCGGGAAATCCCGGTTCGGGACAACGCATCGGCAAGTAGTTTTCCCCCGGAAGATCCGGTCCGTAACAGGCAAAACCGAATTTGCCCGGCGCGCATCCCGGTACGCTCGTATGGGGTACGCACGACCCGCCGATCGGTACCAGCGCCGGCGGGAAACAACAGTAGTTGTTGTAAGCCGGGTTGGGCGCGGGCGTCGCCACAGGGCAAAGCAGATAGTACGTATCAGCGCGGCTTTTATTGGCCCCGAGCTGCTCGCCCTTCGGCATGTTTTTGTCGAGGCAGGTCCATCCCGACAAACGCGGCGAGCAACGTACGCTGTCGGACTGCAAGCAACCGTCGGGTTGAGGCGTGCCGGAGCAGCAATAGTTGATGAGGTTGTCTTGCCTCACGCCCTGTCCGCAATGGATGCTCGGATTGAGCGACTCGGGTCGATTGGCGCCGAGGCATTGATAGCCGTAATGCGGTGGATCGCAGATGGCGATGGGGTTGTACGCGCAAGGCGTCGCGGCGGTCGTGCAGCAATAGCCTTGCTTTCCCTCCGACCCCACGGGACCGCGATCGGCGCATACGATGCCGCTCGGCACGCCCTCGTCGTAGGTCGGGTGCTCGTCCGGCCTGGCCGAACCGGTGCAAGCGTACCCGACCTGGCCGAATGTTTCGTCGAAAGTGCCGTCGGCGGTGAGCCCGCACGCGAGCTCTGGACTGCGATCGACGGCGCAAGAGCCGCTCACCGGGGCGACCTCGGAGGAGCAAGCGCCGGCGACTCCGATGAGAAGCAGCGGGATAGCAAGAGCGACGTAGCGTAGACGGATGTTCGCCATACGCTTACCACAACCATCCGGGCGGTCTTTGCGGCACGGGAAGGGCGGGGAACTTACACTCCATCGGCGGCCCGTCTCCGGTGATTTCGTTGGTCAGGTTCACGCCGGTGCCGGTCGGTACGAAATTGACGCGACCGGGGCCGAGGCGAACATCGGCGAACTCCGCAGCGACCCCGTGGGGAGCGATGTTGTCGATGATCACGTTGTTCAACGTGATGGGGCCGGCGCGCACCGTCCGGTTGAAGCCCTCGAGCGTCACGACGGGCAGCTGGGTATTCATGCACGTGACATGTCGAATGTTCTCGAACCGAAGACTTTTGAATTCCGGGTACATCGTTCCGGCAAAAAGCGGGTTGTAAGCCGTGCTCACGAGAATGGCGTTGGCCATGTCGCGCATGCAGACGTCGCGGTATTCGATGTCATCGACCAGACCGCCGCGGCTCGAATCCGATTTGACGCGAATGCCGTTGGAGTCGGCGGCGCTCGAATCTTCTCCGACCGCGCGAGAATCGCCGTCGATGGTGAGGTCGTACACCCTGACTTTCTCGACGCCGCGATGCTTCACGCCGTCGGGCGAGGTGTACGTACCGTAGGTCTCGCTGCCGATCGACATGCCGTGACCGGTGCCGAAGTGGTTATGGGCGATGATCAAATCCGAGACCCAGTGACCGCCTTTGATGGCGATCTGATCGTCGCTCGTCGAGATCGTGTTGCACGCGATGACGCCGCACGTCGCGATGTCGGTGGTGCCGGGGTCGACGCCGTCGGTGTTTCGAGCAGAATGGGGCGTCAGCAAGAGCCCCTGGCTGTTCATCCACCGCGACGGCGTGAGGATGGTGATCCCCCACACGATGTAGCCCTCACCGGGAAAGG
>Ga0193706_1000465_pt1 | contig 24016 bp, 17 predicted proteins | sample U3c1metaG_FD_160130 | JGI IMG/M metagenome (GOLD analysis project Ga0193706, IMG submission 160130) | Soil microbial communities from a riparian zone of the East river system, Colorado, United States - U3c1 | ecosystem: Environmental > Terrestrial > Soil > Riparian zone | place: USA: East River... | reverse complement strand
GAGAGCATCGGCACGAGCTCGGCATCGAGAGCGGGGATCGTGACTCCGGTGCAGGAGACGTCGATCACGCAATCGATGTCCGCCGGCGAAAGGCGCGCGCGCTCCAAGGCCTTGCGGATCGCGCGCTGCGAAAGCTCGAGCGAGTGCACGTACCACTGCGCGTTGCGCGCGCTGAAGTCGCTGTCGCCCAGGATGAACTCGAGCGATGGCGCGACATGGCGCACGCCGACGCCGGATCGATCGAGCAGGGAAGCGATCGAGCGCGGATCCTCGCCCGGGAACATCTCCACCATGGTCTCGAAAGCGCGATCGCGTTCGACCTGCTGCGGCGGGAAGGCGCTCGCGACAGAGGCAAGGGTCGGGTGCAGGGTCATGGGCCAAGCATCATGCAGGCACTTGGCTTGCGCGTCGCTAGGGATTCCCGTTCTGGTCGAATTGCCGCTCTATTTCAGCTTCGTGCCGAGGATGAAGATCTGCCGGGTACCGACTTTCTGCTCGAGTCGTACCTCGAAGCTCGCACGCGTCGCTTCGCTCCACAGGTTCCAGTTCTTGCGCTCGACGAGCGCCAGGAATTGCGGCCCTTCGCGCCGCGCGATCTCGAGGAATTCGCGCTCCTGAGTGCCGACTGGATCGGGCAGCGTCTTGTTCCGGATCGGGCCTTGCACCACCGGCCGGCCCGAGTAGAAGCGATAGCCCTCGGGCATCACGCCGACCACGGGGATCACGCTCGGCTGCTCGGGACGCGCGGCGAGTCGAGCGGACAAGGAACGCGCCGACTTCAACGGGTTGACCATCGGGAAGATGATCAGCGCGGCGAGGGTTGCTGTCACCGCGAGTCCCGAGGCGAGGGCGACCGTCGCGCGCATCAAGTCGGCGCGCCACACGCCGCGCAAGGAGAGGGCCGCTGCGAGGGCGAGCGGGATTCCGACCGCGAAAGGTTGCCAGGTGAGACCGACGAATGCCGCGGGCAGGCGCGATTCGTAGAGCCTCGCGCAGCACACCACGATCGCGACGAGCATCAGCAGCATGGGGACGATCGAATTCCACGCGCGCGAAATGCTTTGATTGCGAATGGACTGCAGAATCCAGCGCGCCGCGAGCAGGGCCGCGGCCGGATAGGCGGGCAGCAGATACAGATCGCGCTTCTCCGGGCTGAGCGAGAAGGCGATCATCAAGGACCATAACCACAGCCCGCACTGCGCGATGCCCGGATCGAAGGCCTCGCGCCGCCAGCGAGCACGCAACGCGCGCCAGGCGAGCCACGATCCGCCGAGGATCGGCACGGTCCAAGGCAGCATCAGCAGGGGTTGGTAGAAAAAGTGGTACCAGAAGGGATTGACGTGGTCCGTGCCTTTGACCGCGCGCTCGAAGAACTGCCCGAGGAAAAGGTCATAGGCGAGCTCGGGCCGCCGCGCGATCACAGCGAGGGCCCAGCACAGACCTGGCGCGAGGGCCGCGAGCACTGCAAGAAGGCGAAACGCGCGAGTGGCACGCACGGGCTGGGCTCCCTGGACCCAGCGCCAACCGAGCAGCGGCAGCGCGATCAGCACCAGGGCGATCGGGCCCTTGGCCAGCACACCGAGACCCGCGAGCAGTCCGGCCGCGAGCAGATTGCGCCCGCGCTGCTTGGGGTTCGCGCAAGGCTCGCTCGCGATCACCAGGGCGCCGAAGCACAGCGCCCCGAGCAGCGGATCGATCTGCATCCGCGCGCCGTGCCAGAGCACCATCGCGGTCGTCAGGTAGAGGATCGGCGCGAGGCGCGCTTCTTCCTCGCCCCAGAAGCGCCGCGCTAGACGCGCGACGAGCCAGGCGCTGACCAGCGTCGACGCGAGCGAAGGCAGGCGCATCGCCAGCTCGCTCCAGTCCGTCAGCGAGCCCAGGGCTCCCGAGATCCAGAACAGGAGCGGCGGCTTGCTCCGGTAGATCGCGCCGCACAGGTGCATGACCAGGAATTCGCCCGAGGTGTAGATCTCGCGCGCCACCTGCGCATATCGCGGCTCGTCGGGCGCCCACCAATCGCGGGTCCACGCCGACGCGACGAGCGGGACGAGCAGCAGCATCCAGAGATGACGGGGGGAACGGTGCGGGCCGGTCACGGGCGAGCAAGATGCCATGCCGCGGAGTCGAATTGCATGGTCCGCGCGCATGGATTCGCCAGGCGAGGCGTGGTGCGACTACGATTGCGTCGTGAAAAACATCATCTCGCGGCGAAGTTTCGCAAGGCTCGGCCTGTGGCTGGGCCTGATGCTGCTCGCCGGCGCGCAGACGCCGCCGCAGCAGCAGCCGATCCACCTCGTGATCCTGCACACCAACGACATCCACGGTCAGGTGCTGTCGCGTCAGGCGACTTGGTTGTCCCAGGATTCGCCGCCCGAAATCGGGGGACTCCCGCGCCTCGCGGAAAAGATCGCGCAACTGCGCGCAGCCGAGCCGCAGGCGATCCTTGTCGATGCCGGCGACTGGTATCAAGGCACGCCGGAGGGATCGCAGGAGCACGGTCTTCCCTTCCTGCAGGCCATGGCGCAGCTTTCCTACGACGCGATGTGCCTGGGCAACCACGACTTCGATCACGGCGTGGCCAACGCGCAGCGGCTGGTGCGCGAGGCTTCACTGCCCGCGATCCTCGCCAATGTGCGGCTGCACGCGAGCGGCGAGCGGCCGGCGTGGGCGAGGCCATGGATCGTGATCGAGCGCAGCGGAGTGCGCATCGCGCTGGTCGGCCTGTTGACCACTTCGACGCCCGAGATCACGAGTCCGGAGCTGCGGGCCTACGACTTCGCCACCGCGAGTGAGGAGCTCGAGCGCGCGCGCCGCGAAATCGGCGCGAAGGCCGATCTGATCATTCCTGTCGGCCACATCGCGGTGGAGGAGGCGCGCGAGCTGGCTCGACACGAGCCGCAGCTCGCATTGATCGTCTCGGGCCATTCGCACACTTACTTGAAGCAGGGCGAGCGCGAGGGAAACACGCTGATCGTCCAGGCCGGCTCGAAATCGAGCGCTCTCGGCCGCGTCGACCTGTGGCTCGACCCGCAGACATTCGCGCCGCTGCGCAGCGAGGCGCAGTTGATCGACCTGCTCGACGATCCCAAGGCCGCCCCTGTCGCGGACGCGAGCGTCGTCTCGATCCGCAAGGCCTGCGAGGCACTCGCGGCGCGCGCTTCGGCGTCGCTGGCGGTCGCGGTGGGGGAGCTGACCACGCCGCTTTCGCGCGACGCCATCGACGGATGCTCGCCGCCAGGCTCGTGGATCGCGGACGCCTTCCGGGCGCGGATGCACAGCGACGTCGGCGTGCACAACCGCGGCGGGACGCGCTGCGATCTCGCGGCCGGGCCCGTGACGCGCCGTCAACTCTTCGAGCTCCTGCCTTTCGACAACAACGTGGTCGAAGTCGAGCTCGGCGGCGAGGAGCTCCAGAAACTCGTCGCGCGCTCGATCGAGAACAAGAGACACATCGGCCTCGATTTTTCCGGCCTGACCCTGTTCGTGCGCCGCCAGGCCGACGGGACGTTGCGCGTTTCGCGCATCGAGGTTGGCGGCAAGGCGCTCGATCCCAAGGCCGCGTACCGCGTCGCGACCAACTCTTTTCTCGCGGGCGGCGGCGACGGCGCGGTCGAATTCCAGGCCGGCAAGGCTAGGCGCGAGGACCCGGCGATGCTGCGCGAAGTGATGGAGGAGGTCTTCGCTCGCGAGAAGCGCGTGGCCATGCCCAGCGACGCGAAGCAGCGCTTCGTGGAGGAATTGCCGTGAGCTTCGCGCCGCGCATCGTGCGAATCCTCGTCGCAGTCCTGGCTTTGACCACGCCGGCTTTCGCTTCCTTCCAAGGCCTGGCGGAGCTCGAGAAGCGCCTCGCCGATTCCGACGAGAAGACCCGCCGCGCCGCGGTCGAGGAATTGTCGCGACAGAATGGCGTCGCGGCGATCCAGCTCGTGCTCGCGAGTCTGCGCGATCCTTCGCCGATGGTCGCCGACGAAGCTCAGATCTCGCTGGCCTCGGCCGACGAGCCCGCGGAGTTCGAGCTCCTGTTCGCGAAGGACGGCCTGGGATCGAAGGACGACATGGTGCGGCTGCGCTGCGCCGAAGCCCTGGGTCGCATCGACGCCAAGCTTCCGTCGCTGCGCCTGTCGAAATGCCTGGGCGACAAGAACCCACAGGTGCGCCGCGCGATGGCCTGGTCGATCGAGCGCCTGGCCGGCCACCTGGGGATCGTCGAGAGCCCCTCGCCTCTGCTGCGCAAGGAGCTCCAGAGCATGGCCGACCGCGACAACGCGAGCGAGGTGCGCGCGGCCAGCGTGATGGCCCTCGCAGCCCTTCCTCCCGGCCTCGGCGTGACCGAGATCACGGCCTTCGCCGCGGACAAGCAATTCGAAGTGCGCAGCGCGGCCCTGCTCGCGGCATCGAATCTCGACAACCCGTCGAAGCTCCTGCTCGCCCGCCAAGGCCTGAAGGACCAGCACCCCAGCGTGCGCCTGCAAGCCCACGCTCTGCTCGCGAGGGTGGCAAACCGCGAGGCAGCAGTGCTGCTCGCCGACGCGCTCGAAACCGAAAAGGCGGCGCGGCCGGCGTGGTCGCTGGTCAAGGTGCTCAGGCAACTCTCCGGCGCCAAGGCCGGTCGCGAGGCGCGCTACTGGCAGCAATGGGCGAAGGAGCTCGCCGAGGACTGGAAGCCGGGCGAAGTGGAAGCGAGATCCCCGGATCCCGATCAGAAGACGGCGACTTTCGTGGGCTTGCCCATACTGTCGGAGCGGATCACCTTCCTGATCGACATGTCGGGATCGATGTGGGAAGAGCGCGACGACAAGACGCGCAAGGCGGGGGCGGACAAAGAGCTCGAGCGCGCGCTGAGCGGCCTGCCCGCGAGCTGTGAATTCAACGTGATCGTGTTCAGCCTGACGCCGGTGGCCTGGGAAAAGGAGCTGCAGCCCGCGACGCCCAAGAACGTCGCGGACGCCCTCGCCTTCTTCGTCAAGCGCAAGGACCAGGGCAAGGGCAACTACTGGGATGCGATGCAGTTCGCGCTCGAGGATCCCAAGGTCGACACGCTGATCCTGCTCGGAGATGGCGCGCCGACGGGCGGCACGCGCTGGAACGTCGAGCTGATGCGCACGCTGTACGGGGAGCAGAATCGCTTTCGTCTGGCGGTCCTGGACGCCGTGCTGGTCGATTGCTCGAAGACCTTGACGCGCACCTGGAATGCCTGGTGCGAGTCGACCGGCGGGCGCACGCTCGCGACGGATCTGCGCTGAGCTCAGGGCAGCGGCGCGAAGTCCGCGGGCTTGCCCCGGCCTCCAGCGTGGGATAAGCTGAAAAAAGGCCTTCTACACGCATGATTGCGACCAAGACGCGAACCGGGCTCGATCAGGGGCTCTCCGTCATCTTCGTCGAGGTGAACGAGGCTGAGCGCCACTTCCTCGATCAAGGGATCGCGGCGGGCCGCCTGCCGAATCTCGCGCGCATGACCGCCGGCGGCGTCATGCTGCGCACGCGCGTGCGCGGCTTCGATCCGTCGCAGGACAAGGCCTGGCGCTTGATCTCGCCCTGGATCATCTGGCCCTCGATCTATTCCGGCCTCGAGCCGCACGAGCACGGCATCATCGGCTTCGGCCAGGACACCAGCTCGATCCGCGGCCGCTGCGTCTGGGACGTGCTGGACGCGAACCAGGTCTCCGTCGGCGTGTTCGGCAGCTTGATGAGCTATCCGCCGCGCAACGGCGGCAACACGCGCTATTACGTCCCAGAAGGCTTGGCGGACGACGCCGATTGCATCCCGCCGGAGGCGCGGGCGGTGCAGGAGTTCTCGATCTTCAGCGCGCGCAATTACTCCGAGAGCTTCTCGCTCAAGGCGCTCGAAGCCGTCGGCCTCTTGTTCAAGAGCATGAAGTCCGGCGTGCGCTCGAACACCGTTCTCAAGACACTGGCCCAGGTGCCGAAGGAAGTGATCTTCGGCTCGGCGCGGGTGCCCGAGCGCGCGATGCTCGCGAGCTACATCGCCTACGACGCCTTCCACGCGCTGTACACGCGCTACCGGCCCGCCTTCGCGACGCTGCACATGAACCACGTCGCTTACATGCAGCACCGCTACTGGCGTGCGGCCGAGCCGGAGCTGTACCGCGACGAGCTCAGCGCGACCGACCAGCGCTTCTTCGGGAACGTCGCCGAGCGCAAGCGCTACGAGGACCGTTTCTCGCATTGGATCGAGCGCAGCTTCGCCTACACCGACGAATTGCTCGGCCGCCTCCTGGAAATGGTCGACGATCGCACGATCGTGCTGGTCGGCACGGGCCTGGGCCAGCGGCCCTTCGATCCGGTCGGCGAGATCCACAACCCGGTGGTGCGCCTGGTCAAGGAGCGCGAGCTCTTCGACGCCGTCGGTCTCACGGAATACACCGTGCTGCACCAGATGAATCCCGACGTGACGGTGAATTTTCCGAGCGAGGAGCTCGCGCAGCGCGGCGAGCAGGCCCTCGCGGGTTTGTACGTGCAGGCGGACGAATCCCTGTTCCACGTCGCGCGCCGCGGACCGCAGGTGTTCGTCGAGCTCAACATGCCGCGGCGTCAAGGCAGCGCGTCGATGCCGCCGATCCGGCACAAGGCGATCGCCGGCTTCGAAGCGCCCTTCTCGAAGCACATCCACGAGCATCCGACCGCGGACCAGTCGACAGCCCACCACAAGGACACGGGTTGGCTGCTAGCCTACGCCAAGGGCTTGAAGCTCAGCTCGAGCGAAACCTCGATGTCCGTGACCGAGATCGCGCCGACGATCCTCTCCTGGTTCGACGTGCCGATCCCCGCCTGGATGGACGGCGCGCGCTCGCCGTTGATCCGGATCGAAGCGGGATCATGAATCTACCGGCTCAAACCACCGCGCGGCCGCTCGAGGCGCCTGCGCTCGCGGCCAAGGCATTCGAAGGCCTCGCGATCGGCGTGGTGATCCCCGCCTACGACGTGGAGGGGCAGATCGAGCGCGTGATCTCGGGAATCCCCGGGTACGTCACCACGATCATCGTGGTCGAGGACGCTTCGCGCGACGGCACGCGCGCGCGCTTGCGGGCTCTGCGCGATCCGCGCTTGATCGTGGTCGAGCACGCGCAGAACCGCGGAGTGGGCGGCGCGATGGCGACCGGTTTCACGCGCGCTCTCGAGGAGCAGCTCGACATCGTGGTCAAGATGGACGGCGACGATCAGATGGATCCCGCGCACATCCCCGATCTGCTGCGCCCGCTGGTTGCCGGCGAGGCCGACATGGCCAAGGGCAATCGCTACGCGGACCTGGTCGCCCTGCGCGCGATGCCGGTGCTGCGCATCCTGGGCAACGCCGGGCTGACGTTCCTGGTCAAGATGGCTTCGGGACATTGGAAGCTCTTCGACCCCGCAAATGGTTTCTTCGCGATCCGCACCGACCTCTTGCGGCGCATGGATCTTCAGAAACTGCCCGAGCGCTATTTCTTCGAGAGCGGGCTCTTGATCAAGCTCGGAATCCTGCGCGCGGTGGTGCTCGACGTCGCCATTCCGGCCAGGTACGCCGACGAGCGCTCTTCCCTGTCGATCACGCGCACGCTGATCGGATTTCCGCCGCGGCTGGTCGCCGGCCTCCTGCAGCGCCTTTTCTGGCGCTACCTCGTCTACGACTTCACCGCCCTGTCGCTGTTCCTGATGCTGGGCATCCCCGCGCTGCTCGGCGGCATGATTTACGGCGTGACCCTGTGGTGGCAGCTGCAACAAAGCGACGAATATGCCCATCCGGGACAAGTCATGCTGGCCGCGATGCCGATCATCCTGGGCGCGCAGCTGGTGATCCAGGCCATCGCGCTCGACATCGCCAACACGCCGAGCACGCCGATTTCCCCGCCCTTGAAGCACCGCTAGTCTCCCCCAACTTCATGTGCGGCATTTTCGGAATCGTGTGCAGTCAGGAGAGCGGCGTCAGCGCCGAGCAGGCCGGCCGTCTCGTGCGCGGGCTGCTCGAGGCTTCGAAGACTCGCGGGCGCGAAGCCGCGGGCCTCGCGGTGCACAACGTCGAATCGATCGAGGTGCTCAAGCAGGCCGGATCGGTCGAGGATCTGCTCGCGAATCCGCGCTTCACTTCCCTGCTCGAGCGCAGCCTCGGCGCTTTCGAGGCGCGCAGCAAGAACGGCCGCGGGCAATCGCTCGCGATCACCGGCCACTCGCGGCTGGTGACCAACGGTTTCCAGTCGAACGACGACAACAACCAGCCGGTGATCAGCCTGGGATCGGTCGGGATCCACAACGGGATCATCGTCAATGACCGCGCGATCGCGGCGGCGCGTCCGGGGATCAAGCTGCGCTCGGAAGTCGACTCCGAGCTGCTGGTCGGCTTGCTGCGCAGCGAATTCGACGCCTGCGGCGATCTGATCGAGGCGACACGCCGCACCTTCGAGACCATCGAGGGCTCGGCGTCCCTGTCGATGCTGTTCGACGTCACGCCCTGCCTGCTGCTCGCGACGAACACGGGCTCGCTGTTCATCCTGCGCAACGAGAAGAGCTCCTTCCTGGCCTTCGCGTCCGAGCGCTTCATCCTGCGGCGTCTTGTGGAAAGCGAGGGGCTCGAGCAGCGCTTCGGGAAGCTCACGCTCGAGCAGATCCGCGCCGGCCACGCCCTCGCCGTGCACCTCGATCCGACCGCGGGCACGCCGGCGATCGTCCATTTCGATCTCGCGCGCGGCGACGGAGCGAAGCTGAACGGCGCCTTTCGCCCGCAGACCGGCCCTGGCCAGTCTCACGCGAAGGTCGTCGACTTGACGCGTCGCGCGTCCAGCCTGCGCCGCTGCGTGCGCTGCATCCTGCCCGAGACCTACCCGTTCATGGACTTCGACGCGGCGGGCGTGTGCCGCTACTGCCGCAACTGGCGCAAGATCTCGTTCAAGGGTCCGGAAGCCCTGCGCGCCGCGGTCGAGCCCTATCGCTCCAGCGACGGCTCGCCCGACGTGATCGTCGCCTTCTCCGGCGGCCGCGACAGCTCCTACGGCCTGCACTACGCGAAGAAAGTGCTCGGCATGAACCCGGTCGCCTTCACCTACGACTGGGGCATGGTCACCGACCTCGCGCGGCGCAACCAGGCGCGGCTGTGCGGCAAGCTCGGCGTCGAGCACATCCTGCGCTCCGCGGACATCGCGACGAAACGCCGCTACGTGCGCAAGAACGTCGAGGCCTGGCTCAAGCAGCCGGAGCTCGGGATGGTCACGCTGTTCACCGCGGGCGACAAGGAGTTCTATTCCCACGCGCGCGAGCTGCGCAAGGAAACCGGCATAAAACTGGTGATCTTCTCGACCGGCAACATGATCGAGGACACGCCTTATAAGACCGGCCTGTGCGGCATCCGCGAGGACGATCACGGCATGACGTTGACGGGGTTGTCGCGCCGCAACGAGATGGCGCTGCTGTGGTACTACTTCAAGAACTACTTGAAGAACCCGGCGTACTGGAACGAGTCGCTCTTCGACACGCTCAACGCCTACTACCAGACCTTCATGGTCAAGGACGATTTCCTCTACCTGTTCCATTACCTGGAATGGCGGGAGGAAGTGATCGTCGGCACGATCCGGCGCGAGTACGACTGGGAGATCGCGACCGACACGACGACGACCTGGCGCATCGGCGACGGGACCGCGCCCTTCTACAACTACATCTACCAGACGATCGCGGGCTTCACGGAAGACGAGGTCATGCTGTCGAACATGATCCGCGCGGAGCACATGACGCGCGAGCAGGCCCTCGTGCGCGCCGCCGAGTACGCCAAGCCGCGCATGCCGTCGATCCGCGAATACGCCCAGCTCGCGGGATTCAATTGCGAAGAGGCGCTGAACATCATCAACGCCGCGCCGAAGTTGTATTGAGTCCGCTCGAAGCGTGAACTCTTGTCCCGATGAGCTCGAGCGAAGGCCAGACCGAGCCGGGATTGCGCACGGGCGTGGCCTGGAACTTCGGCAGCTTCGCCATCCTCGGATTGGCGGGCCTGGCCTGGAACGTGGTGATCGGGCGCGTCTACGGCGCCGCCGCGCTCGGGGTGTTCAACCAGGTCTACAGCGCCTACGTGCTGTTCTCGATGGCCGCGGCCGGCGGCATCAACTACTCGGTGCTGCGCGCCGTCGCCGCGGCGGCCGGCGACCGGGGACGGATCGCGAGCGCGGTCGTCGGTGCGATGCTGCCGACGCTCGGCCTCGCGAGCCTCGCGACCGCGGCCTTCTATTTCACGCGGCACTGGATCGCGGACGCCCTGCACAGCCCGGGCATCGCGGTGGGGATGGAGCTCGCCGCGCCGGGCTTGTTCTTCTTCGCGCTCAACAAGCAGCTGCTCGCCGTGGTCAACGGCATGCAGCGCATGCGCGCCTTCGCGGTCTACCAGTCGCTGCGCTACCTGCTGATCCTCGGCGGCATCGCGCTGGTGTGGAAGCTGGGATGGACCGGCGAGCGGCTGTCGTTCACCTGGACGTTCACGGAGGGCATTCTCTTCGTCGTGCTCGCGATCGAGGTCGGCGTGCAGGTCTCCTGGCGCCACGCGAGCGAGCTGGTGCGCTGGAGCCGCGAGCACTTCGGCTTCGGCGTGCGCAGCGTGGTCTCGGCCCTGCTGCTCGAGCTGAACGCCAAGGTCGACATCTGGATGCTCGGGCTCTGGCTCGATGACGCCAGCGTCGGCGTCTACAGCCTCGCGGCGAATCTCGCGGAGGGATTCTTCCAGCTGATCATCGTGCTGCAGAACAATTTCAATCCGCGGATGGCCAACCTGATCGCCGCGGGCCAACTTGCGGAGCTGGAAGACCTGATCGCGCGGGCGCGGCGCTGGATCGTGCCTTCCTTCGCGGCGGCAGCCCTCGCCGCGGCCGCGGTCTACCCCTGGACACTGCCCCTGCTCGCCAAGGATCCGAGCTTCCATGACTCCTGGCTATCGTTCGCGATCCTGGCCGGCTCGATCGGCGCGCTGGCGGCCTGGCTGCCGTTCGGGAATCTGCTCTTGATGGCCAGGCATCCAGCGTGGAACAGCCTGCTGATGATCCTGGTGGTCGGCGTCAATGTCGCGGCCAACGCTGTCCTGATCCCCAGGCTCGGCATCGCGGGCGCGGCTCTGGGAACCGCGATCGCTTTCCTGGCCTTCGCCCTGCTGCTCAAGCTCTTCACGCGCCGGCTGGTCGGCGTGCGACTGTGATTCAACGTCCCTTCCACCACGGGCCGCGCACGCGGAACGATTCGAGCAGCGATTCCAGCCGGCTCTTCGAGAAGGGTTCGGAGCGCGACCACTCCGCATTGACGATCAGACCCTTCTCGGCGCTCGACAGGTTGACGCGCGCGATGTCCTTGAAGGTGCCGCCCGCTTCGAACTTGCGCTCGAGCACGTAGGCCGGATTCGAATCGCCCCAGGCCAGAGTCCCGATCTCGAGCACCATGCGTCCGCCCCGGTTGCCGACCTCCTCGGGGCGGCCTGGGACCAGGGTCTCGGCGAACAGGCGGCCGAGCTCGCCGGAGGCGCGCCCCTTGGGATAGTGCACGAAGAGCAGCGAGCGGGGCAGCTGATCGGCCGCGCCCAGGGTCAGGCGCGACCAGTCGACGCGCTTCTCCTGCATGGGAGGTCCCGACGGTTTCGTCTCTGGCGGCCGAGGCGGCTCGCTCTCCGCCGCGACCAGCGTGCTCTCCAGCTTGACGACTTCCTCGCCGCCCATGAACTTCGCCGCGTCGCGGATCTCGAAGCCCGCCGGGAGCTGCTGCACGCCGAGCCAGGTGTCGAGCAGCTTGGCGCCGTCGCGCTTCTCGGTGCGCGGCAGCACGAGGAACGCGATCATCGCGCCGAGCACCAGGATTCCCAGCGCGACTCCGAGCACACAGCCCGGCCGCTCGCGGACCGTGTTCGACGTGGTTTCCATCAGTGTTGAGGCCCGATCCGGAAAGGCGCGAGGAAGGCGATGGCCTGCTCGTCGCTGACTGTCTCGCCCTCGGTGCCGCGCATCAGCCAGATCAACACACGCCGGGGCGAGCCTTCGGGCGTGAGCTCGAGGTCGATGCCATCGCCGCGGATCGAGCCGCCCTGGAGAAGCTCCTTCATGCGCTGCTCCGGGCTGTCTTCCGGCGTGGGAGGAGGTTCCGGGGGAGCCGGGGGGACTCCGACGCGGGTGAAGCGCACGCTGTGGAGCACGCGACCTTGCACGCTCAAGGTGCCCTCGACGCTCTCGAAGCTGCCCGCTTGAGTCGCGAACATCGGCGCCAGCTTGGGATCGAGCAGCCAATCGCCCCAGGGACCCGGCTTGTCGGAACTCGGCGCGCACACGAACGCGTAGAGATCGTCCTCCGTGGACTTCAACCGCCAGAAGTCGAGGTTCGGCGCGGGCCAGCGCGCGATCGTCACTCCCTCGGGCGCTGCGTCGAAGGGCAGGACCAGGGCGAGCTCCGGCCACTGCACTTCGGGTTGGGACAGGCTCTCGAGCCACTTCTTCACCTTCGGCCCGAAAATCATCGCGACCACGATCAGCGCGCCGATCGCGAACATGCAGCCGCCGCCGGTGATCCACAGCCACAGCGGGATCGTCCGTTTCTTGACCGGCTCCAGGTGGTCGCTGCCCCAACCGACGTCGCTCATGATCCTTGGGGGAAAGGGATGGATGTCATCGGGCGGCGCAGGTCAGCGGGGCAGTCGCGGCCATTCGCATCGATCATTTCGGCCACGCGTAGAAACCCTGGCCCGATTTCTTGCCGAGCTTTCCGGCGGCGACCATGTCGCGCAGGATCTGCGGAGGCTCGAATCTCGCTCCGAGCTCGCGCTCGAGGTGCAGGGCGATCCCCAGGCGCACGTCCAGGCCGACGAGGTCGGTCAGGCGCAGCGGGCCCATCGGGAAGCCGTAGCCCAGCATCATCGCCTTGTCGATGTCCTCCGCGCTGGCGACGCCGGACTCGACCATGCGCATCGCCTCGAGGCCGATGCACAGTCCCAGGCGCGACGAAGCGAAGCCCGGCGTGTCGCGCACCTCGATCGGATCCTTGCCCATGCGCAGGCCGAGGTCGAGCGCGGTGCGCACCGCGGTCTGGGAGCTCTGCTCGGCGCGCACCACCTCGACGAGCTTCATCAGGTGCACCGGGTTGAAGAAGTGCATGCCGACCACGCGCTCGGGATGGATCGAAGCGGCCGCGATCTTCGAGATCGGGAGCGAGGAGGTGTTCGAGGCCAGCAGGGCCTCGGGCCCAAGATTCTTGGAGATGCGCGCGAACAGCGAGCACTTCAAATCGAGGATCTCGGGCACGGCTTCGACGACCAGCTGCGCTCCGCGGATCGCCGCGTCGAGATCGCCGGTCGATTCGAGCAGGGCCAGGGCGGCGTCGCGGGCTTCCGGCGTGAGCTTGCCCTTCTCGACGCCCTTGTCGAGGTTCGCGCGGATCGAGCTCAGCCCGCGGGCCGCCGCGGCGGCGTCGACGTCGTACAGGCGCGTGCGGATGCCGGCGGCGGCCAGCGAATGCGCGATGCCGTGCCCCATCGTGCCTGCGCCGATCACGGCGGCCTGGTTGATCGATTGGGCGTCCATCAAAAGTGGTGCGGCTCGTCGTTCATCGTCCTGGAATCAACACGATCTTGCCGGAGACCTCGCGCGCTTCGAGCGCCGCGTGGGCCGCGGCGATGTCTGAAAGCGGCAGCACGCGGTCGACCGCCGGCTTGTACGCGCCGCTCTGGATCTTCTCGAAGATCCGCGGCAGGGCGGTGCGCGGCCCCATGGTCGAGCCCAGCACCGACAAGTTTTTTATGAACACATGGGGAAGGGTGAGCGAAACCTTGGGACCCGTGGTGCCGCCGCAGGTGACCAGGCGCCCGTTGCGAGCCAGCGAGCGCATCGAAAGGTCCCAGGTCGCGGGCCCGACGTGCTCGACCACGACGTCGACGCCGCGGCCGCCGGTCAATCCCTTGATCTCGCGCTCCCAGCCTTCCTTCGAATGGTCGACGGCCGCGTCGGCGCCGAGCTCGATCGCTCGCTTGCGCTTCGCTTCGCTGCCGGCCGTGGTCAGCACGCGCGCGCCGAGATCCTTCGCGATCTGGATCGAAGCCATGCCCACGCCGCTCGTCCCGCCGATGACCAGGATCGTCTCGCCGCCGGCGAGGCCCGCGCGCGTGACGACCATGCCCCAGGCCGTCAAGTAGACCAGGTTCGCGGCGGCTCCGACCACCGGATCGACCTTGTCGGGAAGCGGGAACACGTAGCGCGCCGGCAGGCAGACGAGCTCGCGGTCGAGACCGTCGAAGTGCTCGCCGCGGATCTGGTAGTCGTCGCTGAGATGATCGTTGCCCTCGAGGTCGTGCTTCGATTTCCCGGAAGTCGCGCCGGGCTCGATCACCACGCGCGTGCCGACGGCGGGACTGCTGACACCGGCTCCGAGCGCGACGATCACACCGGTTCCGTCGCAACCGGGAATCAAGGGCAGGGGCAGTTTCACGCCCGGCAGTCCCGCGCGCACGAACAGGTCGAGGTGATTGACCGAGACGGCGAGCACGCGCACGAGGACTTCTCCCGCGGCGGGTTTCGGATCGGGCAGCTCCTCGACGCGCAGGACTTCCGGGCCACCGTGGGCGTGGATACGTACGGCTTGCATGGTCTCAGCGGCCGCGGAACCGCGGCTTGCGCTTCTCGACGTAGGCCGCGATGCCCTCGCGAGCATCCTCGGATGCGAACAGTTTCGCCTGGAGCTCGCGCTCGAGCGCGAGTCCGGCGTCCAGCGAGAGATCCGCGCCGCCGATGACCGCACGCTTGATGTGGCCGACGCTGAGCGCGGCCTTGGCGGGGGAGGTGAAGCTCTGCGCGTAGGCGAGCACGGCCGCATTGAAGCTCGCGTCGTCAGGACTGTCGAGGACCTGCTGCACGATGCCGAGCGACAAGGCCTCTTCGTATTCCATCAACCGTCCGCTCGCCATCAGCTCGATGGCGCGCGCGCTGCCGACGTTGCGCGCCAGACGCTGCGTGCCGCCGGTGCCGGGCAGCACGCCGAGGCTGACTTCCGGAAGTCCGCACTTGCCCGAGCCGCGCCGCGCGATGCGCAGGTCGCAGGCCAGGGCGACTTCGAGCCCGCCGCCGACGCAGTGTCCGCCGATCGCGGCGATCGCGAGCTTGGGCGTCTCCTCCAACCTGCGCAGCGTCTCGTTCGCGTGCAGGCAGAAGGCGTACTTGAACTGCTGGGTGACGCCGTGGAGCATCGAAATGTCGGCGCCCGCGCAGAAGAACTTCTCTCCGGCTCCGGCGATCACGATCACCTCGATCTCGACGTCGAAGCGCGCGCGCAGGATCGCTTCGTCCAGATCGCGCATCATTTCATAGGAGTAGCCGTTTGCCGGCGGGTTGGTCAGCGTCAACCAGGCAACCTTGCCCGAGCGTTGCCAGGTGAGCTTGCCGTTGGGCAGGCGCTCCGGCGCGCTCGAGTTCGCGGACGACGGCTCTTGCGTGGACATGGATCGCGTTTTTGGTGGAGGGCTCGGGTCCTAGTGTCCTGACCCTGAAGCACGTTGGCAAAAGCGGTCTGAATGCGGCTTCCTGGCAAGGCGCCGTGACGACGCGTGTTCTCTGCAACACGAGGAAGGTAAGCCCCGGTGCGCCGAAGGCGCACGAGAACACCGATAGGTGCTCGAGAGGGGATCCCGGCAACGCAGCCAGGGAGCCGCAGGCGGGCCGATTTTGTCGACGTACTTCTGGGTCATGACACGAACGAGGGTCGAGAATTCTAGTCACCGGCGAGCGGGATCGTTCGATTGTTCCCCCCGCGAAGCTGCCGTACGATCCAGTTGCGTACGCGCGATCCATGGCTCAGCTGTCGATGAAGAAGGGTCTCTTCGTTTCGCTGTTCAGCCTGGTGGGCTGCTTGGGGCTGCTGGCCCTGCTCGAGGTCGGCCTGCGGGTCTTCGGCTTCGAGTACCCGCCTTCCGACGATCCCATCGCGATCTGGAATGCCGACGAGGACCGCGGTCTGCGCCTCGGCCGCGGCCTGCACCGCGTCGCGGCGAGACAATTGTGGGAACCGCGTCCCGATGCCCTGCTGCCCCTGGCCTGGACTGGCGATCCTGAGCACGTGAACAGTGCCGGCTACCGCGGCCCGCTGCGGCGGGAGGAGAAGACTCCCGGAGTGCTGCGGATCGCGACCATGGGCGACTCGTCTACCTTCGGTTTCGGCGTGCCCTACGCGGACACCTATTCGGCGCAACTCGAGGCCAGCTTGAACGCCGCGGGCTTGCGCGCGGAGGTGCTCGATTTCGGCGTGATCGGCTACACGCTGCTGCAGGGCATCGAGCGCTACAAGGCGCGCGTGCGCGATTACCATCCGGACGTGGTGATCGAGGCCTTCGGCGCGGTCAACGACCACCACGTGGCCCAGGGGCTGCAAGACACGCCGAAGATCGCTCAGTCCAGCTCGGACGAGGGCGCGCTGGCGGTCCTCGGCAGGCGCGCGAGAGAGAACCTGCGCCTGTTCCATCTGCTCGCGCGCGGGCTCGATTCGATGCATCGCGAGGATCCGGCGCAGCGCGAGGAGCAGGACCGCCGCGCTGTCCTGATCAACGCGAGCTTGAGCCACGTGGGCGAGCTCGACTTCGAGGAGAACTGGCACGCGGAGCGCCGAGTTCCCCCGCAGGAATTCGAGGCCGCGCTGGGAGAGCTGAAAAAACTGGTCGAAGCCGACGGCGCGAGCCTGCTCGTCGTGTCGATGCCGCGCCGGCCGGGCGTCGACATGGTGGCGCCGGTCCTGCGCAGCTACAGTGCGATCGTCGTCGATTTCTGCAAGGCGACCGGGAATCCCCTCTACGACGGCCGCAGCGATTTCCGCGATTACCGCGCGATCGAGCACGGCGATCCCTATCTCTTTTTCATCGACGGCGACGACTACCACCCCTCGAAGCGCGGCCATGCCCGGATCGCCCGCCGACTTTGCGAGATGCTGATCGAGATGCGAGGACCGCACTGAACCCCATGACGCATCCAGAGCGCGACAGGCTCCGCCGCACGCGCTGGCGTCACGTGCTCGCGAGCGTCGTGGTGATCGCCTTGCTCGGAGCCTTCTTCTCGACGCCGCTGTCGAAGTACCCCACGCACAGCTACTCGGCCGCCGATCTCACGCAGGATTTGCCGCTGACGCAGGTCGAGCGCGGTCACGAGCCCGCGAATCGTCTCCTGTCGGATCCGACGACCGAGATGGTGCCCTGGCTCCTGTTCAATCGGGACGAATTCCGCGCGGGAAGAATTCCCTTGTGGAACGACCGCAATGCGAACGGCGCGCCGCACCTCGCCAATTACCAGTCGGCGGTCTTCTCGCCCTTCAGCCTTCCGTTCTACCTGCTCGACTTGAAGCCTGCGTTGCTCGTCAGCGCGTTCCTCAAGCTCGCCGCGAGCGCGCTGTTCACCTTCCTGTTCCTCGATCTCCTGGGTTTGGGCACTCTGGCGTGCCTGATCGGCAGCGCGGCCTTCACGTTCAGCGGCCACAACGTGCTGCTGCTTGCTTATCCCCACGCCGCCGCGGTGGTCGCGCTTCCCGCCGGGCTCTACTTCGCCGAGCTCGCCTTGCAGCGCGCCGAGTCGGGAAGGCGCGCCCTCGCGGCCCTCGCCGGATTGTCCGCGACGATCGCCATCGGCCTGTATTGCGGCCAGCCCGAGCCCTTCTATTTCAGTCTATTGTTCGTCGCGCTGTGGTGCGCCGCGCGCCTCGTCGCCATCGCCTGGCGCGAGTGGCTGGACCGAGGCCGGGCCTGGGGCAGCGCTTGGCTCGCTTCGCGCGTGCTCCTCGCGGCGCTGGTCGGGCTCGCGATGGCAGCGCCGCAGGTTCTGCCCTTCCTCGAGTACCTGGAGCACTCGTCGATCCTGGTCTGGCGTTCCGCCGATCAGACGCCGCTCAACTCGATCACCTGGCCGCTGTACGCATTTCCCGACGTGCTCGGCAATCCGTCGCTGCACTACAAGCTCAACTACTCGATCCCGCCGCCGAATTACGAGTCGGCGAACACCTGCTACATCGGCGCGCTGGCGATGGTGGTGGCGGGCTGCAGCTTCTTTTTCCTGAAGCACATCAAGGCCGCACGCTTCTTCGCGCCCGTCGCCGTGCTCTGGTTCCTCTACGCCTACGACGTCGGAGGCTTTGGGAAGCTGCTCGCCTCGATCCCGACCATCGACCTGGCTCCGATCAACCGCAGCCAGCCGATCGGCCTGTTCGCGATGAGCGCGGCCGCCGCGATCGCGGTGCACGGCATCGCGACGCGCCAGCTCGCGGCGCGCTGGAAATTCGCCCTGGCGACAGCCCTCGCCGGAAGCCTCGCGATGTGGTTCACCGTGCTGTGCGACATGGGCAAGATGCGCGGGGCCTGGGTCTTGTTCAACCGGCTGCGCCACAGCGGCTATGCGAAGTCGATGCCTCCGGGCAGCGACGCCTACGTGCCCGAGCATCTGCAGTTCATCCTGGTGAGCTTCGCGGCCGGCCTCTTCGCGCTGACCCTCCTGTGGTGCCTGCGCTCGCAGTTCCTGCGCAACGCGGCGCAGGTCGTGATCCTGTGCGTGATCTTCCTCCAATCGGGTTGGCTCTTGCGCGACTACAACCCGACGATCGAGGACAAGTTCGTGTACCCGGTGACGCCCGGGATCGCGAAATTGCAGCGCGCCACCGCGGGCGAGCCGCTGATCGTGCTCGGCGCCGAGCCCCTGCCCCCGCACGTCAATCTGGTCTACGGCCTGGCGATCCTGGCGAGCTACGACGCGATGTGGGTGCGCAAGTACGACGAGCTGTACCGCGAATCCTTCGGACTCGCCGGCGACAACTGGCGGCTCGCGCTGCAGACCACGTCGCGCTGGATCCGTCAGTTCGGCGTGCGCTTCGTCGTTTCGCCGGGGTCCTGGGTCAAGGTCGACTCGCTGTGCGATCAAGTCTTGATCTCGCCGAGCGACCTCTACCGCACGCCCGAGATCCTTCCGGGCGGAGACCTGGTCCAGACCATCCTCGGCCATCGCGAGCGGCTGCAGGGCGTGGCGCTCCAGTTCGCGACCACACCCCTGCCCGTGCGCTGCACGGTGGAGGCGCGGCTCGAGGACACGATCAGCGGCCAGGTGATCGCGACGAAGACCTGGCGCACCGATGAATGGCGCAACGACCGATTCGGGCGGCACGAGATCCTGTTCGATTTCGAGCCGATGCTCGACGCGCGGCACCGGCCGCTGCGCTTGACGATCAGCTCTCCCGACGCGACTCCGGGCAACGCGATCTCGCTCTGGGCACGCGAGGATTACTGGTACTGGAATCAATTCGTCCTGCTCGAGCAGCCCATGCACGACGTGATCTCGACCGTCCAGCCTGGTCTGCGCAGACCTGGCCGCCGGCCCCACGGGCACTTGACCGTCGCCGGACAAGTGCTGCGCGGCGGGCTGATGATGGATCAGACCTACGAGCAGGAGCATTGGAATCGGGTCGATTCGGTCGCGGGTTTCGTGCTGGCCGAGCTGAAGAATCCACTGCCCCGCTATTCGACGGTCAGCCGCGGGATCGCCACCCGAAGAATCGGCGACGATTTCAAGCTCGTTCACCAAGGCAATCTCGATCCGCACCACGTGGTCGTGCTCAGCCTGCCCGCCCACGGGGCGATCGACAGCTCGCGCGGCAAGGAGGAGGTTCCGGAGCCCGCGGTCGAGGTCCTCCACGACGATCCCGACCACGCCGTCTTGCGCGTGATCCGCGAGACACCGGGCTACCTCGTGCTGAGGCGCGCGTATTTCCCTGGATGGGAAGCGCGCTTGAACGGGAAGTTCGTGCCCGTGCTGCGCGCCGACTACGCCTTCTGCGCGATCGAGCTGCCTGCCGGGGTGAGCCAGGTCGAATTCGACTACCAGCCAGCGTCCTTCCGCATCGGTCTGTGGATCGCGGCGCTCGCTCCGCTGCTCGGCGGATTCCTGCTCTGGCTCTCGCGCGGCCGCGGACGGATCGTGCCCTGGAGCGCGTGACTCGTGGCGCTCGGTTTCAATCCGCGCCCGCGTAAGGCAGCGCGTCGTCGAGCACTTCCGCGATGTGCAGCACCTGGGCATCGCTCTTCGTGCGAGCGAATCCCATCTGCCATTGCAGATGGCAGCCCGGATTCGCGGTGACCAGCGTGGTCGCTCCGCTCGCGGCGAATTCCGCGAGCTTCGGCTCGAGCACGGCCTGGGAATCGGCTGGACGCAGCAGCGAGTAGATGCCCGCGGAGCCGCAGCAGCTTTCGCTGCCGGCCATTTCCCTGCGCTCGAGCCCGCCGATGCGGTCGAGGATCGCGCGCGGCTCGCCGCGGATCTGCTGGCCGTGGCAGAGATGGCAGGGATCGTCGTAGGCGATGCGCAGCGGCGGGCCCTCGCGCTCGAGCGCCAGCTTCGCCGCGGGATCGATGCGCGGCGCGACGAATTCGGAGAAGTCGACCACGCGCTTGGCGAAGCGTGCCGCGCGCTCGCTCCAAGCCGGATCGGGGGCGAGCAGGCGGCCGACTTCCTTCATGTAGGCTCCGCAGCCCGCGGAATTGACGACGATCGGAGCCTCTCCCGGCGCGCCGGCGGACTCGAAGGCGGCGATCATGATCCGCGCCAGCTCGCGCGCCTGGTCGAGCTCGCCGTTGTGCGCGTGCAGGGCGCCGCAGCAGACCATCTCGCGCGTGGTGCGCACGTCGAATCCGAGCTTGGAGAGCACGCTCGCCGTGGCGCGGTTCACGCTGCCGAACATCTCGGGCATCACGCAGCCCTCGAGCATCGCGACCTCGCCGCGGCGCGGCGACTGAGCCGGCGTGAGCGTGGGGAGCAATTGTCGCTGAGCCGCCGGCGGCGTCAGCGGCAAGTTGGCGAGACTCGCGCCGCGTTCGCCAAGCGCGCGAGCGACGGTTCCCAGGATTCCGCTCTGCTGCGCGAGCCTCAGCGCGCCGTGGCCGCGCGCCAGCAGGAACCGCGAGCGCAGCCCGCGCGCGAAGCCTGCCCAGCGCACGAAGCGCACCAGCATCGGCCGCTCGATCGCTTTCGCCAGCGTGGAGCGCGCGTATTCCATCATCTCGCCAAAGTGGACGCCGGCGGGGCAGACGCTCTCGCAGTGGCGGCAGACCAGGCAGAAGTCGAGCTCCTCGCCGTACTCCGGCTCGCGCGGATCGAGTCGACCTTCGGCGACCGCGCGCATCAAGGCGATGCGGCCGCGCGGGCTGGACGATTCATTTCCCGTCAATTGATACGTCGGGCAGGTGCGCAGGCAAAGGCCGCAATGGATGCAGTCGAGCGTGCGCGTGTAATCGACGAGATCCTTGTCGTTCATCGCGACTCCACGAATCGTCCGGAGTCGAACACGCCGTCGGGATCGAGTCGGTCCTGGATGGAGCGCATCAGCGCGCGCGCGGGGAGAGTGATCCCGGGAGCGTCGATCGGCACTTCGCGCGGCGCGTTCAGCAGTCTCGCCCGGCCAGCCAGGCTTGCGAGATCGGCGCGCAGGCTCGAGAGGGTGCGCAGCAGCAGCAGTGGCTCGTTCCGCACCCGCTGCAGAGCGATGTCGAAGCGCGCAAGACCTGGCTCGCAGCGCCAGCGCGGTCGATAGTTCTCCGCGGAGACGAGGATCCGATCGACCAGCTCCAGCGCAGCCGCGAAAACGCTCGGCCGGACATCGACTTGCAGAGTCACGCCGTCCGCCGCACCACCGTCCTCGTCGCGAGCAAGCTGGGCTGCGCGCCGGGCCTCGTCGCCAGAGAGGACGCTGACTCCCGGCCAGATCCGGGCAAGGGTCGCGCGCTCGTCGTCGACCACTTCGCGACGACCGCCAAGGCGCAGGTTTACCGACCAGACGTCCTTCGCGGAATCCAGTCGCGTCGCGCACAACGAAATCGGCTTCAGTGGTGCGTCGAGCACAACCGTGGATAAACGCAGCATCTCCGCACGATTCGCCGCGGTCGCCGTCGCGAAGCATTCTTCCTCGGGCAATGGGAAGAGTCGCATCGAGGCCTCGAGGATCAGGCACAGACTGCCCTGGGATCCCGTGAACAGGCGCTGCAGATCGTAGCCGGTCACGTTCTTGACCAGCCGCCCGCCGCTGCGCGCCAGGGTTCCGTCGCCGAGCGCCACTTGAAGGCCGAGCACGTGCTCGCGCACGGAGCCAAAGCGCAGGCGATCCGAGCCGCTTTGAGCCGCGCCGATCACGCCGCCGAGCGTCGAGCCCTCGGGGCGCGGCACGTCCGGCGTCAGGAAATGTCCGCCGCTCGCGACACGCGCGCGCAGCTCCGCCATCGTCGAGCCCGAGCGAGCAGTCAGCGTGCCATCGCCGGGCTCGTAGGCGACGACTCCGGTGTAGCGGCGCGTCGAGAGCAGGAAGTCCGCGCGAGCCGGCGCCCGCGTCCACGCGAGCTTCGAGCCGAGACCGGTGGGAACCACGACCCAGTGTTCTTTCCTGGCCAGGGCCAAGGCTTCGCCGAATTCCTCGGCGGAACTCGGCGCAAGCAAGGGAGTCTCTTCGCCGTCGAATCGAGATCGCGCCTTGCCGAGGCTCGCGCCGGGAAAGCTGCGCTCCAATTCGAGAAGGACGCGCTCGTTCATCGCGGATGCACGCTCTCCGCCTGGGCAAAGCTGCGCGCCTCGCGACAGCCGCGGATCGGCAGCAATTTGCCGGGATTCAAGCGCTTGCGCGGATCCCAGGCCTCGCGCACGAGATTCATCGCCCGCAAATCCTCGTCGTTGAAAGCCAGGCACATCTCCTCGCGCTTCTCCAGACCGACGCCGTGCTCGCCAGTCAGCGATCCGCCCGCCGCGACGCACAGGGCCATGATCTCGCGCCCCGCAGCGAGGACACGCTCGACCTCATCGGGATCGCGGCGGTCGTAGGAAATGTTCGGGTGCAGATTCCCGTCCCCGGCGTGGAACACGTTGGACAGCTTCAAGCGCTTCTCGGCCGCGATGCGCGTCGCCGCGAGCACCAGTTCCTTCAAGCGCGTGCGCGGAACGCACACGTCGGCGACGTACAGGTCCGGCGCGATGCGACCCATGGCTCCGAAGGCGCCCTTGCGGCCGGCCCAGAGTTTCTTGCGCTCCAGATCGCCGCGCGCGCTGCGCAACTCGATCGCGCCGTGCGCGCGCGCGATCGAGCGCACGTCGCGGACCGTGGTCGCGACTTCGACTTCGCTGCCTTCGGCTTCGACCAGCAGCACGGCCTCGGCGCTCTTGGGGTATCCAGCGCGGAACACGCTGGCTTCGACCGCCTCGATCGTCAGCTTGTCGAGGATCTCGATCGCCGAGGGCTCGAGCCGGGCGGCGATCAGGTCCGAGGTTGCGTCGCAAGCGCCATCGAGCGAGGGAAAGATCGCGAGCAGGGTCTCGATCGCCGCGGGCTTCTTCGAGAGGCGCACCGTGACTTCCGTCGCGACGCCGAAGGTGCCCTCGCTGCCGACGAACAGACCGACGAGGTCGTAGCCCTCGGGCTCGAGCTGCGGCGTGGACAAGTCGAGCACCTCGCCGTCGGCCATCACGATCACCAGGCCGAGCACGTGGCGCACCGTCGCTCCGTACTTGAAGCAATGCGGCCCGCCGGAGTTCTCGCCGACGTTGCCGCCGATCGTGCAGGCCTGCTGGCTCGATGGATCCGGCGCGTAGAACAAGCCGTGCTTGGCGCACATCGCCGTCAGGTCGACGTTGACGACTCCGGCCTGCACGCGCGCGAAACGATCGGTGACATCGAGCTCGAGGATGTCACGCATGCGCGCTGTGCCGACCACCGCGCCGCCGCTGACCGGCGTCGCTCCGCCCGAGAGACCGGTCCCCGCACCGCGGCCGACCAGCGGCAAGCCTTCGGCGGCCAGCACGCGCATCGCGCGCGCGCACTCATCGGTGGTGCGCGGCAGGAGCACGATCTCGGGCTGCTCGTGGATCAGCGCCAGGCCGTCCGATTCGTAGGCAACTCGCCCGGCCGGCGAATCGACCACTCCGCGAGGCCCAAGGATCTTCGAGAGTTCCTTGCGAGCGGCGCCCGACAGTGTCATGCAGGCATTCTAGGGGCTGGCGCGCATCGAATGTCGCGCGGAACCGGGGCTCTCGAGGCTCTG
>Ga0193706_1000464_pt1 | contig 24023 bp, 18 predicted proteins | sample U3c1metaG_FD_160130 | JGI IMG/M metagenome (GOLD analysis project Ga0193706, IMG submission 160130) | Soil microbial communities from a riparian zone of the East river system, Colorado, United States - U3c1 | ecosystem: Environmental > Terrestrial > Soil > Riparian zone | place: USA: East River... | reverse complement strand
AACTGGGACCTGATCTCCGACGGCGCCGGCGGCTGCGTGCTCGCTTTCACCGACACGCGCGCTGGCAGCGATCTCGACGTCTACGCCTACCGCGTCGGCGCAGCCGGCCAGCAACTCTGGGGAGCGAACGGCGTCGCCCTGTCCAACAACGCGGTCTTCGAAGCGGACCCCGCGATCGCGCGCACCAGCGACGGCTCCTTCGTCTTCGCCTGGGCGAACCTTCCCTCGCCGGGACCTGGCTCGATCCGCTTGCAGAAGCTCGACGGCGGCGGGAATCCGCAATACATCGCCGACGGCTTGCTGATCGCGGGCCCGAACACCGAGAAGCCGGCCTTCTCGAGCATCGTCGCTTCGGACGCCGGCTCGTACATCGTGTCCTGGGTGCGCGACACCTCGAGCTTCGGCAGCGCGCGGCACGTTCGCTCGCAGAAATTCGACGCCGCGGGCAATGCCCTGTGGAACGCCGGCTCACCGGTGCTCGTCTTCGATGCCAGCTCGGTCCCGATCGCGCACCTGCCGCTGCTCGTCTCCGACGGCGCGGGCGGTGCGCTCTACGGCTGGCACCGCGCCACGGGTCCGTCGGGCTTCGACGTCCTCGTGCAGCACGTGAACTCCGCGGGCAGCGAAGTCTTCGCGCACAACGGCGTCTCCGTGTGCAACGACCCCGCGACGATCGAGCTCGATCCCGCCCTGGCCTGGCTGCCGGCGAGCGGCGATCTGATCGTCGCCTTCGACAAGCGCAATTCCGCTCAATCGATGTGGAGCCTTTCTGTCCAGCGCATCTCCGCCGCCGGCGCCCTGTCGTGGGGGAGCAACGCGATCGACCTGATTCCCATCGACAACCGGCAGAAGTCCTTCATCCGCGCCCTGCCTTTCGGCAACGGCGCACTGGTGTTCTGCTTCAATCAGGCCGCGCCCGCATCGCAGAACCTCGAAGTGCTCGGATTTCGCATCGACGGCCTCGGCGCGTCGACCTGGACGCCCGCGCCGCTGCCTGTCTCGTCCGCGCCCTCGCCCAAGGGCCGACTGTCCGCGGCGACCGATGCGAGCGGCATCGCCCGTCTCGTCTGGGGCGACGGCCGCAGCGACATCTCCGACACTTATGCGCAGAACGTGAATCCCGACGCGACGCTGGGCAACTCGGGCACATGCGGGACGTCGACCTACTGCACGGTCACGCCGAATTCGGCGGGACCGGGAGCTCTGATCGGCTCGAACGGCAGCACCAGTGTCGCGCTCAACAACCTCGAGCTCGTCTGCAGCGGTTTGCCCCTGCACGGGCCGGGACTGTTCACCTACTCCGCGGCCACGGCGAATCTTCCGCTCGGCAACGGAACGCGCTGCATCGGCGGAACGATCGTCCGCCTCAATCCGGGCATCGCCTCGAACAATGGCTTCGTGAGCCGCGCCCTCGATCTCACCGCGCCCCCGGCCTCGAGCGGCCCCGGCATGATCACGCCCGGCTCGACCTGGTACTTCCAGTACTGGTACCGCGACATCGCCGCGGGCGGAGCTTTCTTCAACCTCTCGAACGGCCTGAAGGCGAGCTTCTGCCCCTGAGGCAGGACTCGTTCACTCGGACTTCGGCCAGTCGATCCCGCTGAGCACCCAGTTGTCGTCGGGGTCGAGCTTCCAGCGGATCGCGAGGGGTTTCCCTTCGCACAGGAAATTGGCCTCGGCGCGTTGTGGGCTGATCTGATTCGCTCCCTGGAACTCGAGCGGCGGAAAGCCGTCCTGCCAGTTGCGAGCCGCGATTCGCCGCTCCATCGCGCGCTCCATTTTCTCGCGCGAGTCCGCAGAGAAGAGCGCGGCGATTGCGCTGGGTTTCGAGCTCGCCCAGGCCTTGTCGAAGTTGGCCCTGGCTTCATCGAGATTCGGCAGAGGCGGCGCGATCGATTTCAATCGCCACTGAAGATCCGAAAGGACCCATTCGACGACCAGCCGCGGCTCTTCAGGCTCCTCCCCGGCATCCGGTTCGTCAGCCGAGATCGGAGTCGGCAGGGTCACGAGACTGAAACCAACCAGGGTTGATGCGTCCCCGACCGTGCGCTCGCTCTCGAGCAACGGCGGCCAGCCTGCGGTCCAGTGCTGGACTCTGGCGATGTTCGAAAGTCGGCGCTGGATATCCTCGCGCTCGGTGGGCACGGCCATCGACGCGATCGCCTGTGCGTCCTCGTTCTCCCAGGCCTGAAGGAAGCTCGCGACGGAGTCGTCGAGATGCTGCGGCCGGAGCCTCACGCCCATGGCAAACGACATCATGGCCGTGATCGCAAGGAAGAACGCACTCGCGAAGAAAGCCCTCCAGAGCGCGAAGCGACGCTTGTCGGCGCGCATCGAGAGAAGTTTCTCCGACCATTCTTGCGCGGAAAGTTTTGCGGGTTTGCGCGATCTCATCGAGCCGCTGCTCGCGAACGCCGCATACGCATCAGGCTGCTCCCGTGAAATCCGACGCAAGCGCCAACCGACCACCGCCAGGACCACCTGCGCGCCGGCCCACAAGACCAGGACCGCGGAGCCGGCGATCGCTGCTCCCGTGAAGCCCTCTTGGAGAATGCCGACGAGTCCACCCGCGGAGAGGACCACGCCCAGGACGGCCGCGATCATCGACCAGAGGACAGGTTGGTGCAGCCACAGGAAAAGCGCGAAGATCTTCACGACGACAAGGCTCGAGAGGAAAGCGAGCATCAGCCCGCTCCTCAGCAGGGGTTGATCGGGATCCTTGAGCCCCTGCATGCCGACAGCGAGCACCACCAGATCCATCAAGATTGCCGGCAGATAGAGCCAGCGCAGAGCGCTCAGCGTGCCGAGGCGATCGATGAATTCGCGAGACTCATCCTCGCTCTCGATGTCCGCGAGGGGATCCGGCTCCGCGACGGGCAGCGGCGGAGGTCTGCGTTCCGTCACGCGCACCGTGATCGACGCGCCGCAGTCGGGGCAGGGGTGCAGGCCGTCGACTCGCGGAACTCGCGCGAGAGCGGAGCACGTTGGACAGCGCAAGCGAACGAATTCCTCTCCCACCATGCTCTCCTGCGGGATGATAACAGACAGGGACAGAAGGGTGACCGGCAGGCCAACGAGTGCGGATCACTCGCGAGAAACTGGGATGTCGATGACAGCAAGCCTGTTCGGGAACGAGCCACCACCGAAATAGAAAAGCCCCGGGTCACCGACGCGGCTGAAGCCTGGAATCTTCATGTCGAGTCGAAGACTTCCGGCCTCGGCAAAGCGGAGAGTCAAGAATCCCGACCGCGCGTCGTACTCGCGGACCGGGAAGACTTCCTCGCCTCTTGCATGTTCGAAGTAGCGCTCGAACCTAGGCAGCTCCACCCACTCCTTCGCCCAGCGGAGCTCCTTCTTGCCCTCGAAAAGTCTCAAGATCACGAGATTGTCGCGCGTCATCCTGAGGGTCACTGGATTCGTGCCGCTGACGACGTCCACCAACTGCATCTGGCCTGAAAGATCGAGTTTCGTTGGACTGTCTGCAACGAGCCCGAGCGGTCCAATCGGCGCGCGGAATTCGAATCGACCTGGCGCCTTCTCGGAGATGTAGCGCGGATGATTCGAATGAAAAGGCGGTTCCGGCCGCTTGCCGAGCAATTCCAGCCTGGCATCCGCGACGACTGAGCCCTCGTCGTCCACCACGTTCACCACGACCAACCCTGGCGCGGCCACAAGCAGGGTCAATGGCTGCACAGACTCAGGGCCGATCATTGCTTGCGTCTCGAACGCCGCGTCCAGGATCGTGAATCGATACAAGCCCGAGTCGACCGTGACCTTGCATTCGAAAGTGTCTGTGCTCGCACGGACCATCTCGGGGCTCGGAATCCTCACCAACTGCGATCCGGCATGGTCCAAGTTGTCTGACGCTGCTACATCCAACACGAACTCGTCCAAGGCCCATTGCGGATCGAAGATGATCGCGATTCGGAGTTCGACCGGCTGCGCGACTCTTTCACCCTTCGATAGCGCGATTCCAGTCAGCATGCCGGCACGGATGGTGAAGATCCGCGACGCGAGCATCTCTCTGGGACCATAGTGGCCCAGCTCCGCATGCACTCGGTACGTCCCCGTCGGGAGACCGTCGAGTTGGATCGACGCCAACGGGCCTGGCTCGAGCTCGCTCTCTGACCACTCGGCAAGAGACTCCGGCGGCGTGGAATCCATGCGCGCCAGCATCAAGAACAGATTCGGGAATTGCTCCGCTCCCTCCATCGTGACCAGCAGCGAGCCTCCGGGTCCAAGCCGCAGGACGGAATCACCGCGAGTCGATGGATCGATGCGGATCTGCCCCCAAGCATGGTCGCCGTTGAGCGCGAGGTACTTCGTTGCTCGACTCTCGTCAGGTTCGATCGTGATCGGAGAATCCAGGTCGGAGCCGACGCAGTCCGACAATTGCTTCTTCGAAAGCAGGACGATTCCGCTGCTCCCGAGTGAACTCACGCGATACAGGGCAATGTGACGGAGCTCATCTCCACTCGCGTCGTCGAGTACGTGAAGCCGCACGGCCCGCGCGTCAGGAATCGTCGGCGCAGACTCTTCGGTTGGCGAAGTGTCGCGCAGAGGCGAGTCAAGGCTCGTTCGCGTTCGCGTTGAAGAGGGTTGGGAGTCCTCGTCGATCTCCGGCGACGACCTGCCGGCCGGTTGCTCGGAGGGCGGGACCGTTGTCGGTTCACCGCGGAACAGAAGCGGGCACATCGCTACGACTGCGAGCAAGAGGCCAATGCCCAGGATGTGCGACGATTTCAATCAGCGCACTCCAGGTGCATTGACTGGAAGTCCTGCTCGAGATCCCAGGTAGCACCGATCCATCCGGTACCCATCGCGCGCGAGTTCGAGATTACGCGCCACGCCACTCCCACCCGCCGGTCACGGGCCCACGACGTATTCGAGGCCGGCCGTCAGTGAACTTGCCGCATTCCAGGCGAATCCTGGGTCGCGGCTCCACCACTGGCAATCGATCACCAGCCCGATGGTCTTCAGGAACGAGGCCGGGTGACCTCCGAGCACTCCTGCGGCGTAGGTATTGACGTCGATCGAGAAATGACCCGAGCAGTCGAGCGCGGGCCCAGGCGTGCCGCCAGACGAGAGGATCGGAGTCCGCGCCGGAGACGCGACGCACAATGTTCCGCCCTGGAACGGCACGGCTGCGCGGCCGCTGCCGCCGAGCAGCAGGACGCCTCGCTTGTTGTTCAATTCCGCATTCGCTCCCAGCGTGAAGCCCGACGTCGCGGACGCTGAAGATGCACCGAGGGCGAAGATCGTCGGCGTGCAGCCCAGCGAATTCGACTTCGCCGTGCAGTATCCGAAAGCGTTGGAGCACTGGCAGTCGTGAGCATAAATGTCCCTGTGAATGTTCCCGTCCCCAGGATCGAGGACCGCCGTGCTCTCGAAGGCAACGACGCGGCCGTCGTTCGAGATCACGGGGATGAAGGAATCGCCATTGGCAGGGCCGCCCGCCGCAGTCGTGCTCGCGCAGGTGATCGTGTTCGTCCACAAGTCGCGAACGAAGATGTTCATCAGGAAGAGGTTGATCCCGGGAACGAAGTTGCGCGCCTGGCTGGCGAAGGCCACGAATCTTCCGTCGGGAGTGATGCTCGAGACGTTGGAAGGAGCGTTTCCCTCGACGCCTGAGGCATCCACGCTGACGCGGATGGTCGTCCCGTTGACGCAATCGTGCACGAAGGTGTCGTCGAAACCGTTGGTATCCCCGGGAACGAGGTTCGCCGCATTGCTCCAGAACGCGACGAACCGCCCGTCCGCGCTGATCTTGGGATCGCCGGACCAGGAGGACGGCGACGCCTGATTGCCCGCGTCGTCGACGTTGACGCGCGTCGTCGCTCCACTCTGCCGGTCGTGGACGAAGATGTCGGCCCTCTGGTTCGTGTCGCCGGGCACCAGATTGGTGGCAAGAGACATGAAAGCGACGAATCGACCGTCGTCGGAAAGCGCCAGCTCCAACGTGTCGAGGTCGGCCTGAGCGCCGGAGGAACTGACGCTTTCCCGAGTGGTGATGCCGGTCTGGCGGTCATGCACGAAAATGTCGTTCCATCCGTTCGTGTCGCCGGGCACGAGATTGGTCGCGCTGCTGTTGAATGCGACGAAGCGTCCGTTCGCGGAGACTCCTGGCCAGGCTGAGTGGTCGTTGGCTTGCAGGCCACCCGACCCGAGGCTGACGCGCGTGATCACGCTGGTCTGCAGCTCGAGAAGGAACATGTCCGCCCTCGAATTCGTGTCGCCCACCACGATGTCACTGCCCATGCTTCGAAAGACGAGGCAGGTTCCGTCCCTCGAAAACACCGCCTCATCCGAGGTGGAATTCGCGGGTCCGCCCGTGAGGCTCACGCTGACGAGGGACAGCTGATTCGTACGGCGGTCGCGCAGATAGATATCCGACCAGAAGTTGTTGTCCGCGGGGACGAGCAATGCAATGGTCTGGAATGCAACCAGCGAGCCGTCCCCATTCATCGCAGCAAAGGTCGATGGATACCATTCCGTGTAACCAAGGTGATTGCTGCTGATCAGCTGATTGACCTGGGCTTGCGCGCTCGCGCCAAGAGCGCACCAGAAGAAAAACGTCGGCAGAAATGTCGCGCGAATCTGCATGGGAGCCTCTTGGAAGACCAGCCGGCACTTCGAGTCTAGCAGTCTTGTACTTCGCCGGGGCACGAGGGTGCCTTAGGATCCGGAGCATGTGGATTTCCTTGCCCAGGGCAATCGCGTGGCTGGGAATCGTGCTCACTGCAGTGGTCGCGCTCCCCGCGCAGTTGTGTCAGCCGTCGTCCGGCGAAATCGCGATCTCAGCGGACTGCAAGCGCTGCGGCGACGTCGGCGAGCTCGAGTGCACCGTCTGCGCGAAGACAGCCTGCAATTGGAGCGGCGAAGGCAAGACCACGGCGCGTTTCTGCTCGCAGTCGACCGCCTGCGCTGCATGCCTGGGCACGCGGCGCATCGTCTGCCCGGATTGCCGGCGTGGGATGACGGCGAAGACTTCCCGCCTGCGCTCCGACGCGGAGAACTGGATCGCCGAGATGCGCAAGGTCGACGAAGTCGTCGCGAACAAGCCGCTGCACGCCGAGTCGGCGCACTTCACGATCACCTGGAACATCAAGGCGATCGACGTCAAGGGCGGTACGACGATGCACGGCGGGATGCACATCTATCTCGATCGGCTCGAAGCGCTGTACGCCGATTTCCTGAAGGATCTGAATGCAACGGACAACGACTTCCGCGCGAAGACCCACGTGATGCTCTGGCAGCGGGTCGAGGATCAGGAGCGTGCGTCGGCCACGTTCACCAGCCAGGCCTCGTCGACGGAATCCAAGACGATGGGCAAGGCTCCGGTGTTCTCGATCTTCTACGACAAGTCGCATCTCCATGAAGAATACGAGCTGCACCAGGCGGTCACGCACCAGGTCGCGCACTGCCTGCTCTCCAACGTGTTCGACGGTATCTGGCCGGGCAACATCAAGGGCGGCTGGCTCGATTGCGGTCTCGCCCACGCCTACGAGATCCGCTACTTCGGCAACGTGCGGCATTACTGCTACGTCGAGCAGGACACGCTGGGTGATTTCAAGTTCGGCCGCTGGGAGCAGGAAGTGCTTTCAGGCGTGCAGAACGGGAAGGAAATGCGATTTCTCGGCGTGACCGGCAAGAACACCAGCGAGATGACGTTCGAGGAGCACATGTACGCGTGGTCCTACGTCGATTTCCTGCTGCGCGAGCATGCGGCGAAGTTCGGTGCGATCACGATGGCGGTCAAGGGCCGGCAGCCCTATGCCGAAGTGCTGCAGCGCGTGCTCGGGTTGACGCCGGGGCAGTTCCAGGAGAACTGGGCCACCTGGGTCAAGTCGACCTATTCACCGAAGAAGAAGGGACGCTAGTAGCGCGACAGTTTGTCGGTACGGAGCCAGGTTCGATTCCGACACCCCCTCTCCCGCGCGCTACGCACGCGGGAGAGGGGGTGTCGGAATCGAACCTGGCTCCGTACCGACGGACGATTCAGCGCGCGAGCAAGGCTTCGACGCGCGGGAGGAGCTGCTCCGCGACGACCTGCTGTCCCTCCAAGTTGATGTGCAAGTCGTTCCAGTACAGCGGCGCCCTCTCTGCACGGAACACCGGCCGCAGATCGAGCACCTCGACGCCACGCTCGCGCAAAGTCGCGAGCAATTGATCCCCCAGGCGATTCGCAATCTCGTAATCCGCCTCGGAGATCGAGAGCTTCGACGCAGCATGCTCGCGAAGCCCCTTCCATTCTGGAAACGGCAAGTCGAAAGCCGAGGGCAGGTACACGGCGAGCCATTGAATGCCGTTCTCGTCGCACACCCGCTGCATCTCGCTCGTCGCATAAAGCGCGGCCTGCAAAGCGAGATTGGCCTGATCAGGGTTCTCGCGCAGGTACAAGATCTCGGTCAACGCCTGAGCCATCGCCGTGTCCGAGACTTCTGTCCCCTTGGTGATCTCATTCCAGTAATTGCGCGGCCGCGGCGGCGGCACGCTGCCGGCATACACGTGGTGGACCTTGAGCACCTCGTAGTAGTCGTTGCCGGCAAAGAACGTGGAAACAAAGATCTTCGGCTTGCGCGCCAGGAAGCCCTCGAGCGTCCCGAGGTAGTTGTAGAACGAGTACCCGTTCATTCCCGTGTTGTAGACCTCGACCGTCTTGCCGGGATGGCGCTTCGCGAGCTCGCCCTCGAGCAGATTCGAGTAGCTGGCCGCGTTGTCGCACACGCCCTCGGTGTGAGAATCTCCCGCGACGAGCACGAAGATGTCCGGCGCCGGCGAAGGGAAGTCGTGGTCCTCGCGCGCGCCGTCGCTGTTCGTCACGCGAGTCCAATGCCCGCCGGGATAGTCGGCCCACTCGATTTCGGCGCGCACATTCGCGCTGTAGCGGATGAGTCGATGCGGATCGAATTCTCGAAGACCGCCGCGCGGAGTCCCGAGGAGGCGCGTGAGCTCGTCGGCCGTGAGCTCGCGCCGCTTGAACTTTCCGCCGAAACCGGCCTCGCCGCTCGGCGGCGCAAGTCCGCGCGGCAGCATCTGGCGGGAAGTCCATTCGGCCTGCAGGCTCAGCGAGTTGTCGACGAGGGCGACGGCGGCTCCCGGCCCGCGCAGCTTCATCTGGACCAGCCAGATTCCAGCGGCGAGCAGCAATCCGAAGGCGAGCGCGATCATGCGCTGCCTGGTCGAGACGTGGCCTTGCGACATCGTTCGCAGGCTACCGAAGAGCCCACGGCGGTGATATAGGTCTCGCATGCACAGCGAGCACGGAGCCGTAGCCTGCGCGCTCACCCTGCTGCTCATGGCCTGCGCGAAACCAGTCGAGGTCAAGCGCGACGACGGCTCGCTGTGGTATCGCGGCACGCAAGTCGACGGCGTCGCGCGCGGCACCTGGACGCAGTGGTATCCCAGCGGCCAGATCGAATGGAGCGGAAGCTACGGCGACGGCCGGAAGCAGGGCGAATGGACGAGCTTCCACGCGAACGGCAAGCCGCGCGTCGTCTCGCATTGGCGCGACGATCGCGAGGACGGGCCGTGGATCGAATTCGACGAGCGCGGAGTGAAGTGCGTCGAGGGCAACTATTCCGGCGGCAAGCGGATCGGCAAGTGGACCTCCTGGCACGCGGACGGCTCGCTCGCGCTCGAGCTCGAATACAAGGACGGGCTTGCGGAAGGTGAATCGAGCTCGCACGACGCAGCCAGCGGCGTCATCGCTCGAGGTCGTTACGAGCAGGGTCTGCGCGAAGGCAAGTGGACCGAGTCCTACCCCGGCGGCGGAGCGCGCTCGGAATGCACGTATCGAGCGGGGAAAGCCAACGGCATTTCGCGCGCTTGGGCCGAGAACGGAACTTTGACAGCCGAGCTGACGCTCATCGACGACATGCGCGAAGGCGGCTCGCGCCAGTGGTGGCCCAAAGGGAATCCGAAGAACGTGCTGCAGTGGTCGCACGGATTGCTCGAGGGTCACGCGCTCGAGTTCCACGAGAACGGAACGAAATCGGGCGAAGGCGAATACAAGGACGGGCTGAAGCAGGGCGCCTGGCGCATCTGGTTCGCGAGCGGCGGTCTCGAGAGCGAATCGGTGCACGAACGCGGCGAGCTCGAGGGTCCCGCGGCGCGCTACTACGAGACGAGCGATCCTCAGTGGCGCGCGAACTACGTCCACGGCGTGCGCGACGGTGCCTACGCGAGCTGGTATCCAAACGGGAAGCCCGAGTGCGAAGGCACGCTCTACGAGACGCACGAAGAGGGCCCGTGGAAATTCTGGCTCCCAAGCGGCGAGCTCGACGCCAAGCGCAGCGGTCACTACCACGCCGGAGTCCGCACGGGCGAGTCGCGGCTGTCCCGGTAAACCACCGCCATTTTTTACACGGGACGAGCACGCGCTGACGGCGAGTGCCCTTCGAGGATCATGGCGCTTCGAATCACAGCGATCGCAGTGCTGATCGCCGGGGTGACCGCCTGGCTGTGCTTGCGTGCGCCGGAGTCGCCGAAGTCGCTCGTACTGAATCCGACCCCGTGCCTCCTCGGTTCGAAGGAAGCCGCAATCGATGTGACGCTCCTCGATCTCGCGCCGTAGACCTACCGGCTTCGTTGATGCTCACGCAGCGCGGCGTCGTAGCCGCGCATCAGGGCGTCCGCGACGGCGCCTCCGCGGCGGTTGGCGAAGTGCGCGGCGCGCTCGCGCTCGAGCATCCAAGGTCCCGCGATCATCTCGAAGTAGCGCAGGCTCGAGTCGCCAAAGGCATCGTGCATCCGGCGACCCAGACCGATGTAGTAGGCCTCGGCGAGCTGCGCGTCGGTTCCGATCTGGACTTCGCGAGCGAGTCGATCCTCGGTGGCGAGCGAGCCGACTCCGACGCATCCGAGCCCTTCGATCAAGGCGTCGCGGACTTCGGGCGGCAGGTTTTCCACCCCGCGGGCTCGCATCGCGATGTCCCGCGGGAATTTCACACGCAGGAAGGTCCCAAGTCCGAGGTAGAAGCCGCGCAGGTCGTCGATCCCGGCCTCGCGCAGCTCGCGCTCGATCTGGGCGAGCTCGAGATGGCCGTCGCCGTACAGGGCCATCGCGATGCCTTCGTCGAGCAGCGTCATCGGTGCGGCAGGATTCGCGAGCGGCTGCTCGTCGAAACGCCGGAACGTGCGCAACTTGTCTGCAGTCGTGCCCTCGAGGTGCGACGACAGCTTGACCAGGTACTTCGGATAGGCGTAGCCCTTGGTGTGAGCGAGGGTGCCAAGGTTCTGCACGACCGTCGCCACAAGGCCGCTGCCCGACCGTTCGGCGTACAAGGCGACCCTCGATTCGCGCAGCAGATCGATCGCCCCGAGCAAGGCTGCTGCTGCGATCGCGACAGCGGCCAGCCTCTGCTGCCAACGACGCCTCGAGCGCCACAACGCCATCGCGCCGAGGACTCCGAAGAGGATCGCGAGCCACCACAAGGGCGTCAATCGCTTGAGAACGAAGTAGTGGTAGACGCGAGCGATCGTGAAACTGCTCGCGAGGTAGACGAGGACGAAGGCTGCGATGTGGGCGAGGACGATCGCGGCTCCGACGCGCAACCGACGCTCCGTCCCGGCTCGCAGCGCAAAGAAACCGAGCAACGGAAAGGTGCAGAGCGCGACCAGCATCGCGAGATCGAGCGGGCTGCGGTCCGCGAAGATGGACACGAAGAACTCGCGGAGCACTTCGCGTTTCGCAACGGCGCCGGATGCGACGAGGTCGGCTCCGTGGACGTCGAAAACGGCACTGCCCACATGGGCTGCCATCCAGCCCAGGGGCAGAAGTCCGATCGCGAAACCGACGAGTGACCACCACGTGGTTTTCCGCAAGATTTCGCTGCGCAATGCGATCACCAGAGCGCAAGCGACGACAGCGATGGTGACCACGAGCTGGTAGGAGAAGAACAGCCCGAAGCCTGCGCAAAGCCCGAGCTGCAGCCACGAGCTGGCTCGCAGATCGCGCTCGAGAATGATCCGCGCAGCCGTGCCGAGGACCAGCGCGACGAACAGCAGGCCATGGAAGTGGATTCCCAGCGTCAGCAGCGAGAGCTTCTGCACGCTGATCGGCGCGAAGATGCACAGGAGCGCGAAGGCTCGCGCCGCAGCGACTCCGCCGAGGCGCACGCAGAGTGACCAGCCCGCAGCAAGGATCGCCGCGCCCAGCGCCAGGGCGGCCAGCTTCACGGCCAGCAGACTCTCCCCGAACAGGGCAAATGCCAGGGCGTCGAGGTGGCTGACGACGAATCCGCCGCCTTCGTAATAATGGTAAGCGAGCTGGTGGTGAGGGACGCCGAGCCCGTCGAGCATCGCCTTGCCCGCGCAGGCTTTTTCCAGTTCCTCGCCGTAGCCGAAGACGTCGGCGAAGGACACGAGCAGCATTCCGCGCGCCGCGCACCACAAGAGCGCCCACGCCAGCCACTCCCAGCGCAACAGCGTCCGCGGTGCGACTGCCGGTCGATCCTGTGTGGACTGCGAATTCATGCGCGGCCCGGGACTCTATCCGGTGGACTCAGTCGAGCTTTGCTAGCGGGTTGTAGCAAGGCGTGATCGTCGGTCCGTAGATCGAGACGTATCCGAGCGTGCTCGATTCGTTGGCGCCTTCCTGGAAGAAGTCCGTCGAGAGCAGGAAGCGCGTGTAGAAGTCGTCGCCGAGCTCCGAGAACCGACCGACATCGTGGACCTGCGCGCGGTAGTCGCTGACGTATTGACGCGCGACTTCGTCGGGAATCTTCAAGTAGCTGAAAAATGCGAGCAACTTGCGCTCCGGCGTCTGGTGAGCGCGCATCAGCCGACGCCCCAGGGACATAGCGTTTCCGCGCCCCGCCGGCCAGGTGAACCACAGGCCGGCGACCAGCGCAGCACCGAAAGCCGCGAACCAGGCGAGGAATCGACGGCGCGACACGCTCACACCAGTTGCTCCGCTGCGCGCAGCGAAAGCGCGCTCAAGGTCAGCGACGGATTCGCCGGCGGACAGGTCGGAAACGTGCTGCTGCCGAGCACGAGCAGGTTGCGCAGCTTGTGATGGCGCAGATCGCGGTCGACGACGCTGGTCGCGGGATCCGTGCCCATCGGCGTGGTGCACAGGATGTGCGACGAGGTCTTGTTCAGCGCCTTGTTGATCGAAAGCTTCTCGACGGGCAGCACGCCGATGACTTTCGGCGTCAGCTCGCGGATGTGGTCGATGCCGCGCTGGGTGTAGTCCGAATGGCCTTCGAAGCTGACCACGGGCTTGCCATCCGCGGGATCGACGCTGACGCGGTTGCGCTCCTGCGGCAGGTCCTCGAGGATCCAGCCGAAGCGCAATCGCTGCAGCCATTTCCCGCGCTCGAGCCGCAGCGCCGGCATGTTGAGCGTCAACATCAGCGCAGCGGCGTGGTCGCGGCGGTGCTCGCCGTCGTGGTGCATGTAGCCGATGCCGCAGGAGGCGCTGGAGCCCTGGAAATTGTCGACGCCGTCGAGGTTGACGTCGCAGGCGAGCTCGACCTGCTCGACCAGCCCGCGGCCGACGATGCCATCGTCGAGGTCGGAGCGCAGCAGCAGATAGGGATTGAGGATCGCGTTCGCGCCGAGCGCGACCAGCGAGCCGCGCGCCAGTTGATCGATTCCCTCGCGCAGGTAATGGACGCCCTTGGCGATGCCGCCCGAGTGGCCGACCGAAGTCACATTGGCGCCGAAGACCAGGGTCACGCGCTCGTCGCGCTCGAACTGGTCGCGCATCTCGTTGAGCACGGTGAATTTCGAATCGATCGGGCAGGTCGAGCAGATCCCGCTGGCGCAGCAGCGCGGACGCTTCGGCAAGCCGCGCGTCGGTCGCGCCGAGGGCTGGTGGAAGAACGAGGTCGGATAGCTCGCGGCCAGCAGCGCGTCGACGCGCGAAAACCGATGCGGCGGCAGGGGATAAGGCCGGCTGCGCACGTGCGGTCCCGACTCGCTGTTGCCCGCGACACCGATCAAGTCCTCGGCGTCGCAGTAGAAGGGCTCCAGCTCGTCGTAGGAAAGCGGCCAGTCGCGGCCCTGGCCCCAGGTCGAGAACAACCGGAAATCCTCGGCCGTCATCCGCGGCGTGGTCCCGAACCAGCAGTTGGAGCCGCCGCCGAACGTCAGCTGAAAGACCCAGGGTTTTTCCGGCGTGCGGTTCTTGATCTGCTTCACCGACGCGGCGGTCAGCGCCGCGCGCTGCGTCATGTGGACCGAGTGCTCGTGCAGCGTTCCGCGCTCGAGGACCAGGACGCGCACGCCCGGCTTGGAGCGCGCGAGGAATCGATGCAGGAAGAACGCGGAAGCGAAGCCCGTCCCGACGAGAATCAGATCGTAGCTATCGTCGTTGGGCATGGGGAACGCGGCGCGATCCTGCCGGCGCGGCCGCTCAAGGTAGGCGCGCGCCGCGCATCCGTCCAGGAAGGCGTGAATCCGCTTCGATCGTCGCGTTGAGCAGCTTGCGTTGACATGCTTCAATCGCAGCGGGTCTGGCGTGCTCATGTTCGAGCGGGCTCCGACCGATCCACGAGAACCCTTCTCCCGATTTCACCCTCAGAAAACCGAGCCATGGACGCGTTCCTCAAGATGCTGCAGAGCCCGGGCGGCCAGGCCGAGCCGCTCGCCGTGCGCGAGGTCTTGCTGGCCCTGGCGCTGTCGCTCGTCTGCTCGATCGTGCTGTGCTTCGTCTATCGCTTCACGCACAGGAGCGCGAGCTACTCGCAGTCCTACGTCCACGCGCTGGTGGTGATGGGCCTCGTGACCACGCTGATCATGATCGTGATCGGATCGAACATCGCGCGCGCCTTCTCGCTGGTCGGCGCCCTGTCGATCATCCGCTTCCGCAACGCGGTCAAGGAGACCCGCGACGTCGCCTACATTTTCATGATCATGGCGATCGCGATGGCCTGCGGAACACGCTTCTACGGCGTGGCCATCTTGAGCACCGCGATCCTTTCCTCGGTCACGCTGGTGATGCACTTCGTGAACTTCGGATCGAGCAAGAGGCCTCCCGAGCGCCTGCTGCTCGTGCAGCTGCCTCCGGGCCTCAATGCCGAGACCGCGCTCGAGCCGGTCTTGCGGAAACTGTTCGAGTCGTTCAGCTTCGTGTCGATGGAAAGCGTCCGCCAAGGTCTCTACACCGAAGTGCTGCTCTCGGTCGTTCCGAAATCGAACGTGACGGGCAGCCAGGTCCTCGAGCAGGTGGCGCTGGTCAACGGCAACCTCAAAGTGAACTACAACTACTCGGCGCAGAGCGACGACCTCTGAGCCTGGGCGTGCGATGCGGATCCGATTCGGCCTGAAGCAATTCTCGGTCACGAGCGACGGGAGGACGCGGCAGTTCTCCTGGCTGTGGCTGTTGCCGATGGCGGCTGTGCCAGTGATCCTGCTCGTCAGCCTCGCGCTGTTCGACGATCCTCTGGTCAGCCAGACGATCCGGCGCGCGCGCTACCAGCCGAAGGCGCGCGGAGAAGCCATCGATCTGTTCGTCCGCGCGAATCGCACGGCGCTGGAAAACCTCGTCGCCAGCGAGCCGCCGCTCCCGCACAGCGACATCCCGACGCTCGAGCTCGAGGTGCCCAAGAACACGCTCGAGGCGATGCAGACGGCGCTGCGCACGGGCGATCCCATGCTGAGCCATCTGCCCGGCGGCGACCAGCCGTATTTCAACGCGACGCTGAAGGAGGATGACGGCGACCTCCTGGGCGGCGAAGTCTGTCTGCGCGGCTTGAGCGCCTGGCACCACCATCCCGAGAAACCCTCGCTGCGCTTCAAGATCAAGAAGGACGACGTGCGCGGCGACAGGCGTTATGTCGAGCTGTCGCGGCCCGAGGACGTGCTCGCGCTGAAAAACTGGATCCCGGATCAACTGGGATCGGGCCTCGGGCTGCTTTCGGATTTCAGCGACCACGTGCGCGTGTTCGTCAACAACAAATACTTAGGCGTTTACCTGCGTTCGATGCGCGCCGACGAGTCCCTTTCGCTGCGCAACGGACGGATGCCGGGATCGTTCTTCAAGGGCGAATTCCGCGACGACTGGAGTCAGTGGGACAAGGACAAGGCCTTCGCGGATCTGTGGGGGACTTCGCCCGACGGCTGGCGCAGCTCCCTGGAAGAGGAAGAATCCAACTGGCCCCTGTTTCATCGTTTCCTCGACACGCTGCGCGAGGAGCGCGGACCGGAGTCCCTCGCGCGGCTCGAGGGACTGCTCGACATGGAGGTCTACGCGAAGTGGGCGGCTGTAATGGTCGTGACCGGGTCTTCGCACACCGACGGGTTTCACAACCAGGTCTTCTATTTCGACCCGAATCACGGCTCGCTCGAAGCGGTTCCGTGGGATTCGAACGCTTACGGGATGCACTCCGATGCGCGCACGCCGCCGGATCTCGTGCTGCACCCGGTAATGGAATTCGCGATCAGCGATCCGCGCTGGGTCCACCGCCGCAATCAGATCGTGCGCCAGTTGCTCGAGACCACGGCGAGCGCCGCGGAGTTGAATCTCCTGATCGATCGCGCGGTCGACCGCATGCTGCCGGACCTGAAGGCGGACATGCACCTTTCGTCGCTGGAGCTGATGCCCGATCTGATCCCCTGGTCGGTGCTCGACATCGAGCCCAAGCGCCGCGAGATCAAGGAGTGGGCCGCGGAGCGCGGCGAGCTGTTGCGAAAGTACCTGGCCGATGCGCAGGTCTTTATCGAGGAAAGCAGCGAGCGGCCTGGCTGGTCGCGCGTCGACGTTGCCGGCTCGGTCGCGGTGCGCGTGGCGCGCGCCGATGGGGCAGATCCCGAGGCCGACACCTGGGCGGGGGATCCGACGCTCTTGTATCCGGGTCTTTCGGCGCAGCTGTCCGACTACATCTCCACGCCGTTCAAGAAGTCGAGCCACAAGGCCTATGCCCATGCAGTGCCGCTGACGTATTTCGTTCGCGGAGCGCCGGGGGAATTGAGCTTCACCAACGCGATCACCGACTCGCCTGTCGTCCCCCGCTCCGGGCGATTCGATGGCTTGCCCGGTGAAGTGCGAACGATCCATCCTTCGCGATTCGAGGCGCCGAAGACCGGCGACGTCGTGCTCGGCCCCGGCGAGGTTCTAATGGAAGAGGATCTGCACGTCGGCGCGGCTCAGCGCCTGCTGATCCGCGCCGGAACGCGCATCCGATTGAAGGAAGGCGTCGGGATCTATTCGCGCGGGCAGACTCTGGTGCAGGGAACCCCGGATGCACCGGTCGAGCTGCTCGCGGCCGGTGCCGAGCCCTGGGCCTGCTTCGGAGTCAGCGGCCTTGCTTCGCGGGGATCGCGTTTCGAATCGATGATCGCGAGCGGCGGTTCCACGGGAAATGACGCGGCGCGCCAGTTCAAGGGCATGTTCAATGTCTACGAATCGGACGACGTCGTGCTGCGCAATTGCCGCTTCGGCCGCAACGAGATCGGAGACGACACGGTCAACCTGGCTTCGTCCACGATCCTCGTCGAGGACTGCGAATGGAACGACTCGCTGTCCGACGCCCTGGACCTCGACATGTGCCGCGGCCTGATCCGCCGCTGTCACTGGCGCAACAGCGGCAACGACGGCCTGGATCTCATGGCTGGCAGGATCACCGTCCGCGACTGCAGCTTCGAAGGCTCTGGGGACAAGGGCGTCAGCGTCGGCGAGGACACGCAACTCGATCTTCGCGATTGCATCATCCGCCGCTGCCTGGTCGGCATGGAGGTCAAGGATCGCTCCCACGCGCTCGTCACCTGCACCAGCTTTCAGGGCAACAACATCGGCGCGCACGCTTACCAGAAGAAGTGGCTCTTCGGCGTCGGCGGGTCGATTGCGCTGGTCTCCTGCGAGATCGAGGGCAGCCTGCTCGAGGATCTCTCGATCGAGAAGCGCTGCCGCGCCTACCTGGTCGACACGCCCGTCGGCGGTTTCTGCGAAGGCGTCGAGCGCATCGCGACTCTCGGTTTCCTCGCGGACGATTGGAACTCGCTGGCCTCGATCGCGCCATGATGCTCAGCCGGCGATACGAGCTGAAGTTCCCCATGGATGTCGCGGGCATCCAGGTCTTCCTCGCCGAAGCGCGCCGCGGTCTCGAGCAGGACGAGCACGGAAGGGAGGCGGGTTACCGTGTGTCGAGCCAGTACTTCGACACTCCGGATCAGGCGGCGTACCGCGAGAAGCTCGACGGCGAGGCGGTGCGCAGGAAGTTGCGGCTGCGCTACTACTCGATCGATCCGGGCGGCGACGGCAGCGACCCGCGCGTGCGCATGGCTTTCATGGAGATCAAGCACCGCGTCGACAACACGGTCTTCAAGGAGCGCCTGCGCCTGACCGACGAGGGCGCCCAGGCGATCCTCGAGGACAGCCGCGAATTGACGCGCATCGAGCAGCACATCGTGCCTGCGGACCTGAAGCTGCGCGCCACGATCGACACCATCGTGCGCAGCGCGATCGTGCCGGGCTTCCGCTCGGCCAACGTGATCACCTACCTGCGCGAGGCCTGGGAGGGCAGCCAGGATGCGCGTCTTCGGATCACCTTCGACACGAATCTGCGCGTGTACCGCCCTTCGGAGTTCCTCGACGTCGCTTCCGGGACGGGCGGTCTGCTGCTGCCCGAGGACAGGAGCATCCTCGAAGTGAAATTCGACCACGCGATCCCGCGCTGGATCCGCGACGTGATCGTCAGTCAGAAGCTCCAGCTGCGCAGGTTCAGCAAGTACGCCGCGGGCTGCGAGGTGCTGGCCCGAAGCGCGGCGCGTTAACGGGCCTGATGCTCATCCTCGGGCTTGACGCGCGAGCCAGATCCCGACGCACAGATTCCAGATCGCCTGCAACAGCACGACGATGCCCATGCCGTGCACGTCGAGGCGCAACAGGCCGCTGAGCAGACCCGCGATCGGCAACACGCCGATCACCATGCCGAGCCCACCGATGATCCGCGCGGCCTTCCCGCGCCCGATCAGGACCATCGACCAGGCCAGGATCGCGATCGAGATCGCCATGGTCCCGGCCTGGGCCAGGGTCTGGTTGACCTCGTGGCAGGCGACGAACACGGGCTTCAAGGACTCGACCACGTCCTCGGGTTGGCCTGCGTAAGTCGCCGCGAGCCCCGTCGTGACGAAGCCGTTGATCAGCGCTGCTCCGACCAGGCCGAGCGCACCCGCGGCGTAGAACACCGCTCCGAACCGGACGCGCGTCAGCTCCCAACCCAGGTACTGCGCGAAGCCGCAGAGTCCCGCGAAGATCGCGACGATCGTCGCGATCAACCCGCCGTGGACCCAGGCGTTGACCAGCGCCTTCTCGCCGATCTGCGCGATCGCTCCCGACATGGTGTGGCTCTGGATCGAAGGGTGGCGCAGCATCAGGAGCACGGACAGGACCGCGCCTCCGCCGATGATCCAGCCTGTGGAGCGGTGGAGAAGCCTGGGTCGGAGTGCGAGTTCCATGTTTCGTTCCTCTGGTAAGCTGCGCGGGGACATTGATCGGAACATCACGCTCGAGCCATCGCGGAATTCCAGGCTTCGAAAGACGCTGGACGAAGGAGCCCAAGTGTCCGGCGAAAAAGAGACCGACCTGGATCAACGCACGCTGAAGACGCGTCAGGCGCTCCTGGATTCGCTCAAGGGTCTGGTGAATCAGCGCCGCTACGAAGATTTCGCCGTCGCCGACATAATCGACGAAGCTGAGGTCGGCCGCTCGACCTTTTACGATCATTATCGCGGCAAGGACGACATGCTCGTCGAGACGATGGGGCACATGCTCGACGTCATGGCTGGCGTGGTCTCGGAGCACGGCGACCCTCTGGGCCTCGAGGCGGTGCTGCGGCACTTCCACGACAACCGCAAATTCGCGAAGGATTTCTTCGCGGTGAGCCCGGGCTTGCCGGTGATGGGGCGCATCACCCGCGAGCTGGCGCGGCGGATCGAATTGCAGTTGGAAGAACGTCGCAGCCGCGGCGGCGGGCAGCCGACTATCCCGGCGGCGTGGATCGCGCAGCAGCTCGCGGAAGCGCAGTTCGCCTGGATCCGCGCCTGGCTGTCGGACGACGCGGCCTGCACACCACTGGAGCTCGCCCAGGCGATGCGCTCGAGCGCGATCGGATCGATCTCTGGCCTGTGTTGATGCGCGTCGCGCCGCGCGCGGCGATCCAGTCGGCGAGGCCGGGCAAGCACGGAGGGCATGCCCGCCGCGAACCTCGACGGCTCCAGACGCGAGATTGATTCGCGGGAGCGCCCGATTCCTATACTTCCGATCATGAAGCACGCCATCCTCGCGCTGTTCGCGTTCCTCGTCCTGGCCTGCAGCTCCAACGCGCCGCGCGATCCGCTCGAGTTCCACGACGGAACGACGCGCTCCACCGATGGCGTTCCGATCGAATTCACCGCGGGCGGACAGGGCGAGACCGCGCTGGTCTTCGTGCACGGATGGCTGGGCGACCAGTCGGTGTGGTACAGGACCATGCAGCGCTTCGCGCCGCGCTATCGCGTGGTCGCCATGGACCTCGCCGGTCACGGCAAGTCCGGTCGCGATCGTCAGGATTGGAGCGTCGAGCGCTTCGCCGACGACGTGTCCGCGGTCGTCCGCTCGCTCGATCTGCACCACGCCATCCTCGTCGGCCACTCGATGTCGGGACCGATCTCGGTCGCGGCCGCGAACAAGCTGGGGGATCGCGTCGACGCCTTGATTCCCGTCGACACCCTGCTCGACGCCGAGTGGGATCTGCCGCCTGAAGTGTGGAAGCAATTCTTCGACGGGTTGCGCGCTGATTTTCCGGCGAACACCGAGGCCTTTTTCCGCGGGATCCTTGCCGCGCCGACCTCGCCCAAGGCGGTGATCGACGAGATCGTCGCCAAGGCGCGTCTCGCCGACCCTGTGTCCGCCGTGCCGATGCTCGAAAACGGCCGCGACTACGATCTCAAGGCCGGCCTGCGCGCTCTGCGCGTTCCGATCCGCGCGATCAACAGCGACATGAATCCGACCAAGCTCGAGACCAACCGCAAGTACGCGCCGCGCTTCGACGTCGAGATCGTTTCCGGTGTCGGTCACTGGCCGCACCTCGAGGCTCCGGACCGCTTCGGGGATGCGCTCGACAAGGTGCTCGCGGCGCTCGGGCGATGAACCAGGACGAGTCTGTGCGCCTCGAGAAGAGCGTGGTGCACGTGGTCTACGCGTACGACGTCGGCCTGTCGATCGATCTCGAGCGCGCCAAGCAGTCGATCACGGACCTGACCGAGCTCGCCGCGATCAAGCACAAGGGCTACGCGCCGATCTATTTCCAGTTCGACCCGCCGCCCCTGCGCGTGACCCAGACGACCGCGCCCTTGAAATGCACCGGTCACGCCACGCGGCCGGCGGTCGACATCGTGATCTACGATTTCGGCGGCGTCTCGGTGATTTACGAGATCGAATTCTCCGGGTCCTTCGAGGAGCTGATCGCCTTTTCCTGCCAGCTGGTCGGCAGCCAGGTCTTCGGCGAGGACTCGCGAGCGCGCGTCGGCCAATTGGTCGACGTGATCGGACCGGCGGTCACGCGCGCGAACATCGACGAGCTCAGCGAGGACTATCTGGTGTTCCAGCTGCCGCGGATCCCGGGCGGGCAGAGCCTCGAGGAGTTCACCACGCGGCACGCGGGACAGGTCGCGCGGCTATTGCGCTCCGAGCAGGATCCGCTGTCCGACCAGGAGATCGCTGACGCGCTCACGGCGCGGGTGGCTTTCGGACGCAAGGACCTGGCCTTGATCGATTGGAACGCAGCGCTGCTCGTCGACGATCTCCTGGTCGGAGTGCTCAGCGTGCTCGAGTTCGCGAATCTGCAGCTTCTGGAGCTGCGCTTCCTCGACCAGCGACTCGACAAGGCCCTCGATCGTTCCTACGAGGTCCTCAGCGCGGGTCGGAGCTGGACCCGGTTGCGGATGCCAGGCAAGGCGCGCACGGAGTTGCGCCGCGTCGCGCAGCTGCAGGTCGACGCCGCGATCCTCTACGAGCGCGTCAACAACGCCCTGAAGCTGCTCGGCGATCAATACCTCGCGCGCGTCTACCGCGCGAGCGCTCAACGCCTGCGACTCACCGAGTGGAACGCCGGCATCGTGCGCAAGCTCGACACCGTCGAGAGCATCTACGACAAGCTCCACGACCACGCGACCGAGATCCGCATGGAAGCCCTCGAGTGGGTGATCATCATCCTGATCGCCCTCGAGCTCCTGCTCCCCCTTCTTTCTCGCCTCGGCTAGGAGCAAGTGGTGTGTTCCCCCAGCTCACGAAAGGCAACGGATGATAGACAATCGTCGACCCAACTACGGCCTGGACGCGCCGACCGTCGTGCGCAATCTGCTCATCGTCGCGGCGCTGGGCATCATCTCGCTGATCACGAAGCTGCTGGGCATGTGGTCGAAGCAAGACCTCATCGCGGCGATCGCTTTCCCGCTGATCACGGCCGGCCTGAGCTGCGGCGCGATGGGCTTGTGGATGATTTACGACAGCAAGATCGGCAAGGTGCGCGAGCGGGAAGACTATCTCGACAAGCTTGTCTGGCGGGGTGATGAGCGCGTGCTGGACGTGGGATGTGGCCTGGGATTGTTTCTCATCGGCGCGGCCAAGCGTCTCGAGACCGGCCGCGCGGTCGGGATAGACCTGTGGCAGGCCGAGGATCTCAGCGGGAACACGCCGGCCGGAACGCAGGGCAATGCGACGATCGAGGGCGTGGCCGACAAGGTTGAAGTGCTCACGGGTGATGCGCGCAAGTTGCCGTTCGACGACGCGAGCTTCGACGTCGTCCTCTCGAGCATGGCGTTGCACAACATCTACAACGGCGGCGAGCGACAAACCGCCGTGCGCGAGATCGCGCGGGTGCTCAAGCCCGGCGGGCGCGTGCTGATCCTGGACGTGCGCCACACCAACCAATACGCCGCCACCCTGAGCGATGCCGGCCTCGATGCGAGGTGCGTCCAGGGAATCGTCTCCTACCTGCTGACCGTGATCAGTCTTGGATCGATCCGCTGGGGATACGTCATCGGCACCAAGTCCTGACGAAGCCAGGTACCCGGTATTCCACCACCATTTTTTACATGCCGCGTGTAATCGTGGCGTTCTGGATGGTGGTGGAATACCGGGTACCAGTTACGGGCAGATCGAGAACTCGATTGCGTCGGAGAGGGTCCCGTTGTTGGGTGGGGTGAAGCCGTTGTCGCGTCCCCAGAATTGCGCGTTGACGAGGGTGCCTTCGGTCTGGAGGAAGGGGGCGGGGTTTCCGCCGAGCGAGCCGCTCGCGAAGGCGTTCAGGTCGAGGGCGTAGACGCCGGAGCAGTCCGTCGGACCGGCATTTCCGCCGGAGAACAGGGCGATCGAGCGCTCGACCGGCGTGTGGATGCAAAGGGTTCCGCCGCCGAATGGGATCGTGTCGCGGCCGCCGCTGGTGTAGAGCAAGAGGCCGGGCCGATGGTTGAGCACGTTGGCCGCGCTCAGCATGAATCCGCTGCTCGCACTCGCGCTCGCCATTCCGTTGGATGCGATCTGCGGCGTGCACCCCGCGGAATTGATTTTCGCGCTGCAGTAGACCAGCGGCACGCAGGCCGGGCCGATCCGCGCCGCGGTGTACCGTCCGCGAGCCGCGATCTGCACGTAGGTCAGACCGGAGGGTAGCTGCGGCACGTCGCACTGGCCGTGGCTGTCGTTGCCCCAGGCGAGCACCCTGCCATCGCTGCGCCGCGCGACGGTGTGGAATTCCCCCGCGGCGATCTCGACGTAGCTCGAGCCCGTCGGCAGGCTCGGAACGTCGCATTGTCCGTCGCCGTTGTAGCCCCAGGCGACGAGCGATCCGTCGCTGCGCCTCGCGACTCCGTGGTAGTCACCGGCGGCGATCTCGACATACGTGACTCCGGCGGGCAGCGACGGAACATTGCACTGCCCGAGCGCGTTGTTGCCGAAAGCCACCAGCGATCCGTCGCTGCGAAGCGCGAGCGTGAATTGCGCTCCCGAAGCGATGCGGACGTAGGAAAGACCGGTGGGCAAGGCGGGCACGTTGCACTCGCCGGACCCGTTGCTGCCCCAGGGGATGACCGATCTATCT
>Ga0193706_1000463_pt1 | contig 24039 bp, 21 predicted proteins | sample U3c1metaG_FD_160130 | JGI IMG/M metagenome (GOLD analysis project Ga0193706, IMG submission 160130) | Soil microbial communities from a riparian zone of the East river system, Colorado, United States - U3c1 | ecosystem: Environmental > Terrestrial > Soil > Riparian zone | place: USA: East River... | reverse complement strand
CATCCCGACAACATCGATCCCGCGCGAGATGCGCCGCCGCCGCGAGAGATCGATGTTGTCGGGATGCAGGCGCTCGCGCGGCGTCATCGAGGTGAACAGGGCTTCGAGTCTCTTGATGCGCTTGTCGTCGACGTCGAGGTGCTCGGTCATGCCCGACATGCCCGGGATCATGCCCAGGACTTTTTTCATCGGGCCCAGGCGCTGGATCATGCGCAGCTGGGCCAGCATGTCCTCGAGCGTGAAGCTGCCCAGGACCATTTTCTCGTAGGCCTGCTGCGCTTCCGTCTCCGAGATCTTCGACTGGGCCGTCTCGACCAGGCCGACGACGTCGCCCATGCCGAGGATCCGGCCGGCCATCCGCCGCGGATGGAAGGTGTCGAGGTCGTCGAGCTTCTCGCCGATGCCGACGAACAGGATCGGACGGCCGACCACGCTCTGGATCGAGAGGGCCGCGCCGCCGCGCGCATCGCCGTCGAGCTTGGTCAGGATCACGCCCGACAGTGCCAGGCGCTGGTTGAAAGCCTGGGCCGAGCGCACCGCGTCCTGGCCGGTCATCGAGTCGACGACGAGCAATTGCTGATGCGGTTTCGCGCGCGCCGCGATCTCCGCGACCTCGGCCATCATCTCGTCGTCGATGTGCAGTCGGCCGGCGGTGTCGAGCAGGACCAGATCGAGCCCGTTCTTCTTCGCGTGCTCGACGCCGCGCGCGCACAGCTCCGGCGCGCTGAGGCCCGCTTCGAAGAAGACCGGCACGCCGATCTGCGTCCCGAGCACCTTGAGCTGCTCGACCGCGGCCGGGCGCTTGACGTCGGCCGCGACCAGCAGCGGCCGGCGGCCCGACTCGCGCTTCAGACGCTTGGCGAGCTTGGCGACCGTGGTCGTCTTGCCCGCGCCCTGCAGACCGGCCATCAGGATCACCGTCGGCCCGCTCTTCGCGAACTCGAGCCGCGCGTCCTCGGGGCCAAGCAGCTTGACCAGCTCCTCGTGGCAGGCGTGGATGAACTGCTGCGAAGGCTCGACGCCCTTGAGCCGCCCCTCCCCGGTGATGTCGGTGCGCACGCGATCGACGAAGTCGCGCACCACCGTGAAATTGACGTCGGCCTCGAGCAGAGCCTGACGCACTTGAGTCAGCCCTTCTTCGATGCTCTCGGGCGTCAGCTCCTTCTTCGATCCAAGGAACGAGAACGTCGACGACAGCCGCTGCGTGAGGGATTCGAACATGGGTGGATTTCCGAGGCGACAGTTCTAATCCATGGACCGCCGCTTGTCCCGCGCGTCGTGTCCCCTGTCGTAACGGAGCCAGGCTCGATCACGACACGCTTCAGCGCGTGCCAGCGCCGAACTGCGTCAATTCGAGCTTGCGGAATTCACAGGGCGCGCCTTCGGCCTGGATCGCGATCTGGCCGTGGTCCGCGGTGCAATCGAAGCCGTGGTTGACGGGATCGCCGTTGACCCACACGTCCATGTTGCGGCCGCGGCATTCGATCACCATCTGATTCCACTCGCCGGCGGGCTTCTCCGATCCATCGGTCGTGTTCGCGATGCGGCGTGCCTTGTCGCCATCGACGCCCCATTTTTCCTTGGGACCCCGGCGCTGCTGCATGTCGGGGACCTGGATGTCCTCGCCGATGCACCAGAAGTCGCCGGCATTTCCCGCGTGCATCTGACATTCGATCGACTGCGGAAACATCCCGTACAGGCGCCGCGGTGTCGAAGCGTGGACCAGGATGCCGCAGTTGCCGGGCTCGGCCATCCAGCGGTATTCGACGACAAGGCGGTAGTCGCGGAACGAGGCGTCGCTGATCAGGTGGCCCTCCGGAGTGCCCAGGCTGACGAGGTGCCCGCCCTGGGCGGCGAAGGACGGGCTCAGGTCCTTCTTTGCGTCCGCCTCGGGGACGTCGGCGTGCCAACCCGTCAGGTCACGGCCGTTGAAGAGCGAGACGGGTTCCGCGGGCATCGGCGCGGAACGGCAGGCAAAGACCGCGGGAAGCAGCAGGGCGATCAGGAGTGAAGTCCGGGCGGACGCAATCATGCGCGCTACTCCTTCAGCACTTCTTCGCGCGCGTCGACGCGCTCGACCTGCGCGCCGAGCGCGCTCAAGCGTTCGTCGATGCGCTCGTAGCCGCGGTCGATGTGGTAGACGCGGTGAATCTCGGTCGTGCCCTTGGCGACCAGGCCGGCCATGACCAAAGCGGCCGATGCGCGCAGATCCGAAGCCGTGACCTGCGCTCCCGAAAGCGCCTCGACGCCTTGCACCACCGCGGTCGTCGCGTGGCGGCGGATGTTCGCGCCCAGGCGCAGCAGCTCGGCCATGTGCATGTACCGATCCGGATAGATGTTCTCCGTGATGATGCTGACGCCGTCGGCGAGGGTCATCAGCGCCATCCACTGCGCCTGCAGGTCAGTCGGAAAGCCGGGATACGGCAAGGTGGTCACGTCGGTCGGCTTCGGCCGGCGCGCCGGGTCGCGCACGTCGCGCGCGACGCTCGCGATCCAATCGGGCCCGACCTGGAACTGGACGCCGGCGGCGCCCAGGCGATCGAGCAGCACCGTCAAGTGATCGGGGCGGCATTTCTCGACGCGCACCGCTCCTCCGGACATCACTCCGGCCAAGAGATAGGTCCCGGCCTCGATCCGATCGGGGATCACGCTCCAGGTCGTGCCGCCGAGCGCCTCGACGTACTCGACCTCGAGGCGCGGCGATCCCTGGCCGCGGATTTTCGCGCCCATGCTGACCAGGCAATCCGCGAGGTCGGTGACCTCGGGCTCGCAGGCCGCGCCGTGGATCACGGTGCGACCCTTGGCGAAGCAGGCGGCCATGAGAACGTTCGCGGTGCCGAGCACGCTCGAGCCGAAGGAGGAGCCCAGGTACATCTCGGCGCCTTTCAAGCCGCCCGGAGGCGCTTCGCAGACGATGTAGCCGTGGTCGATCTTCACCAGCGCGCCGAGCGCCTGCATGCCCTTCAAGTGCAGGTCGATCGGGCGCACGCCGATCACGCATCCGCCGGGCTGGCTGACCACGGCGCGACCGGTGCGGCCGAGCAACGGACCGAGCACCGCGATCGAGCCGCGCATTTTCCGCACGTTTTCCCACTCGGCCTTGTCGGCGGGCACCTGGGCGGAACAGATCGAAATGCTGCCGTCGTCGCGGCGATCGACGATCGAGCCCAGATCGCCCAGCACGTCGAGCATGGTCTTGACGTCCGACAGCCTCGGCGCGTTCCGGATCACCAGCGGCTCTTCGCTCATCAAGGAAGCCGCGAGAATCGGCAGCACCGCGTTCTTGCTGCCCGAAGTGGTCACACGGCCGCGCAGTGCACGGCCACCCTCGATCACCAGCTTGTCCATCGCTCTCCCCGAACCTCGTTCCCGAACCCGCCGCGCCAAGAGTGCGCGTCCAGGCACGCCCCGCGCGCGCCGTGCGTTTGTTTCAACACATGCGGAGTCGGGATTCCATGGGTGCCTCGCATTCTTGTGCGAGCAGGTTTCGCGCGCTGGAATCGCCGCCTCGATCGCCTCGCCTGGGCGGGGCCCGGAACTGCCCCGGTTTGACCGCCTGGAGAGCGAGGTCTATCATCCCTCGCTTCCCCCGCCCGTGAGCGCGAGCCGGATTCGTTCGAGTCCAGAGCAGCCGCTCCCCCCAGGCAGGCGCCCGACCGTAAGTGCGACCAGATCCCATGACAACTCCGACCACGACTGAAGCCTCCGAGACCATCTCGGAAGCGCAAGAACCGAGCTTCGACCTGCGCAAGGCAGCCATCCCGAGCTTCGGCGCACTCCAGCAGGCCCGCGCCCAGGTCTTCGCATCGCGGCGCGGCCGAGATGCCTTCGCCCGCGAGGTCGAGAGCCTGACCGCCAGCGGCGAGGAAGGCCGGCGCAAGGGCCTCGGCCTGTGGATGATCGGCGAGTACGCCGCGGCCGCCGAGCAGCTCGTGCAGTACGGCAGCGACGACGTCGCTTCGTTCACGCGCGCCAACGCCTTGATGTCCGCTGGACAGCCCAAGGACGCGCTTCCGATCTTCAAGCGCCTGTCCGAGGCCTACCCGAACGAGCCGCGCCCGCGCGGAGCGATGCTCGAGGCGCGCCTGGAAGCCGACCTGCTGACCTCGGCGGGCGACGACGCCAACGAGAAGCTCAAGAAGGGTCTGGCGGAAGCGCCGGCGAGCTTCGAGGAAAGCTGCGAGGGGAATTACCTCGCCGGACGCGTCGCGGAGTTCGAGCGTCGCTACGGGACGGCCCTCGATCATTACGAGGCGGCTTACCAGGCTGACCCGACGCACCGCGGTCTCTTGTTCCGCGCGGCGCACCTGTTCGAGCGCTGCGGCGAGGACCAGACGGCCCTGCGCTTCTACCAGTCGCTCGCGCAGCTCCTGCCGATCGACCGCAACGTCCTGTTCAACCTCGGGATGCTCTACGAGGACATGGGCCGCGATCGCCAGGCGGCTTCCTGCTACGAGGTCCTCGTGCGCAACGACCCGACGGATCGGCGCGCGCGGCTGTACTTCGAGGACGCGCGCTCGGCCTTGAGCATGTACTACGACGAGGATCTCGAGCGCAAGGAGGACCGCCTCAACGCGATCCTGCGCACGCCGATCTCCGACTTCGAGCTGTCGGTGCGCGCGCGCAACTGCCTGAACAAGATGAACATCATCACGCTCGGCGACCTGGTGCGTCAGACCGAGACCGAGCTGCTCGCCTACAAGAATTTCGGCGAGACTTCGCTCAACGAGATCAAGGAAATCCTCTCGTCGAAGAATCTGCGCCTGGGGATGGCCCACGAGGAGGCCGTGGCCTCGATCGAAGCCGCGGCGCGCCCGCGCATCTCCGGCGAGAACTCCGAGCTGATGAACCGGCCGATCAGCGATCTCGACCTTTCGATCCGCGCGCGGCGCACGGTCGAGCTGCTGGGCTGCCTGACCCTCGGCGACGTGGTGCAGCACTCCGAGGAAGAGCTGCTCGGCATGCCGAATTTCGGCGTGACCTCGCTGACCGAGCTCAAGCGCAAGCTCACCGAGCTGGGCCTGAAGCTGGCCGACAGTCCCCCGCCGAAGAAATAGTCCGCCGCCGCGAGAGCGCGGCGCGCGTCCAGCGCGATGTATGACTACCTCGAGGGCAAGCTCGCGGCGCAATCGCCGGCGCGGCTGGTGCTCGACGTGCACGGCGTCGGTTATGAGTTGACCGTTCCGTTGACTTCGACCTTCGTCGAGCGCGAGCTGCTGCGCGTCTTCGTGCACCAGGTCGTGCGCGAGGACGAGCACCGTCTGTACGGATTCGCGGATGCGGGCACGCGCGATCTGTTCCGGTTGCTCCTGACCGTGCGCGGCGTCGGTCCTTCGGCGGCGCTGGGCCTGCTCTCGGGTCTGTCTGCCGCCGAGCTGGTCGGTGCGATCCGCGAGAGCGATCTGCGCAAGCTGATGAGCGTCAAGGGCATCGGCAAGAAAACCGCCGAGCAACTGCTGCTCGATCTGCGCGAGAAGATCCTGAGCTTCTCGCAGAAGAGCTCGAGCGGCGCGCTGAGCCGTCCGAGCAGCGATCAGCGCGTCGAGGACGCGGTGACAGCTCTGCTCGGCATCGGCTTCAGCGAAAAAGAAGCGCGCAAGGCCGTCGAGCGCGCCGTGGCCCAGGTCGGCGGCAGCGACGTCGAGCTCCTGGTGCGAACGGCTCTCGCGCGCTGAGCAGCGCGCCCGTGCGCTCGCGCGCTGATCAGCGCACGGCTCTCGCGCGCTGATCAGCTGTCGCTCAGGCCCTCGCGCTCGGCGACGAGGAAAGCGATCCGGCGCAATTGCTCGGGCGGCAGGCGGTGCAATTGATGCGCGAGCACATGGCCCGCGTCCAGCTCGGGAAACTGCTGGGGGTCGTGCACGAATTCGCGGTCCAGGGCATTGATCAGATCGACGAGCAGCTGCTGGTAGGCCGCGGCGTGGGCGGTGATGCTCTGCGTCCCGCCTTCGCCCGCGGCGAGCACGTCGACCCAAGCCAGCCGCGGATCGGGGGCTTCGCACAGGGCGATCAGCTGCGCGCGGTACTCCAGACGCTCGGCGATGCTCTGAGGCCCAAGCCCCGAGTGCGCGAGGAAAGCCAGGATGCGCAGCGGATGCTCGGAGATCGGCAGCAGACGGCCGCGATCGCACAGGTGGCCCTCCTCGTGGATCGCCGTGAGCTGGACCAGCTCGTCGAGCGTGACGCTCGTTTTCCCGCTGCCGCGCGACGCCCGCTCGGCGAGCACCGCAAGCCGCATGCGATCCGATTCTCCGAGCAGTGCCTGCACGCTGCGGCGCTCGAGCCGCGCGAGGTCCGGCCGGTTGGCGGGTGAAGCGATCGCCAGTCCGCGCGTCGCCAGAGCAGCGGTGCGCCGCGCCAATTGATCCTCTCCCCCGAATTCGCGCTCGACCCGCGCCCACATGTCGCGCTCGCGGCGCACTGCGTCGATGTCGACCCAGTAGCCCTCGTGCAAGGCCGCGCCCGAGATCGAGGCCCCCTCGCGAGCCGCGCGCGGCTGCACGTCCGAGCCTTCGCACCACGCGATCGTCCCCGTCCAGGGCACGCCGAGATGCTGCCCGGATCGCCGCTCGACCAGCGTGGTCTGCAGCACGGTCGCGTCCGGACCGTCCCCGCCGAGCACTTCGCCGAGCAGGGCGAAGCGTCCGATGTCCGCCATGGCGCGCGCGAGGCCGGGCACCAGCTCGTCTTCCTTGCCGAGACCGAGGCGCTCGTCCTGCTTGGAGAAGAAGGGGCCCGGATGCACGAGCTGCCCGAGCCATCCATAACGGTAGCGCGGGCTGGCGCGGAACTCGGCGGCGCTGATCTCGGGATGCCAGGAGCTGCCCCACACCAGGTGAGCGCTCGAGAACAGCTGCGCGAGGGCGTCGAGCAGGTTGTCGACGTGCGCGCTCTGGCGATCGGTCATCGGCCCGGGTTCCAGCGGCCGGAAGAGCCGCGCCGAATCGCTGCCCTGGCTCGGCGCCGGGAAGGCCGTGGTGTCCGAGGTGACCAGGAGACGGCGGATCGCGAAGAGCAACTGCTGTCCCGCCGCCGCGCGATCCTCGAGCGCCAGGGCCTGATCCAGATCGTGGGCCGCGAGGGCGCCCGCGACCGCGCGCGCTTCGCGGAACCACCCGGCGGCGATCAATCGATCGCCGAAGCTCGCCAGCGAGCGCGCCGCCAGACGCGCGTCGACGTCGCCCGCGGTCGAGACCGGCCGCGGCGCCGCATCGCCAAGGGAGCGCGCGGCAGCGACCAGCGAAGCGAGCTCGGCTTCACGCGGCAGATTTTGATCGTCGAGCACGGCCGCGGGCAGATCGGCGAGCCACTCCTCGACGCCGAGCTCGAACTGCCCGGCCGCGAAACGCGCCGCACGCAGCAACGGTCCCGAAGCCAGGCGGCCGTTGCGCTTCGCCGAGGCGCGCGCGAGCAGACCGAGGGCCAGGGGCGTCGGACGTTCCTCGAGCATCAGCTCGGCGCGCAGGCGGTCGCGCGCGGGAGTCGAGCGCGTGGCGAGCGCCAGCTGCAGCTCGAGCGAGCCCGATCCATCGCCGATGCGCAGGAATCTCAGACGCGCCGCGAGCGCCTCGATCTCGAGCTCGGTCAGCTCGGCTTCGCGCAGAAGACGCAGGGCGCGCTGCTCGCCGCGGCGGCCTTCGGGCTGGAAGAACATCGACAGCTCGATCTGCGCCGCCTGCACCGCGAGCTCGAGCCGATCGACCGGCGCGATCCGCGGTGAATCGATCAGCGGGAGCAGCCGCCCCAGGGCCTCGCGCGGACGGCCGCGCGCGAATTCAATGCGCGCCAGGCCGCCCTGGAAATACGCGATCTCGAAGGGATCGCGCGCCAGCGACAGGGCCTTCTCGCCATAGCGCAGGGCCTTGAGCGGATCGCCGTCGTTGGCAGCGGCCCAGGCAAGTCCGTGCCAGCCCCAGGCCAGCTTCGGATCGAGCTGCACCGCGCGCTGGAAACGCCAGGCTCCGCTGCTGCCCTCGAGCCGGCCGGCGAGATAGCAGACTCCGGCGTCGTCGGGATGGATCGCAAGCTCCGCGCGGTGCTGGGCCAGGGCTTCGACGCCGACCAGGTCCGTGCGCGAGAGCTCGTCCTGGAAGCGCCGCGGCGCGATCCAATCCGGCGCGATCACGGAGGCGCGCAGCGCGTTCTCGCGCGCTTCCTCCAGGGCCTGGATCCCGCCGCGCCGCCAGCGCTCGCGCGCGCGCTCGTAGAGCGACGAAGCCTCGGCATCGACCGGGTCGAGCACGCGCGGAATTCCCGGTCCGCGACAGCCCGCGAGGCCAAGGCCCAAGGCCAGGATCAGCGCCAGACATCGGCGGGCATGCGGCAACTCGGCTCGCCAGAGCTTGCGGATGGAAGCGAACGTCAGCACCTGGACTTACTTCTAATCACTGCTGGCGCGCCTGAACAGGACCTGACTTGCGGCTGGCGGCGCGGACGGCGAAACTGACTTGGTGCGGAACCGGAAGACGATCGCTGGACGCGGGGCATGGAGCTGGCTCTGCCTCGCGCTGGTCTTCGGCTTCGCCGCGCAATTCACCGGCGCGCAGGCCTTCGCTCAGCGCCCGAAGGAAAAGGATAAAGCCGCTCCGACGCTCCAGATGTTCGCTGGAGGTCTGAAGCAGGCCTGCGCGCGAGCCAAGGAGCGCAACGTCCCGATCGTCGCGATCATGCTTCTGGAAGACGAGCCCGACAACCAGACCGCGCGCGCGGACCTGCTCGCTTCCGCGGACCTCGCCGCCTTGAGCCAGCACTGCCTGCTGTTCTTCTCGAACACCGCCGTGCACAAGCTGCGCGAAGTGACCGAGACGGTGGACGGAGAAAAGCGCACACGCATGGTCTGCTCCGCCTACGGCACCGCGAATTGCAAGGAGCACCAGCAGCACTGGGACGATCTGTACAACGAGTTCAACCAGGACGGCGAGATGCGCTGCCCGCAGGTGCTCGTGCTGACGCCGGACGGCAAGCTCGCCGACCGCGTTTCGCCCGGGCACAACCCGAAAGTTGCCGCGATCGTCGACCTGGTGAAGGTCACGCAGGGCAAGCTCGGACGCGGGCTCGACGACGCGGAGCTGGCGCTGGTCAAGGACGCGATGGCTCGCGCCGCGCGCGCCGAGCTCGCGGGCAAGAGCGGAACCTGCTGGCGCTGCTTCGGCGAGGTGCTCGGCGTCGCTCCCGACGGTCCGCGCGCGCAAGCGGCGATCGACGGCCAGAAGCGCGCGGTCGAGACTCTGACGCGCCAGCGCGAGGCGGCGGTGGCTCAGCTCTCGCAGGGCAGCGGACTCGAAGGCTATCTCGCCCTCGAGGAGCTCGCCCGCGACTGGCAAGGCAGCGACCAGGCCATCGAGCTCGCGAAGATCATGAAGGCCGCGGAGAAGGAGCCGGTCCTGCGCGACGCCCTGGCGAAGAAGCGACGCGAGGATGCAGCCCAGGCCTTGTGGAACGAAGCCGCCGCGCTGCAGGCCTCCAATCCCAAGGAGGCCGAGCGCAAGCTGCGCCTGCTGCTCAAGAAGTACGCGGGCACCGAGGCTTACGAGCGCGCCGCGAAAGCGCACCCCGACTGGGTCACGAGTTGAGCCCGTACGGCCGCGTTCGAGAGACCATCGCCTCGAGCACGGAATCCTCGCCGCACTCGCGATCGAGCCGCTCCGAAAAACGCAGCCGCGACATGCGCCGCGCCATCGATTCGCCGCGGCCGCCGTTGACGTTCCCCGTGATCACGCGCACCTGATCGACTCCGCCGGCCGCGAAGCAGCTCTCGAGCAGCTGCGGGCCCGCCTCGAGGAGCACGCGCCGCGCGCCGCGCTGCCAGAGCCAGTCGGCGATGTCGAACAGCCGCAAGTGCTCCATGTCGGTCGCGTGCAGACCCCAGATCTGGGCGCCTGCGCTCTCCAGCGCCCGGTGTCGGATGGCATTGGCGCCCGCGCGGCAGAGCACGTGCAGCTCTCCCGCGCCTTCGCCAGGCCCCGGAGGCTCGAAGAGCCGAGCGTTCGGCGGCGTGCGCAGATCCGAATCGAGCACCACGCGCAGCGGCGGATGCGACGGATCGCCCGGCGGACGCACGGAGAAACGCGGATCGTCGGCGAGCACCGTCCCGATCCCCGTGACGATCGCGTCCACGTGGCTGCGCAGCACCTGCACTTCGTCGCGCGCCGGCTGTCCGCTGATCCAGCGCCCCGCGGCGTGCTCGAGCGGCGGCGAGAGCTGACCCGAGCGCGTCTGCGCCCACTTGGCGATGATCCAAGGCCGCGGCCGCGACACGCGCTCCGGCGCGAGCCAGTCGAGGAAATAAGGAGCGATCTCGGAGAGCGGCGTGGTGCCCTCGAGCAGCTCGACTTCGATGCCGGCGGCGCGCAAGAGCTCCAGACCGCGGCCGCGATGGCGCGGATCTGGATCCAGTGCGCCGGCCACCACGCGCCGAATCCCGGTGCTCAGGATCAAATCGGTGCACGCCGGCGTCTTGCCCGCCGTCGAGCAGGGCTCGAGCGTGATCAACAGCGTGTCCCATTCGGATTTCGGCATCGCGGTCTTCCCCGCCGCCCCGATTGCGTCGACCTCGGCATGGTCGCGGCCCCAGTTGCGGTGATACCCGCGGGCAATCACCGACCCGTTGGCGATCACCGCCGCCCCGACGCAGGGATTGGGCGCAACCTCGAAGCGGAAAGCCCGCGCCTGGGTCCCCAGCTCGGCCAGGATCTGGCGCAGGGCGGCTTCGTCGAGCAGTGAGGTGGCGGGCGTCATGGATGTCGATCGAGAGATCTACCTAGTCGGCACTGAGACGCAACACAATGCAAGCTCGTCCCCCGCGGCACATTCGCAGGAGGCGGAACTCGACAAACTGCTTCCCCCGAAAGCCCCCGGACAACACACTCTTTGCCCGCGCCCCGCGCCGGTCCCCCACCACCTACCCCCGCTCCTGAGCCATGGCCAAGACTCCCATCCGCATCGCCATCACCGGCGCCGCCGGACAAATCGGTTACGCACTCCTCCCGCGCATCGCCTCCGGCGAGCTGTTCGGCGCCGACCAGCCCGTGATCCTGCACCTGATCGAGATCCCCAACGACAAGGTGATGGCGGCACTCAAGGGCGTGGCGATGGAGCTCGACGACTGCGCCTTCCCGACCCTGGCTGGCATGGTGCTGACCAGCGACGTGAAGGAAGGATTCAAGGACGTGAACTGGGCCCTGCTCGTCGGCTCCAAGCCGCGCGGCCCGGGGATGGAGCGCAATGATTTGATCAAGGAGAACGGTCCGATCTTCGTCGGCCAGGGCCGCGCGATCGCCGAGAACGCCGCGAAGGACGTGCGCGTCGCCGTGGTCGGCAATCCGTGCAACACGAATGCGCTGATCGCGATGCACGCGGCCAAGGGCGTGCCGAAGGAGCGCTTCACCGCGATGACGCGCCTCGACCAGAACCGCGCACAGTCGCAGCTCGCGCAGAAAGCCGGCGTGCACTCGACCGCGGTGACGAACACATTGATCTGGGGCAACCACAGCGCGACTCAAGTGCCGGATTTCTACCACGCGAAAATCAACGGCAAGGCGGCGAACGACGTGATCACGGACGAGGCCTGGCTCAAAGGTGAGTTCACGAAGAGTGTGCAGCAGCGCGGGGCAGCGATCATCGCCGCGCGCGGGTCGTCCTCGGCTGCGTCGGCGGCGAGTGCTTTGATCGATCACGTCAAGGGACTGACGCGCGCGACGCCCGCGGGGACCTTCGATTCCGTGTGCGTGGTCAGCGACGGCAGCTACGGGGTGCCCGCGGGCCTGATCAGCTCCTTCCCCGTCCGCTGCGACGGCAAGGGCGGCTGGACGATCGTGCAGGGCATCGAGCTCAACGACTTCTTGAAGGAGAAGATCGTCGCGACCGTCAAGGAGCTCGAGGCGGAGCGCGTGGTCGTCGCGGATCTGTTGAAATAGAAGGCAGCCACATCGGCCGCCGTTGGAGGCTCCGTCGGACTAACTCCGTGACATTTCCTCTTCAGTCATGATTACTGCCTACATCGACAAGGCGCTCGCCCGCGCTCATTACGAGACCCTGGAAGACGGCTCCTACTGCGCAACCGTTCCCGGCTTGCGGGGAGTCATCGCACTAGGGGACGGGGTGGAAGAGTGCCGACGGTCGCTCGCCGAGGTGGTCGAGGAGTGGATCCTGGTCCGCGTTTCGCGCGGATTGGCGATTCCGAAGCTCGGCGGTGTGACGATCAAGGTTCGAAGAGCTGGTTGATGTCTCGATCCGGACGAGACTAGCCGGTCAACGGCCAGTCGGCATCAATCGGGCCGCGGATCCGGCTCGATAACGCTCGCACCGAGTCCGAAAGCGCTCGCCTCTTCGATTCGAACGCGCAATTCCGTCCCGAGCGTGTCGGCGCTCGCGCGCAGGCTCACGGGCAGTCCCGTACCTGTGCGTCCGCGCACGACACCCTCCCGCTTTTCCGAAAGCGACTCGACGAACACGCGATGCTCGCGTCCGATTTCCTGGCGCATGCGCGCCGCCTGCACGATCTCGCTGGCGCGCAGGAGGCGTTGGTTGCGCTCCTGCTTGACCGCTTCAGGAACGTCGTCCGCAAACTCCTCAGCGGCGCGTGTCGAAGGCCGCGGGTCGTACTTGAAGATGTAATTGACGCTGAACTGCTGCTCTTCGAGCACGCGCTCGCACTGCTCGTAATCCGCGTCTGTCTCCGTCGGAAAACCGACGATCCAATCCGAGCCGAGCTGCAGGTCGGGCACGATCTCGCGCAGCATCGCGGCGCGCTCGCGGTACAGGCCGCTGGTGTAGCCGCGTTTCATCGCCTTCAAGATGCGATCGCTGCCGTGCTGCGCGGGCAGGGGCAAGAAGCGCTCGACTTTGTCGCAATCGCGGATCGCTTCGGCGAGCGCGCGAGTCGCGTAGGCCGCGTGAGCGGTGATCATGCGAATGCGCGCCAGCCCCTCGATCTCCTGCAAGCGATACAGCAGATCCGCCAGGCTCGCCCGACCCTGACGACCGCGCTGCTTGACCTCGTTCGCCGCAGGAACGGGCAGGTCCTCGCCGTAGCTGTTGACCGTCTGCCCGAGCAGCGTGATCACCTGCGCTCCGTTGGCGACCATCCACTGCGCTTCCCGCACCAGGTCGTCGATCGGCCGGCTCTGCACGCGGCCGCGCACGCTGGGCACGATGCAGAAGGTGCAGTTGAGGTCGCAGCCGCGCATCACGGCGAGGAAGCCCGCGCGGCCGCCGGTGTAGGGCTCGCCCTCGCGCTCGACCGCGACCTGGCCGTCGCCGGTGGCGATCAGGTGCGGGTCGTATCGCCCGCCGCCGGCGCGGCGCGCGCGGATCTCGTCGACCAGCTCGGGCAGGTGCTGGAACTGGCGCGTGCCGCAGACGATGTCGACGTGTTTCGCGCGGCGGAACAGCTCGCCTTCGACGCGCTCGGCCATGCAGCCCATCACGCCGATCACCAAGTTCGGGCGGGACTGCTTCGCGTGCTGGATCTGGCCGAGCCAGGAGTACACGCGCTCCTCGGCGTGATCGCGCACCGAGCACGTGTTGAACAGGATCACGTCGGCGTCGTCGGGGCTCTCGGTGGTCACGTAGCCGCGGCGGCGGAAGCGGCCCTCGGCGAGCAGCGAGTCGTACTTGTTCATCTGACAGCCGAAGGTCACGACGTGCACGCGCGGCGCGGCGGCGGGTTCGCTCGCGCCTTCGGGCAATGCCTTCGATTGGAATCGTGTCAGGCTCATGCAGCCTCACAGATTACAATCCCGGCCATGGAACCCAGCCTGCAGGACAGATTTGCGCCGCAGAATCGTTGTTTCGGATGCGGACCCGCGAACTCGCAGGGTCTGCGGCTGAAGAGCCGGGTCACGCCGGACTGGCCGCGCACCGGCGAAGTGGTCTGCGAGTGGCAGCCCGCGCCTCAGTACGAAGCGTTCACGGGGATGCTGAACGGAGGCATCATCGGCGCGCTGCTGGACTGCCACAGCAACTGGACCGCTGCCTACCATTTGATGCAGCAGGCGGGAGCGAGCGAGCCGCCCTGCACCGTCACCGCGGATTTTCACGTGAAGCTGCGCAAGCCGACGCCCTCGAACGCGCCCGTGCAGCTCTCCGCGCGGGTCGTGGAATCCCAGGCGGATCGGGCCACGGTGGAGGCCACGCTGTCCTCTGGCGGAGTCGTCACCGCCACCTGCCGCGGCCTGTTCGTGGCGGTCAAGGAAGGCCATCCGGCCTTCCACCGCTGGTAGGAGCGCTGAGGGGACCCGGCACGGGCATTGCCTTGCGGGGGCGTCGGTGCGTCGCGTGCCTCGGCTCGCGCACCACCCAGTCCCAGCTTCGCTGATCGCCAGCAGGAGTCGCTTATGTTCCTCCCCACGAAGGCCGTGCTCGCCCTTTTCGCCACGACGCTCGCCGCGAGCTGCGGGCAGGTCCACCACCACCACGACCAGGTCTTCGATCCGTACATCTACGAAGCCGAGCCCAACGACTTCGCGTTCAGCGCGCAGGGAATCGGGCCGATCCACGTCGGCGAGAGCTTCCTAATCCGCGGGCACACCAACGACCACGGAACCGATCCCTTCGACGGCTTCGCCTTCCTTGCCGATCAGCCGATGGACATCGAGTTCTCGCTGCAGGCAGACGATCCCGGCGCCGACTTCGACGTGCAGCTCTTCGACCCCTACACGGGCACCACGGTCGCGAGCTGGGAGACGGGTTGGAACCCGGAGAACGGTCAATTCTCGGTCGAGAGCTCCGGGATGGAATTCCACCTGGTGGTCAGCTCGTTCCACGGCAGCGGCAACTACACCTTCGAAGTCCGCGGCCGGCCCTTGACCTGGTTGGGCGCCAGCGCGGGCTTGCCGCTGAGGGCGCAGGGAAGCGCGGTCAGGCCGGAAGGCGCCGTCGATTGGAGCGCCTACGAGGGTAGGAAAAACGTTCCTGAAACACTCCAGGAAGTGCCGAGCCTGCGGGTGACCACGGTGACGATCGATCCGGAGACCGGACGCACCAAAGTCGTCGAAATCCGCCGGTTCTCCTCCCTCGAAGCCCTCCAGTCGGATCTCTGAGCGACCCCGGGGAAATCAAGGGAAGAACTCGGGGGCGAACTCGTCCAGAGCGGGGTCATGAAACTCGTCCTGATCGCCACGGCACTCCTGGGCACGATCCTCTGCTTCACCGGCTTCACGCCCTTCTCCTGGGGCACGGCCGATGCGGCGGACCACGTGCAAACGCTCTGGTACAAGAGCGGGCAGGTCCAGAGCCGCGCCGCGATCGAGGACGGGGTTCGCGAGGGACTGGCCAGCGAGTGGTACGCCAGCGGTCAGGAGCGGTGCTCGGGGGAGTACCGCCACGGACTGCGCGAGGGTGCCTGGGTCTTCTACTCCGAGGCCGGCGTGCTGGACGCTGAGCGCTCGGGCACCTACTCCGCGGGCGAACGCACGGGTCCCTGACCCTCGTCGTCCGCGGTGTAGAGGTACACCCCGCTCTGCCCCGTCGTCTCCTCGACGGACAGACGCAGCCGGTAGAGGGTGAGATCGGTGAAGCGCGCGCACAGCCGCTGGTGCAATTCGCGCCCGATCCAGGTCGCCAGGTTCTCCGAGCTGGTGTTGTTGATCGGCAGCACGATCACGTCGGTGCGCGGCGCCGCGTAGTAGCGGTCCTTGTAGCGCACTTCGAGCACGCCATCGGGGCGCTCGGTCCAGCGCAGGACCGGGTGCTGGCCGGGAACCAGCCAATGCTCGTCCAGGCTGTCGACCAGCTCGCGCACCAGAGGCTTGACCTGCTTGAAGTCCAGCACGAGTCCGTGCAGCGTCAACTCCGCCGCGATCTCGACGAACACGCGGTAGTTGTGACCGTGCAGCCGCTCCGCGCTCCCGTCGGGGAAGATCAGGAAATGGGCCGCGGAGAACTTGAAGTACTCCTTGTAGATGTCGATCGACCAGCGCTCCATGAGTCCTCCGTGGGGGGCGAGCACTCTGGTCGCAATCGCGCGCGCCTGCAAGCAGGAAGGGTTGCGCGAGGGCGGTTCGCCTGCCGCGAGCCATGGTCAGGGCCCGGCGACCGGCCCTGGGAAGAGTTTTCCGCCCTGGCTCCAGGTCCCCGCCGGGGCGGCCGATAGCGAGTCTGAGACTCGACTCGGGGCCGCCTCCGGGCACCCCAGGCTTCCCCATGGACCGCCCCGCCGGCGGACTTCGATGCAATTCCAGCAAAGACAAGAGAATGCTTTCGCGCTCAGCGAGCTGATCGTGGTGATCCTGATCCTCGCCATCCTCGCCGGCGTGCTCGTGCCGCGAGTCACCGATCGGATGGCGGTCTCGCGCGATGCGAAACGCCTTTCCGAAGTTCGAGTCATGCGCGACGCGATCGATCAGTACTTCCTCGACAAGGGCGCCTACCCGCCGGCCACGGTGTCCGAGCTGGGGAACGGTTACGACGTGAGCACCGACGGCGATTTCATTCCCGAGCTGGTGCGCACGGGTTACCTGCGCGGGCCTGTGAAGGATCCGATCAACGACGCGACCTGCTACTACGGCTACAACGTCTTCAACGAAGGCGCCAACGGCTGCAAGGGCAAGTCCAAGTACTACGTGCTCGGGATCAAGCGCTTCGAGACGGCCGGGTTCGCTGCGGCACATCCGGGGTATTTCAAGTGCGCTCAGAAGGACTGGAGCGAGGACTTCGAGTACGTCACCGGCGGATCCGGGTCGCAACCTGACCCGAAGATGGCTGGGACGCCCGCGGCGCGGTAGTCCGCGGACACGCCGCAGGCCCTGCATCGCCTGGCTCTGACGCGCATCCGCGCGGGCCGGTCGCTACAGTCCCCACCGATGGAGTTTCGAGCCAAGACCGTGCGCCCGCGGGCGTTGGGCATCGACTTCGAGGTCCTCGCCGACGACGCGATCATCGGCCCGGCGATCGAGCAGGGTTCCTGGGCCGACCACGAGACTTTCCTGTTCCGCGCCCACGTCGAGCCGGGGACGCGCGTCGTCGACCTCGGGGCCAATGTCGGGTGGTTCGCCGTGCAAGGGATCCTCGCGGGGGCCGAGGTGCACGCCTTCGAGCCCGTGCCCGGGATCGCCGACATCTGCGAGCGCAACATGCGCCGCGCCGAGCAGGTCGGACGCGGCCGCGGAATCCTGCACCGCGTCGCTGCCTCGGATCGGCGCGGTCGCGCGGCGATCGCTCTCGCGGCGAAGAATCACGGGGACAATCGTGTGGTCGAGTCGGGCGCGCGGCCCGTGGACATGGCCGATGCGGAGACCCTCGAGATCGAGCTGGCCCCCGTCGACGAGCTGGTCAGCGGCCCGGTGCGCTTCCTCAAGATCGACACCCAGGGCAGCGAATGGCTCGCCCTCCAGGGTGCGCGCAAGCTGCTGGCCGCTTCACCCGAGATGGCGATGCTGCTCGAGTTCTGGCCCTACGCCCTGCGCGGCGCGGCACCGCAGGCCCTGCTCGAATTCCTATTCCAGCAGGGATTCACGATCGGCAAGGCGACGGAAGCGCCCTATCCCATGAAGGCCGAGCGCATCCTGCGCCAGGCTCTGGCTCGCGATCCAGTGCGCGGCGGGATCGATCTCTACGCGACGCGCGGCCGGCCCTTCCACGTCACCAGCGCGAAGAATCGTCTGCGCGCGCTGGTGCGCTCGGTCAAGGAACCTTGAAACGCGCGAGCCACAGGTCGCGCAGGTAAGGCGACTGGGCGCGGGTTTCGTCGAGAACCAGCCCGGCTTCGAGGGCTTCGGCCTCCACCTGGCTCTGCGTCAAGGCGAAGCGCTTCGAGCCGCGCGAAAAGATCCGGCGCAGATGGTGGACGCTGACCGGATGGAACCAGGTGAGCACGACGTAGCGGCGCGAGACACGCGCGAGCTGCTTCAGGATCCCGACGCGTTGCGCCCGCGTCGGTACGTGGTGCAGGAAGCGGAAGCAGATGCTGACGTCGACCGAGCGATCGGCGAGGGGCAGGTGCTCGAGCTCGCCGACCACGCCGCGGCCAGAGTTCGCATGGGCCGCCCGAGCCATGTCGGGTGAAATGTCGAGCGACACGGGACTCGCGCCGCGAGCGCGCAGCAGATCGCTCATGCGTCCATATCCGCAGGGAACGTCGAGCGCGATCCCGTCGATCCGCTCGGGCAGCAGCGACGCAAGCAGGGCCATCTCCACGCGGTCGCGCCGCGCGGACCTGGCGCGATACGCGGCGACGGGCTGCTCGCCGACGTAGTTCACCCGGCCGGCATAGGGAACCGCCCGTTCCTGCGGCGCGATTTTCTTGCGCTTGCGCACCAGGGCCGCGCGCTCTTCGATGCGCCGCTCGACGTGCTCGCCGCCGCCGGGGAAGGCCAAGGCGATCTCGCGCGCGTTCGCACCGGGCACGGTCGCGACCAGCGCGCCAGCGTGGCGCACGAACAGCTCGATCGCCGAGCGCAGGGTGCGCGTCTCGACCCGCGGCAGGTCGACCAGGGCGAAATCGATGCGCTCGGCGCTCAGCGAATCCCGGCGCAGGAACAAGTGCTTGGCGTAGAGATCGGGCACGGCCACGCGCCGCTCCGACAACCCGCGCAGCAGGGCGCGCAGGGCTGGCGAGATCCGCCCCCAGGCGACGGTCTCGATCGGGTCGAAGCCGACCAGCTCCTCGGTGACGAGGAAACTCTCGCGCTCGACGCCGAGCGCGGTGGTCATCTCGCCCGCGAGCAGCACCCGCGCCGTCGAAAGACCCAGCGACTCCAGCGCGCGGGTCGCACGGTCCTCGCGAGCGGCGGCCGAGCGCGGCAGGCGCGCGTGGAGGATCTCGCCCAGCCATTCGCCGCGCCGCGCCCCGCGCCGGTACTTCGCGAACAGGGCGCGGCCCTCGCCCGGCAGGGCGCGCACCCAGCGATCGGGCTTGCGGTTGACCGTGACGCCGCCCAGCTCCTCGCGCCGCCAGCGCTCGAGGTCGAGCAGGCCCAGACGCTCGAGCTCGGGCAGGGCATCCGTCGCGGCGCGCAGCTCGCCGCCCGTGAAAGCGCACCGCGACCAGCCGCTGCGGTCGGGAATGGACGCGAAGTCGCCGATCGAAGGGCTCATGCAGGTCGTCCGGAACGACGCACCATGATCGCTCACGGGTCGATCCGGCCGCAAGGGCGCTTGCGGTGGGATCGGATCCGCGGGTCCAATCCCCGCCCACGACCATGCGGGTCATCGATTTCCACCTGCATCTCTTCTCCAGGACCTACTTCGAGACCCTCGCCGCGCTCTCGCCGCTGCCGGGCAGCGTCGAGGAGCGTCTGGCCGAGCTGGAGCGGCGCGTGGGGATCGAGATTCCTGCGCGCGAGCTCGAGAGTCACGTCCAGCGCTGGCTGGCTTCGATGGACGCGCACGGGGTCGAGCAGGCCGCGGCCTTCGCGAGCGTCGCTGAGGAGATTCCGGTCCTGGCGCGGGTGCGCGAGCTGAGCGGCGGGCGCATGACGCCCTTTGCCTTGGTCAACCCGCGCGCGCCGGGTTGTCCCGAGAAGGTGGACGGATTGCTCGGGCCCAAAGGCTTCGCCGGCGTGCTGCTGTTTCCTGCGATGCACCACTACGAGCTCGACTCGGCCGAATGCGAGGCACTCTTCGAAGTGCTCGATCGCCATCGCGCGCTCGCCTTCGTGCACTGCGGCGAGCTGGTCGTCAAGCTGCGCGACCTGCTGGGCATCGCGCGCACCGCGGATGCGAAGTTCGCCGACCCGCTGCGCCTCGTGGCGCTTGCGAATCGTTTTCCCAATGCGCGTTTCGTGATCCCCCACTTCGGCGGCGGCCGCTTCCAGGAGACGCTCGAGGCTGGCGCTCAGTGCTCGAACATTCTCGTCGACACTTCGTCGTCGAACAGCTGGATGACGGCGCAGGGATTGAGCCTGAAGAACGTCTTCGCGCGCGCCCTGGAAGTGTTCGGCGCGACACGCATCGTCTTCGGCACGGATTCGACGACCTTCCCCAAGGGCTGGCAGCGCGCTCGCTTCGACGACCAGCAGCGGGCGCTCGTGGAGATCGGACTGAGCGAAGAAGACCTCAATGCGATCTTCTGCGAGAACGCGCGCGAGCTCCTGGTCCGCGTCGTTTGAGCGCGATTCAGTTCGGCACGCCGCGCGGCTTTGCGTCGGCAACGCGCGGCGACTGGCCGCGCAGCACCGAGTTGTCGTGGAACAGCTTCGACTGGTCGATCGACGGCGCCTTCAACAGAGCCGCGACGTCGATCTGGCCCGATTGAGCATAGGCATCCAGCGCGTTCTGCCAGGTGACGAGGCGCACGGCTTCGGGATCCAGGCCGCGCTCGAGCATCAGGGCCGCCGTGCGCGGCACCGCCAGGGGATCGGACTTGCCCCAGTCGGCCGAGCTGTCGACGATCAGACGCTCGGGGCCGTACTTGCGCAGGATCTCGACCATGCGCTCCGAGCCCATCTTCGTGTACGGGTAGATCGTGAACGCGGCCCAGGCGCCGGCTTCGAGGACGTCGTCGACCGTCTCCTCGTTGTTGTGGTCGATCACCAGCTTGTGCATCGCCACGCCGCATTCCTTCGCGACGGCGAGCGAGCGTCGAATGCCGTTCTTCTTGTCGCGGTGCGGCGAGTGGACCATGACCACCATGTCGTTCTTGCGCGCGAAGTCGAGCTGCCACTGGTAGGCGCGCTCCTCGGCCTGGGTGATCTCGTCGTAGCCGATCTCGCCGATCGCGACCACGCCTTCCTTGAGCGCGAAGCGCGGCACCAGCTCGAGGACTTCGCGCGCCAGGGCTTCGTTGTTCGCTTCCTTGCTGTTCAGGCCGATCGCGCAGTAGTGCGCGATGCCGAACTGAGAAGCGCGGAAGCGCTCCCAGCCGACGAGTGACGAGAAGTAATCGACGAACGAGCCGAGCGTCGTGCGCGGCTGGCCGAGCCAGAAGGCGGGCTCGATCACCGCGCGCACGCCGGCGGCGGCCATGGCCTCGAGGTCGTCGGTGGTGCGCGAAGTGCAGTGGATGTGGGGATCGAAGAAACGCACGGTCGACATCACACAACCTTCGGGACGGGGCCGTCCAATGCTCGGAAAGCGGATTGACTCACCTTGCCAAGTTTCGCCTGCCGCAGGGCAGCCTGCACGTCGGGATCTTTTTCGGCCGCGATCAGGGCGGGAATGTCGGCCTGTTCGCGGGTTTTCGCGTCCAGGCGGCCCAGGCCGAGGGCGGCGGCGGTGCGGGCCTGAGCATTGCCTCGCTCGAGCTCCAGGAGCAGGGCGCGCAGGCCGCGCTCTCCGGCGTGCAGGCCGAGGCACAACCACAGCTGCGGGTTGACGTGGCGTCCGGCGGAGCGGCGCTCCTCGGCGAGGTCGAGGGCCATGCGCGCCAGCTCGCTGTCGAGCCGCGTGTCGAGGCCATGGACGCGCCACAGCGGGGCTTCGATGAACAGGGCTTTGATCACGCACTGGCGCCAGGCCGTGTCATCGAACCAGCGCACGGGATACGGTGTGTCACAGATCGCCGACTCGAACACCGCGCGGATGTTGGTGCGCGCGCCCTCGGCGGCGCGAGCGAGGAATCGTTTCGGCTCGGGCAGGTGCGCGAGGCTCTTGTAGAGGGCGCAGGCTTCGCCCATGTCGGCGAAGGCGAAGGCGGCTTCGATGGCTTGCACGCCGCGCGCATCGGCGAGATCGGGGCGCGCGAGCACCAGGTCAACGCGCGCGGTCTCGCGCAGGTTCCAGCGCTCGGGATTCCAACCGGCGAGGGCCGCCTGCGCGCGATCGAGCTCTTCGCGGCTGGGAGCGAGATCCGTCGCGGGGACGTGACGGGAGGCGAGCGAGATCAAGCCTGCGAAGCGGCTGTCGTCGCAGCCCGCGCGGATTTCGGCGCGCGCGCTCGACTGGAAGGTTCGGGCCTGCGCGGACGGACGAGCATCCAAGGCCGCGGCGATCCACGCTGCTGAAGTTTCCATCGCCGGCGCGCAGCTCGTCAGGAAAGCGAAGGCGTATGGCTCGAGCCCGCGAACCTCACGCTATTTCTTCTTCTCTGCCACGGGAGGCGACTGCAGGCCGGCCGCGAGGGCGAGGGCGGCGAAGGAAGTGCCCGCCGTCACGCTCCAGGTCTGGATGTGGAAATCGCTGGTCGACCCGTCGTCGCGCAGTGCCTTCGCCAGGTGCGGGCGCAGCTTCGCGTGCCAGGCTTCGCGCTCGGCCTTGGGCAAGAGATTGATCGCCTGCGAGCAGTAGTAATGGCCGAAGAAATAGAAGTAGCCCGCGTTGGCGTAGTAAGCCTCGTGCGGAATCGGCCGCATGCGCGCGACGTCGAGGAACTTGTGCTCCTCGAAGAAGGCGGTCAGTCCTTCGCGGATCTTGTCGGGGGTCACCGACTTGTCCCCGGTCGCGGCGAGGGCCCAGTTGCAGACCTGGATACGTCCCAGGCTGCCCTTGACGTTGTTGATCATCTCGCCGCCGGAGATGCGCGGGATGGGATTGAGGTCGTACTCGTAGGCTCCGTTGGGCAGGGCGCACTTGCGCACGTAATCGCGCGCTCGGTTGAGCATCGGCTGATCGACGGCCCATCCCAATTTGATTCCATCGGCCAGGGCCGGGACGACGCAGGCCGTGGCGAAACTCGTCGCCCACTTCGGAGTCTCCGTCGGATACGGGAAGTCGTAGTAGCCCCAGCCGCCGAGCGGAACCTGCTGATCGGCGAGGAACTTCAATACTTTCTTCGCGCGCGCGTCGATCTTCGCTCGCCACGCGGGCGTCTGGAAGCGCGGATCGTTGGCTGCGTGATTCACCGCGATGTAGGTGTAGAGCGCGGCCCACAGCGTGTCGTTGTCCCATTCGTTGCCGCGCTTGGGATCGTCGACCGCGAGCAGCCAGTCCATGCCCTTTTCGAGCGCGGCGCGGCGCGCCGGCGTCTCCGGACTGTCCATCAAGGCCATCAAGGCGAGCGCGTGGGCGCCGATCTGCCAGTCCTTCCAGCTGGTCACGGCGTAGCCGGAATCGAGCAGGCCCTCCGTGACGCCATAGCCCCAGTGACCGTCGGTGGCTTGAGTCTGGACCAGGAACTGCAACGGGCGCTCGAGGCAGGCGCGCGCTTCGGGCTCGCTCATCGATTCGGGCAGGGCCGTGGGGTCGCGGCTGAGCGGAATCTCCGGCTTCTGGCCGGGATCGCCCTGGGCGCCAAGCGGCAGCGTCGCGCAGGCGAGCACGAGCGAGGTGCGGAAAGCGTTCATGGCTTCACGCACCCTTCGGACCGCTGCCCGACTCTTCCTCGTCTTCGTCCGGACGCTCGGCGTCCTCGATCTTGTGCTTCGCGCGCATCAGCTCGAGCTCGTTGTGCGCCTGGACTTTCTTCAACTTGGCCTCCGCCGTGCTCACGCCATCCTGGGCCTTGGCCAATGCCAACCCGAGATCGCGCTCCTTGACGGCCATGTCGTGTTCCTTCTTGTCGGCGGCGCGCTTCTTGGCCAGCTCCGCTTCGCGCTGCGCGACTTCCAGGCGGAACTTGCCGCGGTTGATGACCAGCTCCTTGGTCATTTTCGCGTAGTCGTCCGCCTTGTACATCGCCATCAGCTCCTCGAGCTCCTGCTTCTGCTCCAGGGCGGATTCGTTGGTGCGGTCGAGATCGATCTGCGAATCCTCCAGGTTCAACGGACGCTCGGTCTTCTGGAAGTGATCGAGCTCGCGTTGCGCGGCTTCCAGTCCATGCTGCGCCTGGAGCAGATCGAAGTTCGCGTCGTGCAGCTCGTTGGCGGCGTCCATCTCGGCCAGCGCGAGCTCCATGCGCGCGTAGGTGAGCTCGCGAGCCTTCTTCTCGGCCTTGCGCGCGGCCTTCTTCGCCACGGCCTCCGGGCTCGGCTTCTTCTCGTCCTTCGCCGCGCCGGCTTCCTGGGGCTTCGAGTCCTCGCTCGCCAGGCTCCCATCAGCCATCACACTCTTCGGCTTGTCCTTGGGATGCGAGTCGGTGCCGACCGCCAGCAGGCAGGAGGACGACAGACCGGCCAGGAGCAGTGCTGCGCACAGGTGAGCGATGGGACGGATCATGACAATGAGCTTGGGGCAGGGGTTGGGACGCAAAGCTCTGGGGTGTGGACTCGAGCCTCGAGCGACCAT
>Ga0193706_1000462_pt1 | contig 24071 bp, 19 predicted proteins | sample U3c1metaG_FD_160130 | JGI IMG/M metagenome (GOLD analysis project Ga0193706, IMG submission 160130) | Soil microbial communities from a riparian zone of the East river system, Colorado, United States - U3c1 | ecosystem: Environmental > Terrestrial > Soil > Riparian zone | place: USA: East River... | reverse complement strand
CTTGCGGAACTCGCCATCCTCGGTTTCCGGCAGGAATTCCTCGATCCGGGTCCATTCGAGCCTGATCCCGATCATCCGCTCGACCCGGAGCAGGGCCTCCTCGAGGGTCATGACCGGCCGCCGTCCGACGACGTGGATGGCGGGCTCGTTGCGGGCACGGACGAAGCCGTAGGCGCTGATCAGGTCGTAGAGATCGGCCTGCCAGATCGAGTTGCGGACGATCTTGAGCCCCTCGGGCGCGCCGCGAAGGAAGACGTCGCGGCCGATCCGGTCTCGGGCGAGCAGGCGGGCCCCGGCCTCGCGCATCGCGCTGAGCCGCTGGAGGCGGAGCTGGAGCCGCATCGCCAGCTCCTCGGGGCTCGGATCGGCTTCCTGGTCGCGGGGCAGCAGAAGGCAGGATTTGAGGTAGGCGAGCCAGGCCGCCATCACCAGATAATCGGCGGCGATCTCAAGCTTCAGCTTCTTCGCGTCGGCGATGAAGGCGAGATATTGCTCGACCAAAGCGAGGATCGAGATCTTGGCGAGATCGACCTTCTGGCCCCGCGCCAGGGTCAGGAGCAGGTCGAGAGGGCCTTCCCATCCGTCGAGATCGAGAGTCAGCCGGTCCGCCTCGCGGACAACGGGCTGCTCCTCGAAGGAATCGTCGAAATCCATGGTCGGAGACTAGGGTCCGGACTCATTATCGGCAATGGCCAGGATCGCCCGGAGAAGGGCAGCGGCGCGTTTCGCATTGACGCTTCAATGATATAATGTTTCAAGAGCGGCCACGGTTCGCCTTCAGGAGACAGACGGATGCCGGAAGCACGCCCGACGGGAAGATTGGGGACCCCTCTCCTGCTGGGGATCGCCGTGGCGATCGTCAGCCTGGCCTGCACCGCGTCGACCGTGACCGCCCAGCCCAAGGCGGGCGCGACGTCGCGAGCGCCGTCCGGCCCGGGCCTCACCGCCTTCCAGTCGAATGATGCGCTTCGCGCTTATTTGCGGCGCCTGAGGCAGCGCAGCCGCGCAGGGCAGGTCGAGGCAGAGGCGGTGCCGATGCCCTCGCCGCCCTCCCCCGTTGCAGCGGCGGATGCGGCACAAGGCATGGTCACGACAACCGCCGCCCGAACCTCGACCCCGAGCATCACCAACACGCAGGAAGCGAATGTCGACGAGGGCGGAATCGTCAAGGTCAGCGGCGATACGCTCGTCATCCTCCGGCGTGGGCGGCTGTTCACCGTTTCGCTGGCCGGCGGGCGAATGCGCCCGGTCGATTCGATCAACGCCTTCCCGCCCGGCGTGAGCGGCGAGGGCGACTGGTATGACGAGATGCTTCTGTCCGGCGACCGGGTCGTCGTCGTCGGCTATTCCTATGCGCGCGGCGGAACGGAGATCAACCGGTTCAGGCTCGATCCGGCCGGCAAGCTTCGATTCGAGGACGCCTATCACCTGCGCTCCAACGATTATTATTCGTCGCGCAACTATGCCTCGCGCCTGATCGGCAACCGTTTGATCTTCTACACGCCGCTCTATCTCGACTGGCGCAGCGATCCGCTCGAGGCCCTGCCCGGAATCAGGCGCTGGCGGCCCGGCTCGACCGACCGCAGCTTCACGCGGATCGCAAGCGCCCGGCAGATCTATATCCCGCCGGCGGCGATGGACGGCCGGGAAGCGCAGATCGACACGCTCCACAGCGTCACCACCTGCGACCTTACCGCGCCCGTGCTCGACTGCTCGGCGATCGGCGTTCTCGGCCCCGCCTCGCGGACCTTCTACGTCTCGGGGCGGGCCGTTTATCTGTGGATGTCCGACTATAGCTATGACGAACGGCGGGCGGCGCGTTCCTACATCTATCGCCTTCCGCTCGGGAACGAGCGTCCCTCGGCGATCGGCGCGCGCGGCGCCCCGATCGACCAATTCTCGTTCCGCGAGGATCCGGGCCAGAACATCCTCAACATCCTGGTTCGCGCCGAAGGCACCGGCGGAGATTCGATGTGGCGGCCCGAGGTGACGGCCGGCGACGTCGCCTTGCTTCGAATCCCGATCGCCGAATTCGGCAACGGATCGCGCGAGGCGGGCCGGGCGCGCTACCGGTCGCTTCCCAAGCCCGAGGGGGACAGCTGGTCGTTCCACAACCGCTTCGTCGGAGATCATGTCCTCTACGGCGCCGGAACATTCGGCGGCCGGCCGGGCGGGAGCACCCTCTTCGTCGTTCCGCTTCGCGGCGGAGCGGTCGCGCGGCTGGCAATGACCCATGCGGTCGACCGGATCGAGGCGCTCGGACGCGACGCGATGGGGGTCGGATCGAGCCCGTCGGGGCTCGGATTCACCGCGGTCGAGCTGGCTCCCGGCCAAGCGCCGCGGATCGGCGACAATTACACCTTGCCGAACGCCGCGGAGGGGGAATCGCGGAGCCACGCTTTCTTCTTCAGCCCCGATCCGGTCACCCCCGACGGCGCCTCGGGCATATTGGGGCTGCCCGTCGCCCGCCAGGCCGACCCGGCCTATCGCCGCTTCTTCGGAAGCGCCGCGGCGATGCTCTATCTGCGCCGGCTGAACCGGCAGCTCTCTCCGGCGGGCGAGCTGGCGGCCAGGGTGGAGGGCACGACCGACGACGGCTGCACCGCGTCGTGCGTCGACTGGTACGGCAATGCGCGGCCGATCTTCCTGCCGCCGCGGACCTTCGCTTTGCTCGGCTACGAGCTGGTCGAGGGCGAGTTGGAGCGGGGACGGATCAGGGAGGTCGGCCGGGTCAATTTCTCGCCGCCGACGCGACGAAACGAGGACTGATCAGGCGCGGGCGAGCAAAGCGTCGCGCTTCGCGGCCAGCGCCTCATAGGGCTCGCCTTCTTCCGCCTCGGCGATCGTCGCCATGGCGCGGGCGAGGCGCTCGCGGCTCTTTTCCTTGATCTCGCCGACCGCCGAGGCGACCGACTCCATCTCCGCCATGTCACCTGAGCAATGGAGAGCGAGGTCGCAGCCGGCGGCGAGCGCGCCGCCGGCCCGAAGGTCGAAGCCGCCCGACAGAGCCGACATTCCAAGATCGTCGGACATGAGCAGGCCGTCGAAGCCGATCCGCCCGCGGATGATCGCCTCGATCACGATCGGCGACAGGCTTGCGGGCAGATCCTCGTCCCAGGCGGTGTAGACGACATGGGCGGTCATCCCCATCGGCGCGTTTCGAAGGGTGATGAACGGCTCGAGGTCGATCTCGAGCGCCTCCTCCCCGGCATCGACGACCGGAAGCTGGTGATGGCTGTCGACGAGCGCCCGGCCGTGGCCGGGCATATGCTTGATCACGCCGACGACCCCGCCCTGGCGCAACCCGTCGAGAACGGCGCGGCCGAGCGCGGCGACCTGCATCGGCTCCGAGCCCAGGGCTCGGTCGCCGATAATGTCGGTCGCGCCGGGCTGGCGGACATCGAGCAAAGGCAGGCAGTCGACGTTGATCCCGGCTTCGCGGAGCAGAGCGGCGAGCGCGGCCGCGTTCGCCCGGGTCGCCTCGATCGCGGTCATCGGCGCGGTCCGGTAAAGGGCGGCGAAGCGCTCGGCCTTCGGGAATTCGGGCCAGGCGGGCGGGCGCATCCGGGCCACCCGGCCGCCTTCCTGATCGATCAGGATCGGCAGGTCGCCGCGGCCGTGGATGGCGCGAAGATCGTCGGTGAGCGCCCGAAGCTGTTCGCGATCCACGCAATTGCGCCTGAACAATATGTAGCCGGCGGGATCGGCGGAGCGGAAAAAGCTCTTCTCTGCCTCGCTCAGACTCTCGCCCGCCAGCCCGTAGATCGCCGGCTGCATGGATCGATCACTCCACCGCCACGCAGCTCTCGCCGGCGGCCCGGAGCCGGCCGCACAGATTGGCCGCGCCGGGGCCGGAAGCCCTCAGCCTGTAGAGGGTGCGGCCGCCGCTCGAGGTCGGAGTGACATTGTGGGTCAGAGGCGCGAGATAGGAGAAGCGCCCGGACAGCGCCTTCCAGGCATTGTTGGCGCCGGCCTGGCTGGAGAATGCGCCGAGCTGGATTCCCGGTCCGCTCGGGGCGGGCGCGGGCGCGGCCTGCTTGGGCGCCGCCTGCTTGGGCTCGGCCTGCTTGGGGGCGGGCGCGGCCTTGGGCGCGGGCTTCACCTCGGTGACCGGAGTCTCGGGAACCGCGCTGGTGTCGATCGCGCCCTTGGGATCCGCGCCTTCGCTGGCGGCGAAGGCGGTGCCGCCCTGCCCTTCGACCGCCATCCCACCGGGATCGTCGGGCTTCACCTTGTAATCGCCTTCGGGCGCCGCGATCAGCTGCTCGTCGCGATTTTCCTGGGCGTCGCGATTGCCCATCCAGAAGACTCCGCCGACGATGGCGCCGATCGCCACGAGCAGGACGAGAACGCCGACGATCATCTTCAGAGCGGACGGGCCTTCCCGCCCCTCATCCTCGTCGACCGCCTCGAGCCAGGGCAGGCGATCCTCTTCGTCCAGCGGACCCGTCTCGTCGGCGCGGATATCGGTCATCACTGCATCTCCTCGGCGGCCTTCACCCCCATGATATTGAGGCCGTTGCGGATAATCTGCCCTATTGCAGTGGCCAGTTCCAGCCGCGCGCGTGTCAAATCGGGATCATGTGCCAATAAAAAACGCCGCGCGGGATCGTCATTGCCCTTGTTCCACTGGGCGTGGAGGGCCGCGGCGAGGTCTCCGAGGTAGAAAGCGACGCGGTGCGGCTCATGCGCGAGCGCCGCGCCTTCGACCAGACGCGGATATTGGGCGGCGAGCCTGACCAGGGCCAATTCCTCATCGTCGAGAAGGCTGAGGTCGGCCTCGGCGGGGAGATCAATGCCGGCTTCCTTCGCCCGCCTGTGGAGCGAGCAGATCCGGGCATGGGCATATTGGACGTAGAAGACCGGATTGTCCTTCGACGCCTCGACGACCTTTGCGAAATCGAAATCCATCTGGGCGTCGTTCTTGCGGGTCAGCATGGTGAACCGGACGACGTCCTTGCCAACCTCCTCGACCACCTCGGCGAGGGTGACGAAGCTGCCCGACCGCTTGGACATCTTGACCAGCTCGCCGTTGCGCAGGAGCCGGACCATCTGGACGATCTTGACGTCGAGGGCGGGGCGGCCGGCCAAGGCCTGGACCGCGGCCTGCGTGCGCTTCACCGTTCCGGTATGGTCGGCGCCCCAGATGTTGATCAGCTCGTCCGAGGCGGCGAGCTTCTTCATGTGATAGGCGGTGTCGGCGGCGAAATAGGTCCAGCTGCCGTCCGATTTTTTGATCGGCCGGTCCTGATCGTCGCCGAAGGCGGTCGAGCGGAAGAGGAGCAATTCGGTCGGCTCCCAATCTTCGATCGCCTTGCCCTTGGGCGGCTCCAACGTGCCTTTGTAGACCAGGCCCTTTTCGCCGAGCAGATCGAAGGCCCGCTCGACGGCGCCGGAATCCTGCACCTCCCGCTCGGAGGCGAAAAGATCGTGATGGACTCCGAGCAAGGCGAGGTCCGACCTGATCAGGTCGAGCATCGCATCGACCGTCCGGCGGCGGAAGATTTCCAGCCACGCCTCTTCCGGGGCGTCGGCATAGGTGTCGCCATATTCCGCCGCGAGGAGCGCTCCGACGGGCTTCAGATATTCGCCGGGGTACAATCCTTCCGGGATCTGGCCGATTTGCCGGCCGAGCGCTTCGAGGTAGCGAAGATGCGCGGAGCGGGCGAGGACGTCGACCTGCGCCCCGGCGTCGTTGACATAATATTCCCGGATGACCGCGAAGCCGGCATGTTCGAGCAGGCTGGCGAGCGCATCGCCGACCACGGCGCCGCGGCAATGGCCCATGTGCATCGGGCCGGTCGGATTGGCCGAGACATATTCGACGTTGATCCGCTGGCCGCGGCCGAGATCGGACCGGCCATAATCCTCGCCTTCGGAGAGGATGGTTCGAAGCTCTTCGTGCCAGAGGGCGGGCGCGAGGCGGATATTGATGAAGCCGGGGCCGGCGACCTCGGCGCTGACGACCTCGTCGAGCGCGTCGAGCCGGGGCGCGATCAGCTCGGCGAGCGCGCGCGGATTGGTGCCGGCCTTCTTCGCGAGCACCATCGCCGCGTTGGTTGCGAGATCGCCGTGCGAGGGATCGCGCGGCGGCTCGACCGCAACGCCCTTGCGCTCGACTCCGGGCGCGAGCGCGCCTTCACGCTCGAGCGTGTCGAGTATCGACCCGAGATGCGCGGCGAAGCGGGCGTAGAGCGTCAATGTCGATCCGATCCTGTGCGAGAGAAGGGGCCGCTTAGCCGAGCGCGGCTCGAAATTGAAGCGACACGGTCAGCCGGCGGCGATGCGGCGTATGTCTCGATTGTGATGGATGAAGATGCCTTCGTCGCCGAGGCCGGCGAGCCCGGCGATCGCTTGCGCCACGATATCGGCGCCGATCGCAGCGAAGCGGTCGAGGCGGCCGCGCAGGACGAGGTTGACGATCGGGCTGAGGATGATTCCGAGGCGCTCGCCCGGCCGCCGCTCCGAGCCCCGCTCGCCGCGAAGAAGGCCCGGCCGCAATATGTCGAGCCGGCCGAAGCCCAGGTCCGCGAGCGCCTTCTCCATCTCGCCCTTGGTGCGAAGGTAGAAATTGCGCGATCCCGGATCGGCGCCGACCGACGAGACCGCGATCATATGGCGGACTCCGGCGGCGCTGGCGGCGGCGGCGAAAGCGACCGCAACGTCATGATCGACCGCCCGGAACGCCGCCTGCGAGCCGGCCGCGCGCATGGTCGTGCCGATCGCGCAGACCGCCGTGTCGGCGCCCGTGTCTCCGACGAGATCGGGCCAGAGCGCCGGATCGGCAATTGTCTCGTTCGAAGCGCGGCCGGAGGGGCGGCGAACCAAAGTGCGGACATCGTGCCCGGCCGCCTCGAGACGGCCGGCGGCTTGCCTGCCGACCAGGCCGGTTGCTCCGATCAGCAGTATTTTCCGCGCCATGGCCGAAACTAGCGCGCATGCCGGCGAAAGTCAGCTTTCCGAGCGGCAGAGCGAGTATCGCTTGTTCCGCGATGATCGAGAAGGACGGGGCCCCAATCCGCTGTTGCGCCGGGCGCCGGGATGATATGCTCGGCCCGCGCACGACCGCAGCTTCCGGACAGGGGGACAGGCTCATGGACGTCGACGGCCTCAGGAAAGAGCTCGAAGAACATCTGAAGGAGAATCCCGACAAGAACGCGCCTTCGGGCTTTCGGGACAGGTTCGATACCGTCCTGGAGCAAATGGCCGCGGAGGACGGGGTCCCCGACGATGTGTGGGAAGGGCAGCTCCAGCGGATCAGGAACGAAGCGGAAGCCGCCCACAATTGCCTGCGCGACCAGAGCGACGTACCCGACAATGACCCCCGAACCGAGCCGGACGGCGGCGGGGCTCCGCCCCCCGTTGAGCATGCGGCGGGCCGGGGATCGTCAGGTTTGCTGCAGCGCCTGGGGATTCCGCTCGGCGTGACCGCGATCGCTCTGGCCGCGGCCTATTTCGCCTTCCGGAGCTGACCGCCCTCAGAAGCCTTCGGGCAGATCGACCGGACCGACATGCTGGCGATACTGGCCGATCGCATAGCGGTCGGTCATTCCGGCGATGAAGTCGCCGATCCTGCGAACCAGGCGGGTCTCGTCGCCCGGCTCGGGACGCCATTCGGACGGCAGGCGGTCGGGGTCGCTTCGATAGGCAGCGAACAGCTCGCCCAGCATCGCCCCGGCGCGGCCGGACACGGCGCGGACCTGGGGCGCCTCGTACATGCGAGCATAGAGGAAGGTCTTCAGCGCCTTCTCCCGCGCCGCCAGCCCGTCCGAGAAGCCCGCGAGCGCTCGGCCGGCCCGGCGCAATTCGGCCGCGGTGGCGACTCCGCTTTCCGCAATGCGCGCCCTCGTCTCCGCGATCACGTCGTTGACCATCAGGCCGATCTGGTCACGGACGAGTTCCGGGACGAGGCGCGCGGCCGGGATGTCGGGATAGCGTGCGCGCACCTCGGCCCACATGCCCGCCACCAGGGGGACTTCGAGCAATTCCTCGAGCGTGAACAGGCCGGCGCGGAGGCCGTCGTCAATGTCGTGATTGTCGTAGGCGATGTCGTCGGCGATCGCCGCGACCTGGGCCTCGAGTCCCGGCCAGGTGGCGAGATCGAGCGGGAAAGCTGCGTCGGCTTCGGTGAGCGCCCAGCCCGGCTCAGCGACCGGGCCGTTATGCTTGGCGAGCCCTTCCAGGGTCTCCCAGCTGAGGTTGAGGCCGGGGTGGGTCGGATAAGGGGTTTCGAGGAGAGTCAGCACCCTGATCGTGTGGGCGTTGTGATCGAAACCGCCGGCGCCCTGCATCGCCTGCCGGAGCGCTTCCTCGCCGCTATGGCCGAAGGGCGGATGGCCGATGTCGTGGGCGAGGCAGAGCGCCTCGGTCAGGTCCTCGTTGATTGCGAGCGCACGGGCGATGGTCCGGCCGATCTGGGCGACCTCGAGGCTGTGGGTGAGGCGAACTCGGAAATGGTCGCCGTCCGGCGCGACGAAGACCTGGGTCTTGTGGCGGAGACGGCGGAACGGGATCGAATGGATGATCCGGTCGCGGTCGCGCTGGAAGGCGTCGCGCGGGCCGCGATTGCCGCTGTCGCCCTCGGAATGGAGCCGGCCGCGCGACCGGGCCGGATCGGACGCCAAAGGAGAGACATGGAGGTCCCGAGCCACTATCGGACGTCGTCGCTGGATCGGGCGCGATGCACATTCATCGCTCCCTCCTCTCTCCTAGTCGGACGGCAAATGCCAGCCCGTCAGGACAGGCCGCGCGCCCTCGTCATCGCGCCGCGAGCCGGTCGACTTTCTGACCCGCGGCGCTCGTCCAGGCGAAGCCCGACACACCCATCCTGGCGAGCTCGTTGACGAAGGCCTGCGCCTCGCGATTGCTTGCGAACGGGCCGACCAGGAGGCGATTGGTGGCGCTGACCGGCACCGTCCAGGCGGTCCGGCTGCCGAGCAGCTTCGGAGCCTTGGCCTTCAGCCGGGCATATTCGCGCGGAAGCCAGCTCTTGTTCGCGCCGCCGGCGACCTGGACCCAGACCCGCGCAGTCTCGCGCGGGGGCGCCGGCGGCTTCTTGGCGGCCGCCGCCGAGGCGCGCTGGCGCTGGGCCGATTCGGCCGCCGCGGCCTGGCGCGCCGTCGGCTTGGTGGGCGTTGCGGCGGCCCTGGTCCTGGCGGGCGGGGCCGGGGGCGGCGCTTCTTCCTCGATCGCCGCCAAGGCGGCGGCGAGATCGGCGAGACGATTGCTCTCGGCTTCGGTTTCGGAGGGGGCCGGCTCGGCGGCGGGTGGCTGGGGCTCCGGTTCGCGCGCGGCGACGACGATCGGCGGCGGCGAGGCGGCCGGCTGCGAGGCAGGCGGCTCGAAACGCCGCTGGATTGGCGGCTGAGCCGCCGGACCGCCAACCGCCACAGGCGGCGCGTGGGTCGAGGCCAATGTCGTCGAAGCGATGGGCGCTGCATCGGGCCGGCGGCGCGTGTCGGTCGTCGGCGCCGCGGGCCTGCCGGCGCCCAATGCGGGCTGGCGCGGATCCGGAGCGCCGGCCGAGGTTGCAGGCTCGAGCGAGGCATAGGCCGAAGCCGCCGGGCTCGGCCCGCCTTCGCCGGGGAAACGGCCGAAATGGACGGCCATCGCCCGCTCGGCCGGGCTGAGCGAGGGAAGGCGGGTGAGGAAGGGCGCCATGGCATCGGACGCGGGGCCCGGCATCGCGGCCTGGGTGAGCCGGACCGCGCCCGCGGTATCGCCGGTCAAGGCGAGGACGAGGGCCCGGGTCCGCTCGGCGGCGGGATCGCGGACCAGCAATTGCTCCTCGAGGAGCCGGAGGGCGCGCTCGCGATCGCCGCTGATCCCGTAGGAAAGAGCGAGTCGGCGGGTGATCTCGGGATTGGCGGCGGTTCGGAGCGCGAGCTCGTAATCGCGCTGGGCCCCGCGGGGATCGCCCAGCATGTCGTGGACCAGGCCGCGGTCGCCGGCGAGATCGGCCTCCGCAACCCCAAGCCGCCGAGCCTCGTCGAAGAATTTGAGCGCGGGCCGCGGCTGCTCGAGCTGCACCAGGGCCGAGCCGATCCACATCTTGATCCGGCCGTCATTGGGCAGTTGCTCCTCGGCGCGGGAGAAGAAGCTGAGGGCCGCCTGAGCGTCGCCGACGGCAAGCGAAGCCTTGCCCGCGCCCATCAAGGCGGCGACGCTGCGCGGATTGGCGGCGAGAGCGCGAAGGTTGCGCGCGACCTCGTCGGCCGGGCGAGACGCACCGACCGTATTTTGCGCGGCAGCGGGCTGCGGCGCGAAAGAAACAAGGATCCCCGCTCCCAGTAAGGCCAGGCCGAACCGGGGGCCTATCCACCCCGATGACTCCATGCGCCGCAATAGAAAGCGCCTCGGCGCCGCGGGCAAATGCTCTGCGTTCAGGCGGTTTGCGCCGGCGACGAGCCGGTTAGGGTCTGTCCTCCTGGCTCGTAACCGTCGTGATCGCCCGGAGAGGCGTACCGGCAAGGAGGGCCGCGCAGGGCGGAGTGGTGCCTCCGGCCAAGCGGCCCGACGAAGTCCGGTGCGGCTCTCCGGGCGACCGCCGAAGGCGGCGGGCGCCTTTTGGCGCACCGCGGCGTCGCTCGTCGGTCACGATGAATCATCATCGCTCCCTCCTCGCTCCTGGCCGTGCGCCAAAATGCGCTCCGTCCCGGCGATTACGAATCAGGAGAGCAGACCCTAGCGCCGCGTGCGTCCCATATTGCGACGGGAGGGTTTGAGCCCCTTCCTCTGCCCCCCGGCCCGCGTTAACGATTTGGCGGGCGCCCCCCGGCGCGGCGCCGGCGCGGCTATGAGGATGAGCGGTTTGCGGTTCGACGACATGATCGCGACGGTGCTGGCCCAGGGCGAGAGCCCGGCCTCGGCCTTGTCGGCGAAATGGCGCCAGCTCGTCGACCTTCTCGCCCAGCGCCGCGACCCCTCGAGAAGCGACGAGCTGGACGAGGGCCATGCCTGGCTCGAGGCCAACCGGACCGCCGTTCCCGCCGAGCGAAGGCGCGAGATCGCCCGGTCGCTCGCCGGCCGACGGGTGTCGCCGGGGATCCTGCTCTTCTTCGCCGAGGACCAGGCCGCGGTCGGGGCGCCCTTGCTCGGCGGGGCCCTGCTCGACAGGGAGGAATGGCTCGATCTCCTGCCGAGGCTGAACCCGACGGCCCGGGCGCTGCTCCGCCACCGCCGCGACCTCGATCCGGAGGTCGCCCATGCGCTTGCAAGCTTCGGCGCCAGCGATTTCGCGATTTCGGGCGCAGTCGAGGAGGCGCGGCACCCGGCGATCGAGCAGGGCGAAGCCCAGATCCGCGACCTCGTCGCCCGGATCGAGGCGTTCCGGAAGCAGAGGGAGGCCACGCCCTATCCGCCGATCGCGGCCAACGCGCCGGACCTGGAGATTGACGGCTTCCGCTGGGAGGCGGGGCCTGACGGGATAATCATCTGGGTCGAGGGCGCTCCGCGCGGACCCCTGATCGGCCAGAGCATCGCCTCGATCGCCGACCGCGGCCAACATGGCGTGGACGGGCAGGCGGCGGGTGCGTTCGAGAAGAGGGCGCCGTTTCGAGACGCGCGCTTCAGCGTTGCAGGGGCGGGCGTCGCTTCGGGCGACTGGCGAATCTCCGGGGTACCCTTTTTCGATCCGGCGCAGGGAAGCTTCCTAGGCTATCGCGGCAGCGCGAGGCGGCCGAGGCTGGACGAAGTGGCCCGGCAGGAGACGGCACCGCCGGCGCCGACAGGCCTGTTCGGAACCGATCTTCCGGCGGATTCGCTTCGCCAGCTGATCCATGAGCTGAGGACGCCATTGAACGCGATCATCGGCTTCGCCGAGCTGATCGACGGCCAATATATGGGCCCCGCCTCGGCGAGCTACCGGAACAGCGCGGGCGAGATCATGGAGCAGGCGAGCCGCCTGCTGTCGGCCGTGGACGATCTCGACACCGCGGCCCGGATCGAGACGAGCAGGCTGACGCTCGACGACAGCTCGGTCGATGCGGTCGCCTTGCTGTGCCGGCTCCACGACGCCTACGAACGGGTGGCGCAGCAGCGCAACAGCCGGATCTCGATCGAGATCGAGCAGGGGCTTCCGCCGGCCAAGGTCGAGCAGAGCGTGGCGGAGCGCATGTTCGCGCGAATGCTCGCGGCGACGATCGGCCTGGCCCGGGAAGGCGAGACGATCGCGGCAAGCATGGCGATGGGTCAGATCGGCGGGCACCGGATGCTCTGCCTGTCGATCGACCGGCCCCGCGCGATCGAAGGCTTGGACGAGCGGGCCTTGCTCGATCCGGGTTACAGCCCGGACGGGGATTGGCCCGGAGCGCCGGCGCTCGGGCTTGGGTTTGCCTTGAGGCTGGTTCGCAACCTGGCCGAGGCCGTGGGCGGGGCGCTTCTGATCGGGGATTCGCGCTTCTTCCTGTATTTGCCGCCGCTCGAGCCGGCGGAGCGGTCGACCGGCAGCTAAAGTTAGCAAAAGACGCTCGCGCGAAGCGCTCGCACCCACCCTCGATCTCCTCCCGGAAATCCGGGAGGGGAGGTTCCAGCCGCCTTGCCAATCCGCGCCGCCCTCCGCTATCGCGCCCGCGCTGGTTGGGGCCTGTAGCTCAATGGTAGAGCCGGCCGCTCATAACGGCTTGGTTGGGGGTTCGAGTCCCTCCGGGCCCACCAGCCTTCGCCCTTGCGGGCTTCGGCTGGCGAGCCAGCCTTGGGCGGGGCGGCCCGCTACTTTCCTCCATTTCGGTTCTATTTCACTGTAGCAACGTCGAGTTCCGGCTCTAATCATGGGCCTGGCGAGGCCGGGCGTGGGTCCGGGATATGCCGAACGGGGGAGGGCAGGGGACATGGCCAAGGCGAAGCTGGCGCTGGTGCTTCTGGGGCTGCTGATCGGGGGCTGCGCGGTGAAGCCGCCGCCGACCATGACCTGCAATTTCGTGCGCTACGAGATGGAGGTGGCGGTGCCGCCGCAAGTGGCGGAGCAGCCCGGGCAGATGGCCGACGTGCTTCGCGACGAGCTGGCGACTCCGGCGTCCGAGCGCGAGGATCCGGCCGTGACCTCGATGCTGTTCATGTCGGGCGGCGGCGAGCATGGCGCGTTCAGCGCCGGAATCCTCGACGAATGGGCGAAGCGGAACGGCGGCAAGCTTCCCAAGTTCCAGGTCGTCACCGGGATCAGCACCGGATCGATCCTCGCCACCTTCGCCTTCACCGGCGACACCGACGACGCAGTGGCGGGCTATACGATCACCAACGAGACGCAGCTTCTCACCCCCTACCTGACGCGCAAGAACGGCAAGATCGAGGCGAGCTCCTTCGCCAAGCTCGCCAAGCATGGCGCGGTCGCCAACCTCGAGCCGCTGCGTCAGCGGATCCACGGCTACCTGACCGACGAGGTGCTGGGCCGGGTGCGCGACGGCCATGAGGCCGGGCGGACCCTGTTGGTCGGTGTGGTCGACGTCGATACGGGCCAGGCCGTCGCGCTCGATCTCGGTGAGATGGGGACGCGTTACTTCAAGGCGGGCAACACCCCCGCTCAGAAGGCCCAGATCAAGACCTGTTATGTCGAGGCGATCGCGGCCTCCTCCTCGGCGCCGATGGCATCGGTCCCGGTGTTCATCGACAACCGCATGTACGTCGACGGCGGAATGCGCTTCGGAATGTTCTCGGACGAGATCGGAAAGGCGATCCGCGACCATGCGGCGGCCTTCCCGCCGCTCCAGCGCGCAAGCGTCTATCTGATCGCGAACGGAAGCCAGGAGACCTCGCCTCATTGCGGCAAGGAGGACAAGAGCCTGTGCGATCCGCCCAACCCGCCGACCGGCGGGCTCGAGGGCGCGCACGAGAAGTGGGAGTTCATGCAGCTTGCGATGCGGTCCGAGCGGATCCTGGTGAACCAGGTCTACCGCTTCTCGGCCGACAAGGTCCGGACCGAGGCCGAGCTCAGCGGAAGCCCGTTCAAATATGCAAGGATCGACAGCGACGTCGACACCCACGTCTACACATTGAACGATCCGGTGCTCGGGACCGGGACCAAGACCTGCAAGGAATGGACCGCACTCGACAAGCAACTGCTCGACCCGCTGCAATTCTACCCGCGCTACATGCGCTGCCTGATCGATTACGGGCGGATGCGCGCGAACAGGGACAAGTGGGGCGGGGCGTGAGTCGCGGGGTTTCTAGGCCGAATCGGACCGCCGCATGGGCTCCCTACCCGGTTTGAAAACTCGCGGAAGGTAACAAAGGTAACGACCACGTGGGTGCCCAAAACGCTTTTTGCCCGGGTAAAAGGCAGCGGATGCGCAAAGACCCCCCAATGCCGCCCCGGCCCGCGCCGGGCGTCGGCCGGTGAAGGGAGCGATTTTGCTATCCACGATGTCAAAGACCCGCACTGTTGGTGGAACATAACACGAACACCCCAACAAAGCAAGATAGCTGGAAGCTTCAATTGGAAACGGTCGGAAGCGCCGGATTCGCCGTGAGTCAGGCAGAAGGATTTTCTCCTCACGCCACCATGGCCTAATGAACGCGAACTATGGACGTCGACATTGACCCCCGTTGGAAACTTTACGCCCGCGCACTCGACATTCTCGAGGGCCGATCGAATGGTCACGCTCTGCCGATCATCAGAAAGTTGGCCTGTCGAGGCTTCGCGCCTGCCATAAGCGTGCTGAGCGACTATGTTTCTGAAGCCGAGGCCATCCGCCTTCTGAGGAGAGCGGCACGGCGTGGAGACGCTGTCTCGGCCTACAACCTGGCCATGACGCATCGCAACCGAGGGGATCTGCTGAATTATCGTCTGTCGCTGGGGCAAGCCGCGAAGCTCGACTCTGACGCAGCCGGGGAAATGGGTCGGTTCAAGACGCGTTTTCCGCATGAGGTTATGCGCAGCTTGAGAAGGATCGGCCCAGTCTCAGCGTCCGAGGACGGACGTCGATTGCTTCGAAACCAATAGGAATCTAAGGGCTTCGCGGGTCGGGGAGTAGCGCAGCCTGGTAGCGCATCTGCTTTGGGAGCAGAGGGTCGCAGGTTCGAATCCTGTCTCCCCGACCAGCCTTCGCCCTGTCGGGCTTCGGCTGGCAAGCCAGCCCAGGGGAGGGGCACGCGATGAACGAAGCACACCGTTTGGTTGCGATCCTCTTTTTCTTCCTCAGCGCCTGCACGAGCGCGGGTGTCGCGTCCGATCCGCACTGGACGCCGGTCGCGTCCGCTTCAACTCAGCAGGCGCAGCAGCAGGACCCCAAGCAAGGCTGGTGGGCGGATCATCGGTGGCGCTATGCGACGGACGACCAGGCGGAAGCTGCTTACCAGGCGCTGCTGACTCGGGAATCTCCCTGGCCGGAATGGCATCAGGCCAATGTCGTCACGCTCCCCGCCGGGCTTCGATTCGAGATGGCGCTGGCGCCGGGGCAGGGGACGGACCGGCCCGGCGGGTTCGGGACGTTCGACCGGATCCCGGACGTTCGCTTCGTCCGTTATTCGCTCGCGGTGAAGACGGCGTGGAAGCCGCAGGTCGACCGGGTCGTCACCTATGAGATCGTCGAGCCGCTGCGGGCCGATACCGGAACGGTCGGTCCGCAGATCGACGTGCCCGCCAACCTCTATCTGCCGGGCGGAGCCTCGCAGTTCGAGATGAAAGTGCCGGCCAGCGAGCGGGCGCGGCATTTGCGTGTCGTCGCGGAGCGGCCGATCGAATGAGCCGGCCCGAGGCGATCCGCGTCGACCAGGTGAGCGGCCGGATAGACTGGACCGAAGACGGGGAGGCGAGGGAGGCTTTCGTCGAAGGCGCCGCCGATGCCCGCTACGATCCCGGGAACGACCGCCTGATCGTCCTCACCCGAGCGAGCGAGCGCGGTACGGTCGCCATCGTGGCGCGGGACGGCGGGACGGTCGCAACCATCCCGCCGCCCGACGGCTATTCGCTCTCTCATTTCGCCGACTCTGTGGCGCCTGTCCTGGTCGGACAAGGCGAGGCTCCGGACGGGGGCTGGTGGGACTGGCATTTCGAGGCTGACGAGGCGGGCCGAGCGCTTCGAAGGCTCGGCCCGGCCCATTGACCGCGCATCAGGGGGTGCGTGGAAGAACCATCTCTCTCTTGCCCTGACGCATCGTGACCTGGGCGGCGCTCGAATCGCCCGCCGGGAAGACGAGCGTTGCGCCGGTTTCGCCGACGTCGAACTCGGTCGGCGATATGGCGCGCAGGTCGAAGGCCGGCTGGTCGCCGAGCTGAGCCTTGAGCGCCGCGCCGTCCAGCCACAGCTTCAGCGACAGGCGGCCGTTCGAATAGGTTCCGGCAAGCCGCTCGAGCGCCGCGCGCGGCAGCTGAAGCGCGACCGGATCGGCCGGGAGAGGCTCCGCGGTGCGCGCGCCGGCCTCGCCTCCGCCGTCGCCGCTCGGAAACAGGCGAATCGCGACGATGCGGCCGGCCGGATCCCGCTCCAGCTTCAGCCGGGTGAAGCTGTCTTCGTAGAGGAAATCGTCCGCGGCGATCGGGACGAGCGGCAGGCGCGGCCCTCGGCCCTCTCTCTGCGCGGTCAGCCGTCCATCGACGATCCGCAATATGCGGGTCACGCCGCCGTCGAAGGCATAGACGCCCTCGGCTTCCTTCAGCTTTGCCTCGCCGACTTCGACGGGCCGAAGCTCGGGATAAGGTTCGCCGAGCGCGAGCGCGGCCAGCCGGCGGGCGAATATCTCGATGTCGTGGCGGCCGTTCTCGGGCTCGTCGCGTTCGTCATTCTCGAGGACAATCACGCTGATGTCCGGGCCGGGGAGATAGGAGAGGAGGGTGATGAAGCCTTCGATCCCGCCGCCGTGGTGAAGCTCGTTGGCGGTCCGCACCCGGTCGGTGAACAGGCCGAAGCCGTAGCCGGCCTGGACGGCCTTGCCGACGGGCGTGATCATCCGCCGATAGGTATCGGCGCCGAGCACCCGGCCTTCGTGCAGAGCGCGGTTCCACTTCAGCAGATCGTCGGCGGTCGAGAGCAGGGCGCCGGCCGCGTGGACCCGGGTCATGTTCACATCGGGGGCCGGGACCGGCTTGTCCTCTTCCCATCGATAGCCCCGGACCAGCCGCGCCGCGAGGCGGGGATCGCCGGCATAGCCCGTGTCGCGCATGCCCAGAGGCTTGAACAGGCTGCGATCGAGCCAGGCGTGCCACGGCATTCCGGTCACAGCCTCGATCACGGCGCCGACCAGCGCATAGCCCGAATTGTTGTAGGCATAGCCCTGACCCGGCTCGAAATCCGGCCGCTCGTTCTTGAAGACGGAAATCAGCCCGGCGGTGGTGAGCGGTCGGCCGGCCGGCACATTGGGGTCGGGCGGCAAGGACGAGTGGCTGCGCACGCCCGAAGTGTGGTTGAGAAGCTGCAGGATCGTGATCCGGTGGCCGTCCGGATAATCGGGAATATATCTGGAAAGGGGATCGTCGAGCCCGATTTTGCCGGCCTCGACCAGCTGGAGAAGGCCGGCGGCGGCGAACTGCTTGGTGATCGAGGCGATCCGGAACGTGGAGCCGGTCTCGAGCGCCGCCTTGCGGTCCATGTCGGCCGTGCCGCGGGCGGCACGGAACAGGATGTGGTCGCCCCGAGCGACCAGAACTACCGCCCCCGGCCCGTCGGCGGGATATCTCCGCTTCATCCATTGCCCGGCAAGGCGGGCGAACTCGGCTCGCGAGGGCTGAGCGGTGACCTGCTTGCCGAGCGCCCAAGCTGGAGCGGCCGGCGCCAGGCAAAGCAGGAGCGCGCCGAAAATCACATGTTTCTTCATGATCGGATGTCCTGGGAGAAGGGTGACAGTAGTACTAAAGCGTTAGTAGATATCTGCAAAAAAGGGTCATACGGGATCGACGCTGGTGAGGGTCCAGGCGCGGTTCTTCATCTCGCCTTCCACCGCGAACACGGCCCGGCCTTTGGGGCCGCGCATCTCGATCTCGATATCGGCGTCGCCGTTCGGCCCGGTGAGGCTGATATTGCCGTTGACCGGTTTGGCGGTGGCAGCGGCCGGGGTGCCGACCCTGGCGACGACGGCGGGATGGGCGGAGATGCTCGCGTGAAGCGCCTTCACCTCGGGCATATCCTCGACGTTGGGCGGCGCGGGGTGCGGCGGAACGACGCTCAGCCGGTCGACCTCGGCCAGCCAGCGGCGGGCGTCGGCGGTGATCGGCCGGTCCTTGCCATTCTCCCGATAGAGCTCGGTGGAGCGGCCGCGGTCGTCGAGGCTGATCCGATAGTAGCGGCGCTTGTCGAGGCCGTTGGCGCTGACCTCGCGATAATCGCCGGGGCCGAGCGGACCGTCGGTCGAGGCAGTGACCTGCAGATCGGGAAGGCCGCCGCCGGCGAGGCCGATCTGGGTCAGCAAAAGCAGGCCCGTGACGGACAGTGCGCCGAGGGCGGCAAGAGCTCCCCAGCGGCCGCGCGACGGCGGCCCGGAAAGCAATCGGGATATTCTTTGCATGAGTGAGCCTCCATTGGCTGCGAGGGACAGGCGAGGGGAGTGATGGCGATCGCATTCGAGCGCCGTCAGTGCTTCGGCGAGAGCGATCGCATCGCCGCACGCCGCGACCGCGAGATCGTCGCAAGCATGCTCGCGCTCCTGCCGGATCCGGCGGCCGAGCCACCAGACTGCCGGGTGAAAGAAGAGCGCGCATTCGACCAGGCACTGGACTGAGTTCCAGAGCCAGTCGCGGCGCGCGATATGGGCGAGCTCGTGCGCGAGCAAAGCTTCGATCTGGTCGGCGGGCGCCCTGGCCAGAAGCGAAAGCGGAAGCCAGATGACCGGCCGCACCAGGCGCGCGGCAAAGGGCGTTAGAACCTCGCCGGAGAGCCGGACTGCGACGCTTCGGGCTATGCCGAGAGCGGCGCCAAGCTGGTCAGCCCGAGCCCGCCACCGGGGCGGAAGCGGCTCGAACGGGCTGCGCTCGATCGCCGCGAGCGCTCGAAGGGCGGCGACGTGGCGAAGAAGCATGACGGCGACTCCCGCCAGCCAGGCGAGGAGGATGAGGGCCGCCACCGGCGAGCTGTCCTGGACGAAGACCCCTGCCGCCTCGTCGAGCCGTGGAGCACTCATCGCGGCGAGGAAGCCGTCGCCCATCTCGCCGACGGGCTGGTCCCAGAAGCGCAGGAACTGGACGAGCGGGACGAGAAGCATCGCGACGAGGAAGGCCACTGCGGCATTGTGCCGGCTCGCCGCGCTCGCCTGGCCCATGGCTCGGAGAGTCAGTGCCGCAGCGACCGCGAGCAGGGCATCCTGCCAGAGCGAATGGAGCAGAGCCGAGGCGAGCGCCGGGGCGAATCCGAACTGGGCGAAGGCGAGGGCCTCCATCAGCCCTTGTCCCGCTTCGCCTTCGCCTCGGCGATCATCTTCGAGATGGCGTCGAGATCGTCGTCGCTGGCCACCTCGTCGTCGAGGGCGCGCTGGACGAGGCTGAGCGCGGAGCCGGAGAAGGCGCGCCGCATCAGATCCTTGAGCAATGAGGCCTGGACGGCCGGCTCGGCCTGGACCGCGCGGTAGGTGTGGCTTCGCTCCGAATCGTCGCGGACCACCAGGCCCTTCTCGGCCATTATGGTCAGCATCTTGAGGATAGTGGTGTAGGCCGTGTCCTTGGCGCGAGAGATGCTGTCATGAACCTCGCGGACCGTCATCGGCTCCTTGCGCGACCAGAGAATGCGCAGGATCGCAAGTTCGCCTTCGGTAGGATTGGGAGTGGTCATTGGGGCATCCGGCTGAACTACGACTCGACTAGTACTAATCGGTTAGTAGTTCGTCAAGCTGTTGAATCCACGCGGATCAGGGGCGGCGGCGCGCATGGGCCGTTTCCGGCATCCTCAGGAAAATGGGGGCGACGCAGACCGCGACGGCGGCGATCATGAAGCCGGGCACGGCGTGCCAGCCGGTGCGGTCGACGAGCAAGGTCGCCAGCCAAGGGGTGAGGCCGCCGAAGATCGCGGTCGCGACGGTGGCACCGAGGGCGAGGCCGCTGACCCGTCCCTCGCCCTGGAACTGCTCGGCGGTGGCGACGGCGCCGACAGCGCTGACTCCGCCGGCGACCATGGCCAGTATCACGGCGCCGAGAAGGGCCTGAGCGACCGATCCGGAGGCCATCACCGAGAAGGCCGCGACGGGCAGGGCCGCGCTGAGCAGCATCAAGGCGAGCAGGACCGGCTTGCGACCGACCCGGTCGGACAAAGCACCGACGAAGGGCGTGACAAGGATGACCGCGACCGCGGCGATCGTGGAGAGCCATAAGGAGCCGGTCTCGGTCACCGTGCCGGCCGATGTGAGGAAGGCCGGAACGTAGGTGATACCGACATAATAAGTGATCGAGCCGAGCGCCGAGATTGCGAAGCCGCGGATCACGCCCGCCCGCTGGCGGGAGAAGGCATATAGGAGCGGGTTGTCGGGGATCGTGCCTTCCGAGCGCTGGCGCTCGAAATCGGGCGATTCGTGCATGGTCGAGCGCGCGATCCAGACGGCGCCGGCCAAAGCGGCTCCGACGAAGAAGGGGATCCGCCAGCCCCAGGAGTCGAGATCGGCCTGCGGCATGGAGCTTGCTGTCAAAGCCGCGACCCCAACGGCGAGCAAGGCGCCGATCTCGCTCGCGGCGGCGGCCGAGGATGCGATCAGTCCGCGGCGCCCGGCTGGAGCGCTTTCGAGCAAATAGGCGACCACACCGGTATATTCGCCGCCGACCGAGAAACCCATGACGCAGCGAAGGAAGATGAGGAGCCATGCGGCGAGCGGGCCGATCTGCGCGTGCGTGGGCAGCAAGGCGGTGAGAAGCATGGCGGCCGACATCATGATCATCGAGAGTAGAAGCATCGGGCGCCGCCCGCGCCGGTCGCCGATATGGCCGAAGACCATCGCCCCGATCGGACGCATCAGATAGGCCACCGCGAAGCTTCCGAGAGTGGCCGCGAGCGAGGCGGCTCCGCCGCCGAAGAAGACCCGCGACAATATGGTGGCGAAATAGAGATAGAGGGTGAAATCGTACCATTCGACCATTGTCGACAGCGCAGCCACGACGATCGAGCGGCGGTGGATCTCCCCGCTCATTCCGCGAGCGGCGGCGGCTGAAGAACCTGGTCGAGGACTCCGGCCAGGGTCTCGAGCCGATAGGGCTTGTAGACGACCGGAAGGCCGCCGGTGCCCGAGCGGGTGATCTCGTCGCTGTAGCCGGTGGTCAGGACGACCGGCACTCCGGGGAGGAGCGGCTTCAACCTGTCGGCCAGCTCGAGGCCGCTCATTCCCGGCATGACGACGTCGGTGAAGACGACGTCGAATCCGTTCCCCGACTCGGCCGCGGAGATCGCTTCGGGGCCCGAGCGGACCCTGACGACCTGGTGGCCGAGCTCTCCGAGAAGCAATTCGGCGAAGGCGCCCACCTCCTCATTGTCGTCGACGACCAGGATCCGGCCGGTGCGGTGAAGGCCTTCCGCCTCGACGATGGCCGCGGTCTCGCTCGCGCCGCGATCGCTGCAGGGGAGGATGATGGTGACGGTCGTGCCGCTGCCGACCTCGCTCTCGACCCGGACGTCGCCCCCGGACTGGGCGGCGAAGCCGTAAACCTGGCTGAGGCCCAAGCCGGTGCCCTTTCCAACCGCCTTGGTGGTGTAGAAGGGCTCGAATATGCGGGCGAGGGCTTCGGGCTCAATTCCGGCACCGGCGTCGGTGACCGAGAGGCCGATCGCCCGACGCCCGTCGTCGAGCCTGCCCGCCTCGGCGGTCCGGATGGTGACGAGGCCACCCTCGGCCATCGCATCGCGAGCATTGACGGCGACGTTGAGGATCGCGGATTCCAATTGGGCGGGATCGACCTCGATCGCGCACAGATCCGGCGCGAGCTCGGTCCGAATCTCGAACCGTTCGCCCAAGGTGCGGTCGAGCAGGTCGATCATCGCCAGGATTCGCGTGTTGACGTCGACCACCTCGGGCTTGAGCGGCTGGCGGCGGGCGAAGGCGAGCAGCTGGCCGGTCAAGGCGGCGGCCCGGGTCGAGGTCTGGACGATCGCCTCGGCGAATCGGATCCTCTTGGCCTCGGGCACGCCGGGGCGCCGCAATATGTCGGCCGAGCCCTGAATGACGGTCAGCAGGTTGTTGAAATCGTGGGCGATCCCGCCGGTCAGCTGGCCGAGAGCCTGCATCTTCTGGGCCTGGCGAAGCTCTTCCTCGGCCCGCACGCGCTCCTCGATCTGGACCTTGAGCTCGGCATTGGCGGCACCGAGCGCGGAGGCGCGCTCGCCAAGCTCGCGATTCGCGCGCCGAAGAGCGGTCTGGGCGATCCCGAGCACCAGAATGACGAGCGCGGCCATGAGGACCAGCAGGGACAGCATCAAATAGCGGGTAAGGCGCCGCGAGATCGGATCGCGAATGGTGGCAAGATAGACTCCGCCGATGCGCTGCCCGCCACGAAGCACCGGCGCCCGAGCCTCGACGGCATTGCCGTCATCGGCGGGGGCGTCCGTGAATCGCGCCGGCAGCCGGCCGTGGCGGCGCTCATAGCCCGCGACCCGCATTCCGTCGGCAGTGTAGACTCCCGCGGCCTCGATCTGCGGATTCACCTTCAAGGCGTCGACCGCCTGCTGGGTCGACGCGGTGTCTCCGAAATCGAGCGCCGCGGTGACGCTGGCGGCGAGGATCTCGGCCTGGACGCTCGCCTCGCGAGCCTTTTGCGCGCGGTAGACGCCGTCATATTGGAAGATGATTCCAAAGGCGGCGGCGAGCAGGAGGACGGCCATGAGGCCGGCAAGCCCCGGCACCATCGGCCACCTTTCGGCGAGGCGGGAAATCGGGCGCATCATGGTCGGCGAATCATGGTCTCTGCCTCACGGTGAGCGCGATTGCGAGAAGACGCGAGTTAATCGACAGACCGTGCCGAGCGGCCTCCGCTTCGTCGATATGGAATCGGACCCGACCGTCCTGGACGACGAAATGGACCATCCCGCGCTGCGGACCGCCGCGCTCGTCGGTGACGGTGAGGATCGGGCTCCTGCCGAGGCCCGAGAGCAAGGCGGAGGTGCGCGCGCCGCCCTGGACGAAGGCGATGTGGCAGCCGGCGGCCGCGCCGGCACCGGTCACCCGGCGGACGATGATCGGCCTCTGGTCGACCAGCTGGCCGCGCACGGCGCTGTCGATCAGCCGCCCGAACGGATCGTCGCCGAGGATGCAGAGCATGAGCGGAGCGCCGGGGGCGAGACGGACGTTTCCGGGCCAGGCCACATAGCCGGCGAACTTGGGAAGGAAGGCGGCCTTCACCGCATATTCGCTGGGCGCGGCGGCCGCGGCGGAGACCTGCGCGGAGGGCAGGAGCAAGGCGCAAGCCGCCAGCGGGAGGCGCGAAAGGAAGAAGGCGACGAGACGCGCCATCAGAAGCGAAGCCTCGTGCCGGCGAAGACCGAGCGTTTCGCCCGCTGGGCGCGCTGGACGTCGTTGCTTTCGACATGGCTCTCGTGGAGCAGATTCCTTCCGGCCAGATAGAGCTCGACCAGATCGCTGACCCGATATGAGAGGTGGGCGTCCGCCTCGACATAGGCGCCGATCCGGGGCTCGCCGGCAAAGGCCTCGAGAGCGCCGATCCGGCGGAGGCCGGCGTCGAGCTTCAGCCGGTCGGTGAAATCGAGATCGGCCCGGGCGAAGAGCTGAAGGTTCGGATCGTGGCCGAGCGAGTCCCGCGCGGCGAGATCCGTATGGCCGGGCTCGAGGTGGAATCTCTTCCACAGGGTGCTGAGGCCGAGATTGAGCCGCGCCCACGGAGCGAGCTCGGCCGTGCCCCAGGCCTCGATTCCCCAGCTATGGCCTTCCAGACCGTTCATCAGCTCGACCGGCAATGCGCCGCCGGGCTGGAACTCGGTGGTCCGGATATCCTGGTAAAGATTGTAGAAAGCCGAGACGTTGAGGCTGACCCGCTCCCCGGGCTGGCCGCGATAGCCGGCTTCGAACGCGATCAGTTTCTCGGACCGGAAATCGCTTCCGACCAGCAGAGGCGGGAATTCGAGCTGGCGGTCGATCCGCGAGGGAGTCCGGATCGCCCGCGAAGCGGCCGCCCAGAGGAGATTCTTCTCGTCGGGCTGCCATGCCAGGCGCAGATTGGGAAGCAG
>Ga0193706_1000461_pt1 | contig 24077 bp, 20 predicted proteins | sample U3c1metaG_FD_160130 | JGI IMG/M metagenome (GOLD analysis project Ga0193706, IMG submission 160130) | Soil microbial communities from a riparian zone of the East river system, Colorado, United States - U3c1 | ecosystem: Environmental > Terrestrial > Soil > Riparian zone | place: USA: East River... | reverse complement strand
GACAAGGCCCGCACGATCCGGATCCCGGTCCACGTGGTCGAGAAGCTGAACAAGATCGGCCGCGCCGAGCGCAAGCTGGTTACCGAGCTGGGCCGTGAGCCCACCCCGGAGGAGATCGCCGAGGTAACGGGGATCGATCCCGAGGAGGTCGACTCGATCAAGCGCTCCGCCCAGGCCCCGGTCTCGCTGGAGAAGCCGGTCGGCGACGAGGAGGAGTCCGAGTTCGGCCAGTTCATCGCCGACGAGAAGGCCGAGTCCCCGTTCGACCGCGCCGCGGACCTACTCACCAAAGAGGCCCTGAAGGAAGCGCTGGAGAACCTCTCCTACCGCGAGCGCCGCGTGCTGGAGCTGCGCTACGGCCTCGGCGGCGAGCACCCGCGCACGCTCGACGAGGTTGGCCGCACCTTCAACGTCACCCGCGAGCGGATCCGCCAGATCGAGAACCAGAGCCTGAAAAAGCTGCAGTCGCTGGGCGAGGCCCAGAAACTGCGCGAGGTGGCGTAGTACTCAGCATCAAGTGATCGGGCATCCCGGCCGATAGAGGTCGGGATGTTCGAGATCGATTCAGCGCTGCGGACGCTCGTCGAGCGGGGGGGCTCCGACCTTCACGTAAAGGTCGGGGTGCCTCCGACCGTGCGACTGCACGGTGACCTGGTGCCGCTCGAGGGCTACCAGCCGCTCGCGCCCGAGGACACCGAGAAGGCCTTTCACGACATCTCCGAAGTCCGCTCGCAGACCGAGTTCGAGGAGGCGGGGGAGGCGGACTTCTCCTATTCGATCCCCGGGCTGTCGCGCTTTCGCGTCAACACCTTCAAACAGCGCGGCTCGATCTCGATCGTCTGCCGGGCGATCCCCTTCGAAATTCGCTCGGTCGAGGATCTCGGCCTTCCCTCGGTCGTCACCAGGCTGGCTGAAGAGCAGCGCGGAATCGTCCTCGTCACCGGCACCACCGGCTCGGGCAAGAGCACGACCCTGGCGGCGATGATCGACCACATCAACCGCACCCGGACAAATCACATCATCACCCTCGAGGACCCGATCGAGTACCTGCACGAAGACAAAGGCTCGATCGTCAACCAGCGCGAAGTCGGCTCCGATACCGAGAGCTTCAGCCGCGCGATGCGGCGGGTCCTGCGCCAGGACCCCGACGTGATCCTGATCGGCGAGATGCGCGACGAGGAGACGGTGAGGACGGCGCTCTCGGCAGCGGAGACCGGCCACCTCGTGCTCTCGACCGTCCACACCCTCGACGCCACCGAGACGATCAACCGCATCATCGACTTCTTCCCGCCCCACCTTCAGCACCAGGCCCGGGTGATGCTCTCGGCGACCTTGAAGGGAGCGATCGCGCAGCGCCTCGTCCCCGACCTGACCGGCGAGGGCCGCGTCCCCGCCTCCGAGGTGCTGGTCGTCACCGGCCGGGTCCAGGATCTGATCATGAACCCGGAGGAAACCGGCAAGATCACCGAGGTGATCGGCGAGGGCGAGTACTACGGGATGCGGACCTTCGACCAGTCGCTGCTGGGCTACGTGATGGAGGGGAAGGTCTCCGAGCAGGTCGCGCTCGACTACGCCTCCAGCCCTCATGACTTCAAACTGATGCTGGCCGCGGGCGGCCAGCGAGCGAGCGGCATCGAGCAGCTCGCCGGGCAGCCCGAGTAGAACGGTCGTCCAGGGGGCGGCCGCTCTGGCCGGCCCAGCTCAAGGCCGCGCGGCGCGCGGCCGATGGCAAAGGGATGTTTTTCGAATCGATCCGCCTCCGCCTGCGGGAACTCGCCACCAGCGAGCGCGGCATGGCCCTGCCGGTCGCCCTCTTCGCGATGATCTCCAGCATGGCGCTGGCCGGGGCCGCGGTCGTCTCCTCGGTCGACGTCCAGCAGGGCTCCAAGCGCGACAGCGGCTCCAAGAGCGCGATCGCCGCCGCCGACGGCGGCGCCAACGTCGCCACGATGCGACTCAGCCGCTACGCCAACAGCCTCGACTCGTCCCCTTGCCTGCGCGAATCCGGCGGCACGCTGGTCACCAGCGGCCCGGAAGCCGACGGCTGGTGCCCGCCGATCGCCGGCACGATCGGAGGCGCCACCTACAGCTACCGGGTTAGCCCCGCCGGCGCCGAAGGCAAAGGCCTTTGCGGCGAGTACGACCTCTGCATCGTCTCGACCGGCACGGTCGACGGGGTCAGCCGCCGGATCGAGATGACCTTCAACGAATCGACCCTCGAAAGCACCGATGAGGAGGAGGAGGACGGCGGGGAGGAGGGCACCAGCGGCGGCGGCAGCTTCGAGGGCATGGTCGGCCGCGAAGGGATCGAACTGAGCGGCAACGCCGACATCCGCGTCGGCATCGGCACGGACGGGAACGTGACCAGCTCGGGCAACACGAGCATCTGCGGGGACATCCGCGTCGGCATCGGCAAAAAATGGACCAAAAGCGGCAACGCCTCGCAGTGCAAAGGCTACAAATTCACCGAAGGCAATCTCAGCCTGCCGCCGGTGAGCAGCTTCATGCCGTCGAACATCGCCACGGTCAACTCCAACAACAGGCTGACCAAATGCATCTCGACCAACAACCCCGTCAACTGCCAGAAAGACACCTATAACGGCACCTGGTCCAGCACCAGCCCGCTCAACCCCAGCAACCGCCAGATCTCGCTGTCGGGCAACACGACCCTGACCGTCGGCGGCGGCGACTACTGGATCTGCAGCCTCTCGCTGAGCGGCAACTCGCAGCTGATCATGGCCGACGGCGCCACGGTTCGCTTCTTCTTCGACACCCCCGAGAAATGCGGCCTGTCGTCCGGCGCGGCCCAGATCAGCCTCAGCGGCAACAACAAAATCGCCGCCACGGGATATCAGCCGTCCGCCGGGAAATTCAACGTCCCCGGCTTCTACCTGCTGGGGTCGCCCAGCAAAGCCACGACCGTCAATCTTTCGGGCAACTACTCGACCACCAACGAGTTCGTCCTCTACGGGCCGGACACCAACGTCAACATCAGTGGCAACGCCACCTTCAAGGGCCTGATCGCGGGCAAGAAAATCACGATGAGCGGCAACGGCAAGTTCGAAAACGACAGCGGCTTCGAACTGCCTTCCGAGCTGCAGCCGCCCTCCGAAGAAGAGGAAGAGGACGAGGGCGAGAGCACTCCCGGCGTCCGCTACTTCACCCCGCAGTCCTACGTCGAGTGCACCGGCGACGTCGTCTCGCCGCCCAACGCCAGCTGCTGAGCGTCCTCCAGCGCGGCGATCCGCCGCCGCAATTCAAGGTCGCCCCCGGCGCTGCCGAGCTAGATAAGCGAACGTATGAGGGAGCAGCTCAACAACAACCCGATCCTGCAGCTCGCCATCGTCGGCGTGCTTCTGCTCGGCGGTGGCTTCTTCGCGATCTCGACGATGGGCGGCGGTGGCGAAGAAGCCGAAGAACCCGCCCCCACCACCTCGACCGCGTTGACCACGGCGCCGGCCGGCGAAGCCGTCGTCCCCGCCACCGCCTCCGCCCTGCCGCCCGCCGGCGCGACCAGCGGCGCCGCGTCGCGCCTGCCGGCCCCGGTGTTGCGCGCCTGGAAGGCGAACGAGACCGTGGCCCTGCTCTTCGTCCGCGACGGCGGCATCGACGACCGGCTCGTGACCCGCACGACCACCGGGCTCTCGGCGCTGCCGCGGGTGAGGACCTTCGTCGTGCCCGCCAGCGAGATCTCCCGCTACACCGCTGTCTCGGAGGGAGTCGGCGTCGAACGCGTGCCGGCGCTGGTCGTGATCTCGCCCAAGCACTTGGGCCAGCAGGCGCCGACGGCCTCCGTCCACTACGGCTTCCAGAGTCCCGAAAGCATCAACCAGGCGATCGTCGACGCCGGTTACAAGGGCCCGACCGTCGACTACCACCCCTGATCATGGAGACCGGCGACCATCGCAGCCACCTCAGGTCGGTGCCCGATTCCGGCGATTCGACCGCGCCCAAGCTCGATCCCGACGTCGGTGGGACGCCTGGCCTGACCCCGCCGCTTGCGCGCGGGCGCTCCACCGGCTTCATCACCGACGTTCTCGTCGATCTCGACTACGTGGCCGACGATCGCGCCCGCCAGGCGATCGAGGAGGCTCGTACCGCCGGGGTGCCGCCCGAGGCCCTGCTGCTGACCCAGGGAGCGATCAGCGGCGACCAGCTCTCGCGGGCGATGGCCGAGCGTTACGGCCTCGACCACCTCGACCTCTCCGTCTACCAGGTCGACATGGCGGCGGCAAACCTGATCACCGTCAGCACCGCCCGCCGCTACCGGGCGCTGCCCGTGGGCTTCGTCGACCAGGACACCCTGCTGGTCGCGATGGCCGACCCGACCAACGTCCTCGCGGTCGACGACATCCAGATCGCGACCGCCCTCGACTGCCGCGTCGCGGTCGCCGCCGAGGAGGACATCGAAGCGCTGATCGGCCGCCTAAACACGCTGCAGAGCGCCGTTTCCGAGGCGGTCGTCGAAGAGGAGGCGGAGGCCGAACTGGCCCAGGTCACCGACATGGAAGTGAGCGCGGAGGACGCGCCGGTGATCAAGCTCGTCTACAGCATCCTCGGCCAGGCGGTGGGGGAGGGGGCCTCGGACGTCCACTTCGAGCCCGCCGAGGGACAGATGCGGGTGCGCTTCCGGATCGACGGGGTCCTGCGCGAGGCGGCCCACGTCCCCAACCGGATGGTCAACGCGGTGGTCTCCCGGATCAAGATCATGAGCGACCTCAACATCGCCGAGAAGCGGATTCCGCAGGACGGGCGGGTCAGCGTCACGGTCGAGGACCGCCGTATCGACCTGCGCGTGACCACGCTGCCGACCCAGCGCGGCGAGGGGGCCACGATCCGCATCCTCGACAAGGAGAACGCCCAGCGCACGCTCGACGAACTCGGCATGGACGGCACGGCGCGGGAACGCTTCGAGGGCTCCTTCCAGCAGGCCTACGGCGCCGTCCTCGTCACCGGTCCGACCGGCTCGGGCAAGTCGACGACCCTCTACGCCGCGCTCCAGGAGATGAACCAGGTCGAGAAGAACATCATCACGATCGAGGACCCGGTCGAGTACCAGCTTGCCGGCATCAGCCAGATCAACGTCAACCGCAAGGCCGGGCTCGATTTCGCCACCGGCCTGCGCTCGATCCTGCGCGCCGACCCCGACATCGTCATGGTCGGCGAGATCCGCGACGGCGAGACGGCGCGGATCGCGATCGAGGCGGCGCTGACCGGGCACATGATGCTCACCACCCTGCACACCAACGACGCTCCCGGGGCGATCACCCGCCTCACCAAGATGGGCATCGAGTCCTTCCTGACCGCCTCCTCGGTCGACTGCGTCGTCGCCCAGCGGCTCGCGCGCAAGCTCTGCAGCCACTGCAAGCAGCGCACGGTCGTGCCGCCCCAGGCCCTCGCCGATGCCGACATCCGGGTCGGCGCCGACCTGGAGGCCTACGAACCGGTCGGTTGCTCGCGTTGCAACCAGAGCGGCTACCGCGGCCGTGTCGGCATCTACTCGGTGATGAAGATGAGCGAGCGGATCAAGGAAATGGCCGTCTCCCACGTGCCTGAGGCAGAGATCGCCGCCGTCGCCCGCGAGGAGGGAATGCTGACCCTCCGCGAGGACGGCGTCGGCAAGGTGCGCGCCGGCAAGACCAGCCTCGAGGAGATCCTCCGTGTCACCGCCTGACCGCCGCCCTAATCGGTTTCGGGTATCGAGCAATCGGCCGCTGGGGTCGATCTAACCGCCATGTCCTTCGACTTCTCAGAGGTGCTGCGACGCATGGTCGAGGCCAGGGCCTCCGACGTCCACCTGACCGCCGGGTTCCCGCCGGCGATCCGCGACAAGGGCAGGATCGAGCCGATGGAGGGGTTCCCGGTCCTCGACAGCCAGCAGACCCGCGAGGTCGTCTTCAGCATCCTCAACGACGACCAGCGCAAACGCTTCGAGAACCAAAAGCAGCTCGACTTCGCCTACGCGATCCCCGGCGTCGCCCGCTTCCGCGTCAACTGCTTCATGCAGCGCGGCGCGGTCAGCGCCGCCTTTCGCCTGGTGCCGCAGGACATCCCCGCGCTCGACTCGCTCGGGGTCCCGCAGATCCTCCGTGAGCTGACCGCCAAACCGCGCGGCTTCGTCCTCGTCACCGGCCCCACCGGCGCGGGCAAGAGCACGTGCCTGGCGGCGATGATCGACGTGATCAACTGCGAGAAACAGGATCACATCCTCACGATCGAGGACCCGATCGAGTTCCTCCACCATCACAAAAAATCGATCGTCAACCAGCGCGAGGTCGGCTCCGACGCGACCGATTTCGCCCTCGGCCTGCGCGCCGCCCTGCGAGAGGACCCGGACGTGATCCTGGTCGGGGAGATGCGCGACCTGGAGACGATCTCCACCGCCCTGACCGCGGCCGAGACCGGCCACCTCGTCTTCGCCACCCTGCACACCCAGTCGACCGCGCAGACGGTCGACCGCATCATCGACGTCTTCCCGCCCGAGCAGCAGGGCCAGGTGCGGACCCAGCTCTCGATCGCCCTGCAGGGCATCGTCACCCAGCAGCTGCTGCCGACCGCCGACGGGACGGGACGCGTCGTCGCCACCGAGGTGCTGGTGCCGACGCCGGCGATCCGCAATTTGATCCGCGAGGGCAAGACCCATCAGATCTACGCCGCCGTGCAGACCTCCGGCGCCGTCGGCATGCAGACCATGGACGCCGACCTGGCGCGCCTGGTGCGGGCCGGGGCGATCACCCGCCAGCTCGCCGAACAGCGGGCCTCGGTGCCCGAGGAGCTGAAGCGCCTGCTCGGCGGCCAGCCCGCGGCGCAGCCCCAGTACACCCAGGTGGGTTAGGCGATGGCGGCCGCGACCACCTTCGCCTTCCGCGCCATGGACGTGGCCGGGACCTCGTCGGCGGGCGAGGTCGAGGCCGAGTCCAAGGCCCAGGTCACCGAGCAGCTGCGCCAGCGCGGCCTGATCGTCCTCGACGTCAGCGAGAAGAAGGAGCCGTTCAAAGTCGAGCAGCTCTGGCAGACCTGGAAGGGCATCGACATGCGCGAGCTGTCGGTGTTCTCACGCCAGTTCGCCACCCTGGTCGCCTCGGGGATGCCGATGCTGCGGACCCTGCACACGCTCGAGGAGCAGACCCAGGACGAACGGATCAAGGCGGCGATCGGCGGCTTGCGGGCGGACGTCGAGGCGGGCAGCACGCTCGAGCAGGCGATGGCGCGCCATCCGGAAGTCTTCGACCGCCTCTACCGGGCGATGGTCCGCTCCGGCGAGGAGTCCGGCCGGCTCGAGGACGCGCTCGACCGGATCGCCTACCAGGTCGAGAAAAGCGACGCGCTGAGGCGCCAGGTCAAATCGGCGATGATGTACCCGCTGCTGATCTTCGGATTTGCCGCGGTGGTCCTGGTCGCGGTGGTCGCCTTCGTGATCCCGGTCTTCGTCGGCATCTTCGAACAGATCAGCGAAGAAAACCCCAGTGAAAAGGCCGAACTGCCGCTGCCGACCAAGATCTGCGTCATGGCCTCCGACGCGATCACCGGCTACTGGTTCATCCTCATCCCGGGCTTGATCGTCGCCTTCGTCGGCTTCTTCAGGTGGAAGCGGACCGAAAAGGGCAAAGAGATCTGGGACCGCTTCGTGCTGCGGCTGCCGGCCCAGATCGGCGACGTGATCCAGAAAGTGGCGCTGGCCCGCTGGTCGCGCACCTTCTCCGGCTCGGTCGCCGCCGGCGTGCCGATGCTGCAGGCGATCAAGCTGACCGGCGAAACCGCCGGCAACGTCGTCCTCGAGCAGGCCATGGAGGACGTCTACGCCTCGGTCAAGCGGGGCGGCTCCCTGGCCGGCCCGATCGAGCAGAACCCGATCTTCCCGGCGATGGTCGGCCACATGGTCGCGGTCGGCGAGGAAACCGGCCAGCTCGAGCACATGCTGGCCAAGATCGCCGACTTCTACGAGGCCGAGGTCGACGCCAAGGTGAAAGCGCTGACCTCGCTGATCGAGCCTCTGATGATCGTCTTCGTCGGCGGCGTCGTCGGCTTCATCGTGATCGCGATGTACCTGCCGATCTTCAGCCTCTACGACAAGATCCGCTGATCCTGCGGAAAGCCAGGCTGGACGTTCTACCGAGCCAGTTGGATCGGAAACATTGGGCAATCCCCACTTTTGGGGAACCGCCCGAGCAAGTTCTCGGCTCTCCGGCGGGGAAAACTCGGATTCTTTTGGAAATCGGCCCCCAGCGCTAAAGGTGGGCCGCCATCTGTTCGATGACGGCTGCGTGATGAATCTGCCAGTGCTTCGGTGCCAAAGGCAAACCCGCTGCGAGGCGGGGGCGCAAAGCCAACGGGGCTCCCATCCGGGAGCTGGCCGGGCTACCACCGGGGTCGACAGACACCACGTGGCTTCATGCGACGGGGCTCTGGCGCAAACGATTAGGACCACAGGAGGTCACTAATGTTTCTCCAGAATCTCCGGGCCAAAGTAGGCGCCCGGCTCAACGGCGACAGCGAGGCCGGCTTCACGCTGATCGAGCTCCTCGTCGTCATGCTCATCCTCGGAATCCTGGCCGCGATCGCGCTGCCCGCCTTCTTCAACCAGAAGGACAAGGCCGGCGACGCCAAGGCCAAGGAGACCGTCCACACCGTGCAGGTGGCGATGGAGACCTGCGCGACGGATAACAGCAACAGCTACACCACCTGTGACCAGGAAGCGCTTAGCACCATTGAGCCGGCGATCCCGGCAGAAGGCGGCGGCATCGCATTGACCACGCCTGAAGCTGGTGGTTATACGATCGCCGTCACCGCTCAGGGTGGCGCTGAAAACACGTTTGAAGTCGTGCGGTCGAGCACCGGGGCATTGAGCTACGACTGCGACACCGAAGAAACTGGCGGTTGTCCGGCAGAAGGTCAGTGGAACGAATAGTCCGTTCCGGATCTGATCGAGACGAAAGTTTGCCGAAGGGCGGGCCACTGGCCCGCCCTTCGCGCTTTTTCGGCCAGGCAGGCGGGATGCGGCTAAACGGATGGCCTCTCTCGGCCGATATAGCCACGATGCCGGCCAAGCCGATACCAGCGACGCGCCCGCGGGCGGCATCGATGAGGCTCGCGCTCGTCTCTGCCCTCGCTCTCTTCGCGCTCTGCGCGGCCAGCGCCGCCGCCGCTCCACCCACCTACAAAGGCGTCTCGAGCGACGGCGAGATCGTCTTCTTCGAGAGCGAAGAACAGCTGGTGCCGGGCGACACCGACAACAAGCGCGACCTCTACGAGCGCTCCTTCGACCCATCGGTGGGGACGGGGGGCGCCTACGTGACTCGCGAGGCCTCGACCGGGCCGACCGGCGGCAACGACGCCTACCACGCCCTCTTCGAGCAGGCCAGCGCCGACGGCACGTCCGCCTTCTTCTCCACCGCCGAGTCGCTGGTCGCGGCCGACACAGATCGCAAGACCGACATCTACGCCCGCGACCTCGAGGCCGGCACGACCGAGCTGGTCTCGATCGGCGCAACCGCCTGCCTGCCCGCCTGCGGCAACGACGTCCTGCTCGACGCCGGCTTCGCCGGGGCGACCCCGGACGGCGGCACCGTCTTCGTCGTCACCGTGGAGCGGCTCGACCCGGCCGCCGACAGCGACGGCTCCGTGGACGTCTACGAGCGCGACCTGGCAACCGAGGAGACGAGCCTGGTCTCGGCCGGCGGCACGTCGTGTGCGCCGGCTTGCGGCAACGGCGAGTTCGTGGCGACCTTGCGCGGGGCCTCGGCCGACGGCTCGGTGGCCTTCTTCGCCACCGCGGAGCCGCTGGTTACGGCCGACGGCGACGACGCGATCGACATCTACGCCCGCGCCCTGCCTGGGGGCCCGACCAGCCTCGTCTCCGCCGGCGACCCGGCCTGCGCGCCGTGCGGCAACGACGACGGCGCGGCCGCCATCTTCGCCGCCAGTTCGGCCAACGGCGACAGGGTCTTCTTCTCGACCAGCGAGGGGCTCGTCGCCGCCGACGTCGACGGGGCCAACGACGTCTACCGGCGCTCGGGCGGGGTGACCACGCTGGTCTCGGCCGGGACCGCCAGCCAGCCAGCCAACTTCGCGGCGGCGCCGGGTGGCGGCACCAGGGTCTTCTTCGTAACCGCCGAGTCGCTGGCCGGCCCCGACATCAACGGCTCGACCGACGTCTACATGTGGGAGGGAGGGTCGCCGCAGCTGATCACCTCGGGTACCTGCTGCGGCTCGACCTTCGCCGCCACGACCGCCGACGCGGGGACGGTCGCATTCACCACCACCGAGTCGCTCGTTGTAGCGGACGGCGACGCAAGCGCCGACATCTACGAGCAGGACGTCGAGGGCGGCGCCCCGGTGTTCGTCTCGGCCGGGGATCCGGCCTGTGACCCCTGCGGCGACGGCGCTGCCGCGGCGCGCTTCAACCGCGCCTCGGCGGACGGCTCGCGAGTCTTCTTCACCAGCGACGAAGCGCTGTCCCCGCAGGACTTCGACGGCGACGACGACATCTACGCTCGCGACGTCGAGGCGGGCACGACCTCGCTCTCGACGCCGCCGCCGGGCCTCTGCCCGACCAGCGGTTGCGACGCGACCTTCGTCGACGCCTCCAGCGACGGTGCCCATGTCCTCTTCCAGACGACCGAGCGCCTGGTCGCCGAAGACGTCGACTCCGAAGCAGACATCTACGAGCGCGCCGATGACGCCGGCCTCGGCGGCGAGGTGACGCGGCTGGTCTCGACCGGCAACTCCCCCGACCTCGAACTCGGCCCGGCGCCGCCCGAACTGAAAGGCACGCTGCCCGGCTCGCCGGGGCCCTCGACCGAACCGGCGATCGTCGGCGAGGCGCAGGTTGGCGCTTCGATCAAGATCTACCCGACCTCCAGCTGCTCGGGCGAACCGGTCGCGACCGGCACCGCGGCGGAGCTTGCCGAACCCGGCATCCCGGTGACGGTCGCCGCCGGCTCGACCGCCAGCTTCTGGGCGACCGCCGAAGCGGAAGGCTTCACCTCCCTGTGCTCGAACCCGGTCAGCTATACCCAGGAAACCCCCGCGCCGCCACCTCCGCCACCCCCAACCGGCGGCGGATCGGGTGGCAGCGGCGGCTCCGCGCCTCCGGGCGGCGCTGTCGACGATCCCGTCAAGACCCGTGACGGAGTCCCCTACGTGGCGCCGCTGACCCGGATCACCTTCGGGCCCAGCGCCAAGACCCGGTACCCGCGGCCGGTCTTCCGTTTCACCGATTCGACCGGGCAGCCCGGGACCCGCTTCAGCTGCAAGGTCGATCGCGGCCGCTGGAAGCCCTGCGGCTCGCCGCTGAAGCTCCGGCGGCTCGACCGCGGCAGGCACGTCTTCAAGGTCCGCGCCGTCAACGCCGTCGGCACGGTGGAGACACGGCCGGCGAGCCGGGCCTTCAAGCTGGTGCCCCGATGAGCTGGTTGCGAAACCGGCTGGGCAGCATGCGCGAGGAGGCCGGCCTGACCCTGATCGAGCTGCTGGTCGCGGCGGCGATGAGCGTCGTCCTGGTCGGCGCCGCCAGCTCGATGATGATCAGCGCCGTGCAGACCCAGCCGGAGCTGAGCAAGCGCGCCCAGGACATCTCGACCGCACGCTGGGTCCTCGAGCGGATGACCCGCGAGATCCGCAACGGGATCGCCGTCGACAGCGCCAGCGGCTCGGCGGTCTCCTTCCGCGCCTACGTTCGCCACACCGCCTGCGGCGGCACCACCGCGCTGCCGTCCAGCTCGTCGGCGATCGTCTGCGAGGTCACCTACAACTGCTCCAGCGGCACCTCCTGCACGAGGATCGAGGCGAGCCCGGGCGTCTACACCGGCACCGCCAAAACGATCTTCAGCGGCATCGCCAGCAACAAAGTCTTCAACTTCTCGCCGAGCCCCAGCGAAGCGACCTTCGTCGGCGTCACCCTGCGCTTCCCCAACCCCGACGGCGACGGCTTCCTGACCGTCTCCGACGGCGCCAGCCTCCGCACCGCCGACGTCCTCAACTGAGCCATGCGCGCCCTGCTGAACAGAATCGATGCTCCGCACGGCGAGTCCGGGCTGACGATCATCGAGGTGGTGGTCGCGTCGGTCATCCTGGCGATGGGTGCGATGGCCACCTTCGGGATCCTCGCCTCGGCGACCAAGAACGCGCAGCGGGCGAAAGCGAGCCAGGTCGCGCTCGACCTCGCCCAGGAAGAGATGGAGCGCCTGCGCGCCGTCCCCTATGCCAGCCTGGCGCTGAGCAGCCTGCCGACCCACTCGACCAGCAGCCTCAGCCCGGACTTCCGGGTCCAGAGCGCCACCTTCGCGCTGAAACGCACCCCGGTCGGCGAATACGGGCCGCTGGTCGTCAGCGGCACCGGCTTCAGCCCCAAATCGGAATTCTTCAGCGGCAACGCGAACGCCGGCGGGGTGACCGGCACCGTCTACCGCTACGTGGTCTGGCGCAACGACAGCAGCTGCTCGGAAACCGACTGTCCCGGCACCCAGGACTACAAACAGGTGATCGTCGCCGTGCAGCCCAGCAAACCCGGCAGCCAGGCGAGCGAACGTGGCTACGTCGAAGTCCAGTCGGGGCGGATCGACCCCGAGACCCTCAACGAACCGCCGGCCGGGGAAGAGGAAGAGGAGGAGGAAGAAGGCGGCGGGGGCGGGCCCGGGGTGACGGCGCAGCAGTTCTACCTCTCCGACACCCCCTGCGCTTCGAGCGGGACGACGGCCCGGGTGACGATCGTCTCCGACCACCTCCTCCACAACACGCTCGGAACCTGCGCCAGTGGCCTGCAGGCCGGCTCGGCGAACGTCGGCGCCCCCGACGCGCTGCTGCCGACCGGCCCGCCGGATCCCGATCCGGTCGACGAAGCGAACCCGCTGCTCTACGACTACTCGGGCGACTTCTACCTCGAGCCCACCCCCGACACGGACAAGGGGGTGCAGATCCGCCACGACGACACCAGCGGCTGTCACTACGACCCGACCGGCACGACCAACCCGGAGTCCCAGGCCCACCGCTGGGTCACCGACAAACTCACCAAACAGTTCAGCATGAGCGGGAAAGTGACGCTCGAGTTCTACACCCGGACCCTCAACGACGCCCTCTATACGGGCAGCCTCTGCGTCTACCTGTTCGACCGCGGCGAAACCGGGACCGGCAACCCGGTCGCCAAAGACACCCTCCTCGCCGACAAAGCCGACGGCGACCCCTACTGGGTCTACGAACCGGAGGGAAACGGGTTCTGGCCACGAAATACCTGGACCAGAGTCCGTTTCACGATGGAAATCCAAAGCTCCCCCAAAGTGATCCCGGTCGGCGACCGCCTCGGCGTGGCGCTCAGCGTCGACCCGGCAAACACCCCCGCCGACGCGATCCCGGTCATGTACGACCACCCGAACTACCCGACCCGGATCGAGGTCGACACGACGACGCCGATCGAAGGCGGCTAGGGCGTGGCCCCGGCCGCGGTGTTCGCTCTCTTCGGGGGGCTGATCGCCGGCAGCTTCGTAACCGTCGTAGCCCACCGGGTGCCGAGGGGGGAATCGATCGTCGGCCCGCGCTCGCGCTGCCCCGCCTGCGGCGCGCAGATCGCCGCCTACGACAACGTGCCGCTCTTCTCCTGGCTTGTGCTCAGAGGTCGCGCCCGTTGCTGCGGCGCCTCGATCTCACCCCGCTATCCGCTGACCGAGCTCGCCCTCGGGCTGCTCTACGCCGCCACGGTTTTGGCTCTCTGGGACGAGCCGGGCGAGATCGCCCTCGGGTTGGTCTTCGTGACGATGCTGCTGGCGATCACGCTGACCGACCTCGAGCGGCGGATCATCCCCAACAAAATCCTTCTGGTTGCGGCGGTCCTGGGCATCGCGATCGCCGCCGTCTCCGACCCCGCCAGCCTGCCGGAGCGAATCGCCGCCGCCGCCGCAGCCGGGGGCCTGCTGTTCCTGGCGGCGCTGGCCTATCCACGGGGGATGGGCCTCGGCGACGTCAAGCTGGCCGCCACGATGGGCCTGTTCCTGGGTCGCGACGTCGGCCCGGCGATTCTGGTCGCGCTGCTGGCTGGCTCGCTCGTCGGGCTGGCGATGATCGCTCGCGACGGCGTCGCGGCGCGCAAGACGGCGATTCCGTTCGGGCCCTTTCTGGCCCTCGGCGGCGTCGTCGGGCTGCTCGCCGGAGACCAGCTCGTCGACTGGTATTTGGGCCTCTTCTCGTAGAACCGTCCAGGTTCTCCTAGAAATAAGTACTTGCAGGGCGAAAGGTTCGCGGCGTTCCTGTCGATCCATGGTCTGCGGGCGCCGTACGCGCCGCACCACGCCCTATGCAACTGACCAGGAAGAAGAAGATCCCCGCCGTCGTCGGCCTCGATATCGAGGCGGGCAGCATTGCCGCGACCGAAGTGCGGGTCAACGGCAGCGCCCAGGTGACCGCTTCGGCGATCGCCCCGCTGCCCCCCGGGGCCTTCCACGAGGGCGAGGTGGTCGAACCGGATCGGCTCGCAGCCGCCTTGAAGGCGCTGTTCGCCGAGCACAAGCTCTCCAAGCAGGTGCGTCTCGGCGTCGGCAACCAGGGGGTCGTCGTCCGCACCGTGCGGCTGCCGGCGATCGAGAACCCGAAAGAGATGGCCGCCGCCGTCCGCTTCCAGGCCCAGGAGCAGATCCCGATGCCGCTCGACCAGGCGGTGCTCGAGCACCAGGTAGTCGGCGGCGTCCCCGCCGAGGAGGGCTCGACGCCGCAGGTCGACGTAATCGTGGTCGCCGCCCGTCGCGAGATGATCTCCTCCTTCCTCGAGCCGATCCGCCGGGCCGGCCTGCACCCGGTCGGAATCGACCTCTCCGCCTTCGGGATGATCCGCGCCCTGGCCGAGCCCGAGGCGGGCGTCGCGATCGGCGAGCGCCCCTCCGCGGCGGTCCTCTACTGCAACCTCGGCGACATCACCAATCTCGCCGTGGCGCGGGGCCCCTCTTGCCTCTTCACCCGCGTCTCCCACGTCGGCCTGGAGGCGATCGCCGACGGGCTCGCGACCAGCCGCGGCCTCGTCCCCGAGCACGCGACCCAGTGGCTCGCCTACGTCGGGCTCGAGCGGCCGGTGGAGGAGATCGAGGGCGACCCGGAGACCGTTGCCGAGGCCCGGCAGGCGCTCGAGGGAGGCGTCACCGCGCTGATCGACGAGCTGCGCCTCTCGCTCGACTACTACGGCGCTCAGGAAAGCGCCCTGCCGGTCGCGCGGATCGTGCTCTGCGGCCCCGGCAGCGCCATCCCCGGCCTTCCCCAGCGCCTGGAGGCCAGCCTCGGCCTCCCGCTCGGCGTCTCCCGCCCCGCCGCCCTCGCCGCCCTCGACGAGATCTCCGCGGCCCGGCTCACCCTTCCCTACGGACTGGCACTGGAGCGCTAGATGCGTCCCGTCAACCTGATCCCAGCCGAGGAGCGGCGCGGCGAGCAGGCGCCGCTGCGCACCGGCGCCCTCGTCTACCTCGTCGTCGGGGCGTTCGTCGCGGTTCTGGTCGGAGTTACCGCGATGGTCCTGATGAGCAACAAGATCGCCGACCGCGAAAGCGAAGTCGCAAAGCTCCAGCGCGAAGACGCGGTGGTGGGCGCGCAGGCGCAGGAGCTCGCCTCCTACACCCAGTTCCGCCTGCTCAGCGAACAGCGGGTGCAGACCGTCAGCAGCCTCGCCGACAGCCGCTTCGACTGGGAGCGGGTGATGCGCGAACTCTCACTGATCCTGCCCAGCGACGTGTGGCTGGTCAACCTGACGGCCACCGCTGCCCCCGGCGTCGGCGTCGGCAGCTCGGGCGGCTCCTCCAGCGGCGGCCTGCGCTCGGCGGTGCCCGGGCCGGCGCTGGAATTGAGGGGGTGCGCCGACGGCCAGCAGGCGGTGGCCGGCTTCGTGACCAGCCTCAAGGACATCGACGGCGTCACCAGGGTCGGCGTCGCGTCCTCCGAGGTCGAAGGCAAAGAAAGCGGCGCCGGGGTCTCGCCCGGTGGCGACACCGGCTCGGGAGGCGCCGGCGAAGATTGCCGCACCCGCGACTTCATCGCCAAATTCGAGCTCGTCGTCGCCTTCGACGCGGCTCCGGTCCCGGCCAGCGCCTCGCCCGAAGAAGTCAGCCCGGCGCCCGCCGACGAAGCCGAATCCAGCACCGCCTCCGAAGAAACGGCGGGGGGCTGAGATGAAGCTGGACATGAAGTCGACCAACGGGCTGATCGTCGCGATGCTTGTCATCGTCGGCATCGCCGTCGCCTTCTGGATGATCGCGCTCAGCCCGAAGCGCGACGAAGCGGCGAAACTGGACGGCGAAGTCAGCCGGCTGGAAGCGTCGATCGCACTGCACCGCGCCGAAGTGGCCGAAGGCGAAGCGGCTCGCAAGGAGTTCGCCGACGACTACCAGAGGCTGGTCGTGCTCGGCAAGGCCGTCCCCGGCGACGACGACACCGCCTCGCTGCTGGTCCAGATCAGCCACATCGCCGAGCGGACCGGGATCGAATTTCGCGATATCCAGCTGAACAGCACCGGCGACTCCGAAGAAGCGGCCACCGCGGCGGCCCCTGCCGCTGGCGGCGAGCCGATCTCCGCCACCGAGGCGGCGGCTTCGCTGCTTCCGCTCGGTGCCGCGATCGGCCCGGCCGGGCTGGCGGTGATGCCGTACACGCTCACCTTCGACGGCGACTTCTTCGAGATCGCCGACTTCATCAAGGAGATCGACTCGCTGGTCAAGACCGGCAACGAAGACGTCGCCGTCGACGGCCGCCTGGTCACGGTCGACGCCTTCTCCCTGACCGCCGACTCCGACGAGGGGTTCCCGGCGCTGGAAGTGTCCTTCGCCGTGACGACCTACCTGACTCCGCCCAGCCAGGGCGAAACCGCGGGGGCGACGCCGTCCAGCCCGGGGACGGCCCTGGCGACCCCCGCCTCGGCCACGATCGGAGAAGCGCCGTGAACCGACTCAAAGGGCCGGATATCAAGGACCTGAAGGTGCCGCCGGTCCTGCGGGACCTCTTCCAGGATCTCCGCGATCGCCGCCTGCTGCCGTTGCTGGCGCTGGTGCTGGTGGCGATCGTCGCGGTGCCGTTCCTGCTCGGCGACGACTCCGAAGTCGAAGAACCGGCGGCGGCGATCCTGTCGGCGCCCCAGGCCCAGACCGCCGAGGCGGCCCGCCTGACCGTCGTCGAGGCCAAGCCCGGTCTGCGCGACTACCGCAAGCGGCTGCAGGCGCGGCAGGCGACCGATCCCTTCGAGCAGCGCTACACGGCGCCGGTGCTCAAGGGCGCCGAGCTGCAGTCGGAAACCAGCTCCTCGACCGGTTCCGAGTCGACCTCGACCAGCCCCACCGAATCCTCCGGCGGCGACGCGGCCGTCGAATCGCCGCCCAGCGGCGGCTCCGGCAGCGGCGGCTCCAGTGGCGATGGCGAGCCTTCGCTGACCCTCTTCACCTTCGTGATCGACATCCAGTACGCCCACACCGAAGAGCGCGAGGACGGCAGCGTGACCATGGGCAAGCCCACCAAGAGGGAACGGGTCAAGCCCTACACGCCGCTGCCCGGCGTGAAGGCGCCCGTGGTCACCTATCTCGGAGTCGGCGCCGAAGCGAAAACGGCGCTGCTGATGGTGTCCAAAGAAGTGACCGCGGTGTTCGGCGACGGCAAATGCGTGTCGGGCACCAGCAGCTGCGAAGTGCTCGAAGTCGAAACGGGGATTCCGCAGACCTTCGAATACGGCCCCAACGGGGTCCGCTTCAAGATCAACGTGCTGAAGATCGAGCCTCTGGTCACCGGGCATCTCTGAGCCCAGCTGACTTTCGCCCAAAGCTTCAGTTAGTGAAGCCATGTGGCTACACTTGTTGAAGCGAGGCAATTCGATCTCCGCCTCGATCTTCCGATGAGCGCCCTCAGCAACTCCACCTGCCCCGTCTGCCGGACCGCCGAGGTGGTCTGCGGCAAGTGGACGCTGCTGCTGATCCGGGACCTCGCGGACGGGAGCAGCCGCTTCTGTGAGCTGGAGCGCTCGCTGGAGGGCATCAGCCCCCGCACCCTGTCGCTGCGCCTGCGAGCGCTGGAGGAGGAGGGGATCGTCGAGCGCCATACCTACCCCGAGGTGCCGCCGCGGGTCGAGTACGCGCTGACCCGCAAGGGCGAGGCGCTGGTGCCGCTGATCGACGACATGCGGACCTACGGCACCCGCTGGCTGCTCTCCGAGGACGCCGAGCCGGCCACTGTGTAGCGCTTCCGACCTTGACCACACCCCGCTGGGGTCGAAGTCGGTTGCGGTGAAGGCGCCCATAACTTGCAAGGCGTCGTGCAGGCGCAGGAGCGCCGGCTGGGGGGCGGAAGCCTGAGCCGTGCGTGATTTCCTCCTCAACGAAGCGCTGAAACGGCTGGCCACCGAGGCGGCGACGCGCTTCAGCGCCCTCGTCGCCAGTGGCGACCAGATCCCCTTCGACGTCGCCGCCGAGGACGGCGACGATTCGGCCTTCTACAGCTACGTGCCGCTGACCTCGCGCTTCGTCGAGGAACGGGCCGGCGAGCTGCGCTCGCTGCCCAGCTTCGGCCCGGCCCGCGAGGCGGCCGTCGAGGCCGGCGTCGCCGCCCCCTTCCTGGAGGCGCGTGGCGAGCAGGTCCCCGCCGACCCAGGCGAGCGGGCCGAGCGGATGCTGACCGCCTTCATTTCCTCGCTCTGGGAGGGCAGCACCGAGTTCTCGCTCGACCGGGCGCGGCTCGACAGCGCCCTCTCGGTCCTCGACGCCGAAGCTCGCGGCGCCGACGACGCCGACGTGGTGATCGTCCCCATGGTCGGCCTGCGGATGTCGATCGCCCGGCTGCAGCTGCCGCACGGGGTGCGCGTGGTGCGCTCCGATGCGATCGACGCGCCGATCGAGGCGATGCGCAGCGAGGGCATGGGCCGGGCCTCCTGGGAGCCCCAGTACCTCGCCGTCGCCGAGCAGCACGACGAGGAAGGCTCCGAGGCGGCGCTCGACCGGCTGCGCGAGCTGATCAGCGTGATGAGGCTCTTCAAGGGCGGCGGCATCGGCCTCGGGCCGTTCGCCTTCGCCCCGACCGGCGAGGGCTGCTGGCGCCGAATCGCCACCGGCGCCCCCGCGACCCGCGCCGGCGGCTACCGCCTCAGCGAGGAGGAGGCGAGCGAGCTGGTCGAGCTGGCGAGCACGCTCGAGGCTCGCCCCGACCCCGACAGCGCCCTCACCTGGGCGGTCGGCCGCTTCGAGATGGGCTGCGAGCGCGAGAGCGCCCTCGACGGGCTCAGCGACCACCTTCTGGCCCTGCGGGCCGTGCTCGAGGGCCATGGCCCGGTTGGCGCCTCGCTGCCGATGCGCGCCGCGGCGCTGATCTCCGACGACTCGCTGGACCGGATCGAGGCCCGTGAGCGGGCCGAGGAGACGCTCGAGCTGGAGCGGACTTTGATGAACGGCCGCGCCTTGCAGAACGGCGTGCAGCTGGCCGGTTGGGCCGAGGAAAGCGTCCGCAGGCTATTGCTGGCGGCGGCCCTCGGCGAGCTCGGCAGCGACCTCAGCGCGACCGCCGACGAGACCCTGATCGCGACCGGGCTGGAAGCCGGCGACGCCGAGATCGCCTTTGCCGCCGAGGAGGAGGAGGAGATCGGAGCAGCCGAGATCCGCGTCGAACAGCTTCCGTCCCCCGTCGTGCCCCCCGAGCCCATCGACATCGAGTCATTCGAGGAGACCCACATGGAGCAGGAGACCCGCATCATGGAGCCGATCCCGACCGAAGACGAGATCAAGATCAGGGCCACGCCGTGGCTCGAGGAGGTTTCGGATCCTCGCCGCGGCGACTCGCTCGAATGGCCCGCCGCGAGCGAGCGCGACATCGAACACCGGGACCGGATCGACACCCCCCGCGTGCGCCACCTCTTCCCGGTTCCCGAGGACGCCGACTGGGAGGTCAGCCACCTCGAGTTCGACTACGCCCACTACGGGGACGGCCCCCGCCGCGCCAGCTAGGCCCGGCCGGCGGCCATTTCGATCCGCTGCTCGCCCGTGGCGAATAAATAGCGGTTGATCTCGGCCAGCCCGGTGAGATCGTGCACGTCCTCGTCGAGGTAGGGGATGCGGATCACCCCTCTGGTGCTCAGCTCCTTGGCAAGGCGCTCGATGTTGCGCGCGTCGCGCTCGGCCAGGGCCTGGTAGTCGGAGAAGTTCGCCGCCACCCGTTGGCCGAGGCTCTCGTCGCCGAGCTTCTCGGCCAGCGCCGTCGGTAGGTCGACCGTGGAGGCGCCCAGCTCGTCGGCCGGATAGTGGACCTTGTTGACGATGACGCCGCCGAAGGGCAGTTTCGCCTCGACCAGCTTGCGGTGGAAGTAGACCGCCTCGTCGACCGGCTCGCCCTGGGGGCCGCAGACGACGAGGAAGCAGGTGCTGGGGTCGGCGAGGAGCTTGTTGACCCGCTTCGCCCTGGCCTGAAAGCCGTCGACCATGCCGCTGAAGGCGTTGAAGAACTCAGCCAGGTCGGCCAGTAGGTCGAAGCCGACGAGCCTCTTGAAGACGCCGAGGGCGACCGAGGCGCCGCGGCCGGCGACCTTGGCCGCCAGCCCGCTCGGCTTCATGAACATCCGCAGCGAGCGGCCCTCGATGAACTGGGTCAGCCGTTTCGGCGCCTCGAGGAAGTCGAGCGCGTTGCGGGTGGGCGGAGTGTCGAGCACGAGCAGGTCGAATTTGCCTTCGGTGTGCAGCTCGAACAGCTTCTCCATCGCCATGTACTCCTGGGAGCCGGCGAGGGCGCTGGATATCTGCTGGTAGATCCGGTTTTCGAGGACGCGGTCGCGCGACTCCTCGTCGGGCGCCTGGCGGGCGATCAGCTCGTCGAAGGTCGCCTTGGCGTCGAGCATCATCGCCCACAGCTCGCCCTTCATCTCCACGCCCTGCTTCTCGAACAGGGCCGGGTCGACCTGGCGCGCCTCGTTGCCCAGCTCCTTGAGGCCGAGCGAGTCGGCGAGGCGCTTGGCGGGATCGATGGTGAGCACGCAGACCTTCAGGCCCTGGGCCGCCATCCCGGTCGCGATCGCCGCCGAGGTGGTCGTCTTGCCGACCCCGCCGGAGCCGGCGCAGATGCAGATCTCCGTGCCGTCGAGGACGTCGCTGAGCGTCGGCATCAGGAGAGCCTCCGGGCGAGCCGGCGTGCTGCCTCGGGCCCGAGGTCGGGCTCGAAGAGGAAGGGCAGGGTTTTGACCGGCGCCTCGACCCGGCGCCGCAGGCGGGCCAGCTGGGCGCGCTGGGAGCGGGCGCGGCCGTGCTCGGAGAGGGCAGCCCGCGCCGCCGCGCGCACCGCTCCCTCCTCGCCCTCGGCGAGGGCCGCGAGGCGCTCGGCCTCGGGCTTGGAGAAGCGCTCGGGGTAGAGGCCGTTGAGGTAGACGCGGTCGACCGCGACCCCGACCTCGTCGCGTAGGTCCTTCTCCAGCGCCGCCGACTCGTTGACCGGCATCTCCTCCGGCAGGGCGACGATCGCGGTGCCGGTGTGCTCGTGGTCGGTGATGAAGCGGTCGAGGGTCTGGGCCTGGGAGTGGATCGGGCCGACGCGGGCGATGTTGGCGAAGGTGCGCGGCGTCTGCAGGAAGCCGACCCCGTGGCCGGTCGCGGGGGCGTCGACGATCACGAGGTCGTATTTGCGCCCCTTCTTGACCTTGCGGTCGAGCTGGGCCAGCTCCCAGATCTTGCCGATCGTGACCAGCTCCTTCAGCCCGGGAGTGGCGGCGGCGAGGTAGTTGAAGATGCGGCTGCGGAAGAGCATGTCGCGCATCGCCCGCACCTTGAGCTGCAGCAGCACGTACTCGCGCATCGACTCGTCGGGGTCGATCGAGATCGACCAGAGGTTCTCCTCCATTTCCACCTCGTGGAAGCCGACGGCGGTGTGGTCGAATATCCGCGAGGCGTTCTCCTGGGAGGAGACCTCGCAGACGATCGTCCGCTTGCCTTCGCCGGCGGCCCGCAGCCCGAGCGCCACCGCGACCGTCGTCTTGCCGACGCCACCCTTGCCGGTGACGATTACCAGCCGCTTGTCGAGAAGCTCGGGGATCGGGCAATTCCTAGCAATTTCGAGAGCCGGCAGGAAAAGCGGCCCCCCATACGAATATCCGCGCAATGGGATTTCTAAGCCGTAAGCCCAAGCCCGCCCCTATCCACGTAGACGAGCAGCATCCGATCGTCGAAGAGCTGCAGCGCATGGAGGAAGCGGTGCCGGAGCGCCCGGCGCCCGAATCCAAGGGGAACGACTTCAAGACCGAGGAGCGCCCGCCCGCGGGTCCTGTCGCCGAGGTGGGCTCTCCGGCGAACCCGCCGGAGAGCCCAACCTCGACGCCACCCGCGGGAGAGGCGCCTGAGCGCTCGGAGCCGGCCGCTGAGACGATGGCCCCCGCCCGTTCGGTCGTGGTTGCCGAGCCCGAGGAGCCGGCGCGGATGATGCCGCGGGATCTGATCGCGCCCAGCAGGCTGGACGCGGTGCGCGAGATCCACGCCGAGCCGGAGCTGCCGGTCAAGCACGCCGACGTGATCGCCTTCGCGAACCAGAAGGGCGGGGTGGCGAAGACCACCACGACCCTGAACCTGGCCGTCGCCTTCGCCGAGTCCGGCTACAGGGTGCTCTGCATCGACCTCGATCCGCAGGGAAACCTGACGATGAGCCAGGGGATCGACCCGGACAAGGTCGAAAAGAGCCTCTACGACGTGCTCGTCAACGACATGCCGATCAGCGAGATCATCGTCAAGCGCGAGATCGACATCGCCGTCGCCTCGATCGACCTGGCCGGGGCCGAGATCGCGATGAGCACCAAGATCGGCCGCGAGCGCTCGCTGGAGAAGGCGTTGAAAGAGGTCGACGGCGACTACGACTTCATCTGCATCGACACTCCGCCCAGCCTCGGCCTGCTGACGATCAACGCGCTGACCGTGTCGAACAAAGTGATCGTCCCGGTCCAGTGCGAGTATCTCTCGATGCGCGGGCTGGTGCAGCTTCAGAACACGCTGAAGATGATCCAAGAGAACCTCAACCCGGACGTCAAGATCGAGGGCATCCTGCCGACGATGTTCGACGCCCGGACCGTCCACGCCAAGGAGGCGGTGGAGATTCTCGAAGAGAACTTCGGCGACCTCGTCTTCAAGTCCCGGATCCGCAAGGCGATCAAATTCGCCGAGGCTCCCGTCAAGGGCGCCAGCGTCCTCAAGTACGATTCCGGCAGCAGCGCCGCGAACTACTACCGGGAGTTGGCGAAGGAGGTTCTGGCGAATGGCTCGGCGGAATAAGCGCGCAAGCATGCGCGAGGGTCCCCTCGCCGATCTCTTCCGCTCGACTTCAGAGGACGCTCCGGCCGATCCGCCCGAGGCGCCCCGTTATGGCCGCCAAGATCCCGCGGAGGCCAAAAAGGCAGAAGACGAAGGCACCCGGCCCGCGGGTCCTGTCGCGGGGGACGACTCCTCGTCCTCGCAAGCTGCGGGCGAGGAGCCATCCCCCGCGCCACCCGCGGGAGAGGCGCCTGCACCTGTCGCCGATGGTCTGTTCGATCAGGCGGCCGATGAGCCGATAGCTGAACAGCCCGCCGAGACTCCGCCGGAGCGGCTGAAGCGGGTCTTCTCCGAGGAACCGAAGCCGCGCCACGAGCGGCGCGAAGAACCTTCCGTCAGCAACCCGCGCTACGGGCGCGAGGAGCCGGCCTACGAGCCGCCCGGCAGCGGCGAGCCGCACCAGCCGGTGATCAAAGTCGTCGGCGTCGGCGGCGCCGGCGTCAACGCGGTCAATCGCATGGTCGATGCCCGCATCCCGGGGGTCGAGTTCATGGCCGTCAACACCGACCTCCAGTCCCTGCAGCTCTGCGTCGCCGACGTCACCGTCCACATCGGCGACGAGCAGACGCGCGGCCTCGGCGCCGGCGCCGACCCTGAGGTCGGCCACCGCTCCGCCTTCGAGGAGCAGGACAAGATCAAGCGCCTGCTCAAGGGCTCCGACATGGTCTTCGTCGCCGCCGGCGCCGGCGGCGGCACCGGCAGCGGCGCCGCTCCGGTGGTCGCCCGCCTCGCCCGCGAGGTCGGCGCCCTCACGGTCGGCATCGTCACCAAGCCGTTCACCTTCGAGGGCAACCGCAGTGGCAGCCAGTC
>Ga0193706_1000460_pt1 | contig 24143 bp, 24 predicted proteins | sample U3c1metaG_FD_160130 | JGI IMG/M metagenome (GOLD analysis project Ga0193706, IMG submission 160130) | Soil microbial communities from a riparian zone of the East river system, Colorado, United States - U3c1 | ecosystem: Environmental > Terrestrial > Soil > Riparian zone | place: USA: East River... | reverse complement strand
TGAGTCCTGTGCAGCCCGACTCTTGCGGAAGTACACACGTCGATGGTTCGCCACAGCTTCGAACAGCCCCAGATCGATTGACGCCGTGGCGGCGACTCCATTCGCGATCAGGCACCAGAGGTCGTAGTAGTGCCGCGACAAGCGGTCCTTCGGCTTCCCCGGCTCTTTGCGGCCGTTCTCTTCGTGCAGCAGCATCGCCTTCTCCCAGAACGTCCTTGTCGGGGATACTGTGGCGACCTTGAACGGTACGATGGCCGGAAGCACTGCCGCCAGGTACGGGCTCAGTTCTGGGGTCTCGACGGGATCGACGTCCGAGCGCGCGCCAAGTTCGATTTTCACCACAGGGCGCACGTAGGCGAGTGCGCCAAATTCGCCTGGGTAGTGAAATAGAATTGTCTGCTGTTCGGGATCCAGAGGGTCGAGCTCGAGTGCGGCTCGTGCCGAGCGCGTTGCCCCTTCAGGCAGCCGGGCCGCAAGTGCGGGCAGGACCTTGTCCGCGACGAATCGCTGACACTGCACGGCCAAGTCGTCGAGTCGCTTGTCTCGTTCCTTCCCGGAGATGTTCGGCGCGTCCGGAGCGCCATCGCCGCTGAACCCGAGAAGCGCGCGAGAGATCACCACATCGATGTCCTCAGAGAAGCGGTGAATCAGCTTCCAGCCCTTGGAGAGCGAAGTGCCTCCCTTGAAGGTGAGCCCTTCGCCGATTCCTTCGAGGGCAAACAATTCCCGGAGTGTCCAGCAGATCCAAAAGTCCTTCTCAACGCTCCCAGGTGCCAAGCCAAGTTGCGCGCCGGCCTCTTCGCAAATTCTTCGGCGACGCTCCCGGGACAATTCGAGATAGGCCCTCACGATCAGGCGCCCTTGCTATCGGCAGCCGCCACCCGGCGAAGTACCTCGCCTACCCAGGCCGGAGCATACCGCGCGTCCGCAAGCAGTCGTTTTCGATCCTGGACCTTCAGTGTTCGACGGAGCGTCTGGACCATTGCTTCGTCTATGTGGTCTCGTCCCATCCAGCGAAGCGCCTGAATGACCGTGCCGCTCACGCGACCGGCTGTCGCCATCTGCCGCGGCGTCGTGCGCTTGAGCACGATCTCCCGTTTGCCCAGTCGAATCCGGCGTGTCGGGCCGTCCGTCAAGAAGACCATCTGCACTGGAACCTGAGTTGAGAGCCCCAACAGATTTGCGGCATGGGCGCCAGAGGGGAGCAGGCGGATGCCGTCGCGTGACTGCAGCGCATGAACCACTGCTTCTGGAGTCGTTGACAGCGGCCCAATCTGCCGATCGCGTACCGGAACCGTGTACATTCCCCTCGCAGCCCGTCGGATCTCTCCACTGCGTACCGCTCGGGACAGAGCTTGCCGGATCGCGGGTTCGTCACCGACCTCGATCAGGTCTCGGATGGCCACCACGGCGCCCGGCCCCTTGCTGCGAAGGGCCTTCAGGATGCGATCGTGGACGGTTTCGCGGGCTCTGGGCATGGCTGAATGTCACAAATATTGGCATGTGTTTGTGACAGATCAAGGGCGCCGCCTCAGAAACGAACGGTTTCGCGGCAGGGCCGGTAAGCCGTGCTCCCCGGGGAATCGCTGCCCGTGCCGGTCCGGCGGGCCCTCGCGCGGGCCTGTTCGGGCACCCGGGACGTCCGACGGCGTCGGCGCCATGATTCAGGTCGGCTGATCCCCATTGCTCGGGTCCCCGCCAATCACGATCCCGAAGTGCTTCTCCAACATCTCGTGCGCACGGGCCTGGCCCGCCGGCGTTATCTCGATCCACCCCAATGCCGTGCTCGAGTCCTCGATCCATCCCTCGCTCTCAAACTCCTCCAAGAATGGAATCTGCGGCCGAACTCGAAGTCGATCGCGTCGGTGATGCTCGCCGAGACACAGGAGCGCGAGCGCGACCTCTTGAACCTTCGGCCAATCGGGCTCCATGCGAGGCTTGTGTCCTTCTCCGCTCATGATCCAATCCCCAGCCAGTGGCGATAGGCGGCAATCCACTCTGCGCCACGAGGAGCGGGATTCGGGAGCGGCAGATCGAGGATCGAAACGCGCTGACGACGGCTGCCGCTGCGACAGACGGCGACAATTTCGTCTGCCTCGTTGATGTCCAGGCGCTCCACGATGACCGTCTTGCCAAGCACCTCGGTCTCGAATGGAAGGTCTAGGTGCTCTTCCAACATCGTGAAGAACCCGCAGCGCTGCTCGGAGTCTCCGTAGGCGTCGATCGTGGCCTGCGCCACCAGGGCATCGAGCCGGGCTCGCGGCAATCCGAAGCGGTTTCCGCTGAACTTCTGCTTGCGTTTCGGTGAACTGGCCATGGGTGCTCCCTCATTCCTCCCAGGGCATATTGAACCACCTGGCGAACTCGTCGATCGAGCCCTCGACAAGGCTGTACTCGTCTCCGCGCCGGTTGGTGCGCACGTACGGAACTTTCGCGTCCCTGAAGAGTCTGATGATCGCCGCCGCGAGCAGGTCGTTGTCGCCCCCCGGCTCGGCCGCGGCCAGCGCATCTAGGAGGTCCTCGTCCACCACGGCCCCGCGCGTTCGGTGAGCTCGCTGATCAGCCTGCGCTTGGCAAACGGCATGTTGCAACATGGCCGCGACGACCACGAAGAGTCGATGGCTCCGTCCCTCTCGGCCGAGACGATTCAGCATCTCGACCCAGACTGCGTACACCTCGGCTCCCACGATTGCTGCGAGGGTCCCGTTCGGTGACGGTTCTCGCGCCGGAGCGGGCGGCAGAGGTTTCTTGCGCGTCGGGGGTTTGTGCGGCTTCATGCGCTGCTACTCCGACTCACCGATCGGCGCCATGCACCGATCCGGTGCTGATACTTCTCTTGCGCTCGTGTCGTCAAGCGCATAGCCGATCGCGCGATACGCCCGCATCCGCTTCTCGAACATGCGCGAGAGCATGCCGACCTCGGAATCCACGTAGTCGTAGATGCGCACCTCGGTCTTGCTCGGGTGAAGCCGGTGAAGGCGCCCCGTGTACTGGACGAGCGTGCCCTTCCACGAGATAGGCATCGCGAGAAACAGCGTGTCGAGGCGGGCGCTATCGAACCCTTCGCCGATGTACCGCCCGGTCGCCATCACCAGGCTCGCCTCACCGCCGGGGATGGAATCGAGCTGGTCGGCAACCGCCTTGCGTTCCTTCGCGCCCATGCCACCTTGCAGGACAATCATGTGACGCACTGAGTCGCGCAGTCGCGCCGAGAGGTGCTCCAGATGGTCTCGGCGTTCCGTGAGAAGGATCGCGGATCGACCCTCTTGCAGCACGCCGAGAACATCCTCAATGATCAGGCGGTTGCGGGCGTCGTTCGTCGACACCGCGCGGTAGATCTCCTGGATGCTTGCGTCGGCCTGCGCTTCCGAAAGGCGGAACCCAGTCTTCCGAGCGACCAGCCGACGCTCAAAGGGTCGGACGATCGCGGGGTTTTTCGCGTCGACCGAGAAACGCACAGGGCCAAGCTGCATTTCAAGGATTGGTTGATGCCCATCCCGCCGCTGAGGCGTCGCAGTCAACCCGAGCACGTACCGGGCCTTGATCTCGGAGAGCACCCGCTCGAAGGAGACGGCGGGCACGTGGTGGCATTCGTCGACGATGACATGGCCGTATCGCGCGACCAGATCGTCCACGCTGTCGCGGCGCACGAGGCTCTGGATCATGGCCACGTCGATGCGTCCATTCGGTTTCGATTTTCCCCCGCCGATCTGACCGATCTCTTGCTCCTTGATGCCGAGGAACATCGAGAGCTGGGCGACCCATTGATCGAAGAGCGGGCGTCGGTGGACGAGAATCAGCGTGCTCCGCTGCCGCCGAGCGATCATGTGCGTTCCCAGAACGGTTTTGCCGATTCCTGGCGGTGCAACGAAAACGCCGATGTCGTGAGCAAGCAGCGCGCGGGCCGCTTGCTTCTGGACCGGCGTGAGTTCCCCTTGGAACTCGGCATCGATGGGATCGCCATCCACGCGCTGGTCGTCGACGGAAAGCGAAGTCCCGTACTGGTGCAGGAGCGCTTGCAACGCGACGAGGCAACCCCTCGGCAAGGCGACGTGTTGCTCGAGGTCTTGGGCGCATGCGATCACTCGCGGAGTCAGAGCCGTGGAGAGCCGCATACTCTGCTTCTTGTAGAACTCCGGATTCTGAAAGGCGGCCAGGCGCTTGATCAGGTTCAGGAGCGGTGAAGGAATTCCGGCCTTTTCGACGTAGATCCTCTGTGAATGGACGGCTCTGACTGTCGCCGGCAGCGGGCCCGTGATCTGCTCGCGAGCTGTGCGTCCAGATGGCGGTCGCGTCCAGGGAAGGGCATCTCCGTGATCACCGAGATCGGCGGGACGCACACCGATGACACGCCCGGATTGGATCGCCTCGCGCGCGATCGCTTCAACCTGATCGGTACTCATGCGAGGCAAGGCAGCCAAGAACGACCACTGGTCTGGCCAGGGATCGAACCGCTCGTCGACGAAGAGCGTGTTGCCTTGCTTCCTCGCCTCATGCTGCAGCGGCAGCGCGATCAGGTTGCCGAACCCGCCACGCGGCATCGTGTCCTGGTTCGGGAAGAGGCGATCGTAGGAATCCATGCGCAGCTCGTGCCGCCGGGCCATTGTCTCCGTGATCAGAAAGCAGCCCAGCTTGCGGGCGATGCTCGCCGGAACCGGCGAGGTGAAGAAGAACCAGGCGTGCGCGCCGTTTCCCGATCGTGAGCGTTCCACGGCACACGGGACGCCGAGCGAAGTACACGTTTCGCGGAAGGCAGCGACATCCTCGCGCCAGGCGGCCTTGTCGAAATCCGCGGCAACGAACCAGCAGGACTCGTCCTGCAGGAGCGGGTACACGCCCATCACGTGGCGACCGCGCAAGTGATCGAGAATCGCTCGGTCGTTGGCCGGCAAGAACGCCTGGTTCGGGCACTCGCCGCACTTCATTTTGGGCAGCTCGCAGACGCCGCGAACGAATTTGTTGGCGCAGGCCGGCGCCCACCCTGGCTTGCCCGTCTTCGCGCTGACGAAGCGGGTCGGATAGACATCCGCGCGCCCACGGAATAGCGAGCGATAGATCCGCACTTTCTCATCTGGAGTGATGGGAGCGAAGTGGACACTCGTGGCCGCCACACTCAGCGCCACTGGGGCAGGCTGCCCTTCCAATGCCGACCTTGCAGCCCGCACGCGCGCCTTGGCGGCTTCGCGCTGGAGGTTGACCGCAGCAAACTCTGCTTCGGCCTGAGCGAGTTCGTCGATCAATCGCTGTCGTGAATCCGGCTCGATGGGCATGGCACCTGGCGCGCATCCTAGATGTTCTGAGGATTCTGATCCCGGCTTCCCTGTGCCTGTCAACGCGACCCTCGGTCCGGAGGTCGCAGCCAGATGGCGAAGTCGTCGGGCAGCGTTGACGTGAAGTGCACGCGGACGCCGGTGTCGGGGTCGTCAAAGGCGAGCTCCGCTGCGTGCAGACGCTCAGGGAAATGTCATCGCGACCGACGTGGCTGCGTTGTCGACTTCCGCGCCCTGCGGCACAGATTCATCTCTAACCTAGTCAACGGCGGCGTACCGCCGGTTGCGCGCAGCTGACCTAGCTGTCGAACACCGGCTGGCGCGGCGCTGGCTGAGCGAAAAGTTGGCCGAGCCATTTAGTGGGCCGACCATCGTCGTCACCCATCACGCGCCAACTCCGCGTGCCATCCACGAGCGCTACGCCGGCAACCCGCTGAATACTTCCTACGCGAGCGATTTCGAAGCAATGTTTCCCACGGGCATCGACCTGTGGGTTCACGGCCACACGCACGTGAGCCTCGGCCTGAACTTCGGTACCATGCGCGTGGTTTGCAATCGGAGGGATGAATAGCCCCAGCAAGCGCGCAACCGCCTGTAGCTGCATAGGTTATGTCGCAACACCCGGTGCATCAAGTGGACTGCTCGGCCACCTGCTCGGCCACTCGATCTGGGATCGCGCGAAGCTCGGTCTGACGCGCCAGTGGTCGACACTCCCGCACGATCTGGAGCTCGCGGCGCAGGGGGGGGTTGGGGGGGTGTTGACTCCGGTAGGACGGACTTTGAGCGGATGTGCCGATCCGATTGCCGACGACGAGCCATCGCAGGAGGCTGCGAGCCCTGCGCGGAGAAGCCAGTCGCTTGATTCTGCCTGCGAACCGAGAAGCAGAGTCCTGGGAGATTTCGTCGTTTCTGCGTAGGCCATTGTGATTCGGCGCCCTGCCGATCCTGTGCGCGCGAGGCGCGGTGCCAAGGTGGTTCCGGCCGATGCGCGCGAAGGAGTTCCCTCATGAAAACCCCCGCAAGAATCCTTTCCACCCTCCTGTCCATCGGCTGCATCGGCATTGCAGCACTCTCTCTCCCTACGGTATCTCTGGCCCAGTACTGCGTACAACCGCAGACCTACTGCACGGCGAAGGTCAGCTCACAGGGGCAGACGCCACAGATCGGCTCGATTGGCGCACCGGAAGTTGCCAGCAATCAGTTCTACATCACGCTGAACCACGCGCCTGCGCACAAGCCTGCACTCGTGATCACTGGAACCGGTGCCGCAACGCTGCCCTTCAATGGTGGCACGTTGTGTGTTGCACCGCCGATAGTGCGGAGCGCTGGGCTGATCACGGATGTGGCGGGCTCACTCGCCTACCACGTGCTCCTCGACGGGTCGTTTCACGGCGCCAAACGCTATTTCCAGGTCTGGTTTCGCGACGCCGCGCATCCCGACGGGACCGGCGTTGGTATTTCGAACGGATTGACGACATTCTTCGCGCTCGACCATGTAAATCAGATCCCGACCGCGCCGGCGGGCCTTTCCGGTAGCCCGGTTGGGATCGATGCCGTTCAGCTGCAGTGGACCGATCAGGCTGGAAACGAGACGAAGTATCGTGTCGCGAAGCTCAACGACGGCGACGATCCGAACATTCCGCAGAACTGGGACAACTTTGGCGGCGATCTCTTGCCGAACACGACGTCTCTGCTCGTTGATGGTCTCGCGCCAGGCTCCACCTATCACTTCAAGGTGCGCTGCGGAAACGACTGCGGTGAATCGAACTATTCGAATGAGATCATTGTCACGACGAACTGTCCGTACTTGCCCGCGCCGAGCGGCCTGATCGGATCCTCGGCGTGTATCGGTCAGGTCCGACTCGACTGGATCGATAACTCGAGCACCGAGTTCGAGTTCCGGGTCGCACGGCTCGATCCGGGTGCGGATCCGAACGATCCCGCCGCTTGGCATCACATCGGAAGCTCGCCGTCCAACGTCACCACATTCACCGACAGGTCGGTTCAGAACGGCCAATTCTACTTGTACAAGGTGCGCGCGAACGACCTGTGCAGCTTTTCTGACTACAGCAACACAATTCAAGTTGCCGCGTTGGGCGTGCCTGCGGCTCCGTCAAATTGCGTTGCCACGCGTCAGGGAAACACCCCGGCTCCCGATCCGATCCTCGTTACCTGGAGCCACAGCGGGCAGTGCACATCAGAATTCCGCATCGCACGGTTGAAGCCGAACGGCAACCTGAACAATGAAGCAGACTGGAACAACGTCGGGGTAGTTGCGGCGAGCCAACTCGGGTTCATCGACCACACTCCAGGACCCAATGGCGTGACCGTTTGGTACAAGGTTCGGGCCGCACTCTACATACCGTGCGGCGCATACTACTCGGGGTATTCGAATATCGATTCCGCGAATCCCTGAGACCCGATCCGAAGTGACCTGAGATCGAACATGTCGGCCGAGCGGAGTCTACCCCGCTCGGCCCCCCGCATTGGACGGATCAGCCGCGTTACTATCCGCGTGAGGAAGGCCTCCCGAACGTGACGAACGACAATACCGACCTTTCGCCCGCGGAAGCGCTGTTCGTAGAACTGCTTGGGCGCGTCGAGTCTTGCGGAGACCTGGATGTCAATGCCTTTTTTGCGCAACACGTTGAGCATGCCGCTGAGCTGCGTGAACTGTGGTCGCGCCACACAGCCGCTCGCGGCTTGCAAGCACACGGGCTGCCCGAGGATCCCGCCACACTCGCCGCCGATAGCCTGACTCGCGCTCTGATCGAACGGCTGCGCGGACGTTCGCGCGACAGCGCTCGCTACGGCGAACTGAGCGAGATCGACCGCGGCGGAATGGGCGCGATCATGCGCGTGTGGGACCCTGACGTGCGCCAAGCGCTGGCGATGAAGGTAATACTCGACGCCAGCGAGGAGCGTTCGGTCGATGGCCGCAAGCTCGCGAAGTTCCTCGAAGAGGCGCAGATTACCGGTCAGCTCGATCACCTGGGCATCGTGCCGGTGCACGAGATCGGGCTCGGCGCCGATGGACGCGTGTATTTCACGATGCGCCTGATCAAGGGGATCGATTTGCGGCGGGTGTTCGAGCTGGTGCGCACCGGCGAAGACGGGTGGAACACGACTCGCGCGCTCGGCGTGCTGCTCAAGGCCTGCGAGGCGATGAGCTACGCGCACTCCAAGCGCGTGATCCACCGCGATCTGAAGCCGGGCAACGTCATGGTTGGCAAGTTCGGCGAGGTGTGCGTGATGGACTGGGGGCTCGCGCGCGTGCTTGGGCGCGAGGATGTGCACGACTTGCGCAATACGTTACCGGCGAACTCAGCGCGCGCTTGTCGTCGGCAGGTCTGGCTCTCCGCGCCTCACGCCGCGCTGTCTTCGGAGCGCGGTCTCTCCCAGCAACTCAGAACCCTGACGTAGGCGCGGTTGAAACGCTGCCATGCGGCCTCTTCGGATCCCTCGCCAAGCGTTCGCGCGATCTCGGCGAAGCTGAGTTCGCCGTAATATCGCAGTGTCACGAGTTCGCGCCACCCGTCAGGTAGCTTGCTGACGCACTCGTCGAACTTCGCGACCTCATCCCGGAGTTCAGCGTTCGTAGCAGGGCCGTGAACGCGCGCCTGCGGATCAATCCCGCCAGAAGCGCTGTCGCCTGATCCTCCGCCATCCTCCAGTGACTTCGTCCCCTTGCGCGCGTTCATCTTCTTCCGCTCAGTGTTCATGTGGTGAACGGCGATTGTCGTCAGCCACTTCAGGATTGAGCCCGGCCCTCGGTATTCGAACTCGGCCACGCGATCGAGAGCAACGGTCAGTGTGTGCTGCACCACGTCCTCCGTGTCGACGTAACGCGCTAGATCGCTGCCCATGCAAGCCGAAACGACGCGCCGCACGCGTGCCTCGTAGCGCATCACCAACGCGTTGCGCGCCGCCATGTCGCCCTGCTGCGCTTGCCGCAAGAAATGCGTCGAGTTCGGCGGGTCGTCGATCGGCCCGAGTGCCGCACCCGGAGGAGGTTCTGTGCCCATGATGCGCGGGAGGCTAGCAGACCAGCCCCCTGCGCACGAGCGTGCCAGCTTGAAAGCGCTCTCCCTCGCCAGCGCTGACCGCGCAGGTCATCGCCGTCGGCGCATTGTAAAAGCGCCGTCAGGCCCCGCTGCAACGGGGCGTCGTCGAGGGAGAGCAAGGACAACTCAGCGCGGACTGTCTTCCGAGAGCAGGTTGCCCACGTCGATGGCAAAGATGTCCCAGTTGTTTGCACGATTCGAGGCGAAGAACACAGTCTTGCCGTCGAGCGACCACTCCGGTTGGCAGTCCGCCGCGCCGTGGTAGGTCACGCGCTTGGGGGGAGTGCGCGTGGCAATGTCAGCGATCCAGATGTCGCTGCTGCCCGTCGCGTTCGACGTGTACGCGATCCAGTTTCCGTCCGGCGAGTAGGCAGGGTCGAACACCGACCCGCTGCCTCCGATCAACATCTGGGTCTGGTACGGCTCCTCGGTGAAGCGCCAGATGCTCCAGGACCCCTTCGCTTCCTTCGCGTACACGAACTCCTTCGAGTTCACGGGATTCCAGCGCGCTCGCTGGCCGTCGGTCACTCGGCTAAACGCACCCGTTGCAATCTCGCGTTTCCAGATCCCGTAACCGCCCCATTCGTTCAGGATCGAGCACAGCAGAAAGCGACCGTCACTTGAAAGCGTGGGCCAGTTCGCCGAACTGCGCGATTCGATCTCGATTTGCTCGCCACGAACGCGCGGGAGCTTGCTGCTGAAGATCTGAAACGGCCCCAGAAGGTCGCTTGCAAACAGGATCCTCGCACTGTTCATAGGTGAGCCATTCGCGCCTTTCTTGGCGCCGGCGGTAACTGCCCTGATTGCATCGTCGAGCACGACGAAGGGCGCCTTCTCGTTGGAGTCGCTACCGGCTACCAGGTCCGGGCTCGACTGTCCTTGGGTGCTCGTGTCGATTGACCAGATGTCCGTCTTGCCGTTCGAGCGCGAAACGAAGGCGATGCGCGTGCTACTGAGGATTACCGGGCTGTATTCATCGCTGACCGCGAACTCGCTCCGCCCGGTGATGGCGACGATGCTGTCCTCCGCAGTTTCGCCTGAACGAGAAAGCAACTCGGGCGTGGGGCCGGGCTCGTCAAAGTGGAACGAGCGCGATGTCGGATCCGGCGAGGCAGAGTGCGGCTCAAACAGCTCGGGCTGCGATTGGCAACTCACAGCGCAGAGTAGAGCGAGGTACGAAATGCTGAAGCGTGTGTTCGACATGGCTATCTCCGAATGACTTGGGGTTTGGTCGACTCGCGCTCCTGCTGCGACATGGTGTCCCAGCTTGTTGCGAGGTTGCGCATCCCGTCGACCGGATTCAGGAGGGCGCCAGGACCCGAAAACCTACGTCGGACTCAAAGATTCATCACACCTTTCCACCTCCAGTCCCCTACGACTACGAAAACTGAAAGTGACCCTAGGAATGCTTGGACCGTCGCCCTCATTCAAGCGACACCGGTCTCCGAGCCTGAACACGGCCCTTCCGATCGATTCGGATCGGTTGCATTCGATCGTCATTTCGATGTCTCTGGCATTGTCGCGTCTGCCCCCACGACCGACTCGATCCACGCAGCGCGCTTCGTGAGTGCTGCTTCGCGTTCAGTACGCGCGCGCTCTTGATGCTTTTCGAGAGTGCGTCGCTTGGGAGTGGTCTTTTCGGCAGTCAGCTCGCGGGCTAGCACAGAGTCATACAGCTCAATCGCGGGGTTGAAGCGTCCGGCGTCGGTCAGCGTGCTGGCGTGATCGAGTTGCGCCTCGAGATCATCTGGGTTTTGCAGCAAAGTCTTGTGTGTGATCTCCGTCGCCAGCTCGACATCACCGAGCGCGATCGCAAGACTCGCATATTGGTGGCTTTCGAGCGGACGCAGTTTCTTGAAGTCGAGGTACTCCCGACAGCGAGCCAACGACTCGCCCTTGAACTCCGGTCGTCCACTGGATGCCCATAGGCGCCATCCAGACTTCATGAGCCAAAAATGGGCCGGGCGGCGTAACCCGCGAGCAAACGAGGGCGTCGCTACAGCCTTGACGAAGAGGGCATGCACTTTGAGTCGGTGCTCCGTCTCGAACTCGGGTGCGCGTGGAGAATTGATGAGTGCGAGCCCTTGGACCAGATAAAGAAAACCGTCCTCGTGGTACTGCAGAGCGGCACCGCACGCGTTGGCGAATCTTGCCGGCTCCGAATTCAAGACGTGGAGAAGCGTGGGGAAGACGACAAGAGGGTTACGACTGACACTATCGCCCATGAGCCCGTCGATCAGCGCGCTCACGCAACGTGACTGAGCTTCCACACTTGGGGAGGAAATTTCCCCTGTTGCCTCGGTCGCAAGATCCGCGAGCTTCATGAGCGCGCTCACAAGGCTGAAGTCGAGTGGCTCCTCAACATCCCCATCGATGGCCGCCAGATTGCGCGTGGCTGCGAGAAACGCGTCGAGCTTGGACACAGTGATCTTGTCGACCTGAGACTTGTAGCGTGCGCGGGCAGCCTGTGCTTTCGTGGCGTCGCCGAGCATGGTGTAAGCCATGGCCAACCCGATCTGAGGGCGCACGTCGTCACGATACAGAAGCGCGAAAGTCTCACATGTTGCTGCGGCGCGCTCGGCTTGCCCAGAAATCAACAAGAGACTGATGAGTAGCTCGTACGCATGGCGGTGATACGGTGCAAGCTCGATCGTATCCTCGAGAAGCTCGAGTGATTCCTTTGTTGTCGGCGCGATCAGCGCTTTCGCGTACGCCTCATCGGCGCCCGACAGTCCGGCCTCGAGCGCCGCGCGTGTGGCCTGAAAGCACTCTGCGTGGTGACCCCACGTCTTGGAGAGCCGAATGGCCTTCAGCAGCAGGACCTTGCCCCGGCGAGTGCCGAGATCAGCGATTCTATCCAAATCCGCTAGCGCGATGTCGGCTCGTTCGGTGTTTGAAAGCGAGAGCGCGGCCTCGGCTTCGCGGTAGAGCAAGTCCGCGGCGTCCGGGTACTGTTCGGAGCGCGCTCGGTCGACCGCGAGCAGCACGCGGTCCCACGCGCCCCGCTCACCAGCCAGGTCCGCCGTATTGAGTTCGGCCTGGATGCGGCCACGGCGTTCCTCGGCTTCACGACGTCGGGCTTCAGCATTGCGCTGCATCGAAAATGCAACCCCGCCGACACTCAGGATGAGCAGAACGGTGCCAAGTGCGGACGCCAACGCGCGATTTCGTCGCACCCATTTGCGTGCTTCGGCCCAAGCTCCGGCTTCGTAGGCGCCGACAACACGCACGGCGAGATAGGCGCGCAATTCGTCGCGCAACGCGCTCATCGACACGTACCGACTTCTGATGTCGCGGGCCATGGCCTTCTCGCAGATAGCCACCAATTCGGCCGGAACGCCAGGTGCCAGTCGATCGATGGATGCTGGCGGGCCGGCGATGACAGCGGCGATGCGCTCGGCGTCCTCAAGCGGGTGGCTACCTTCAAGGCGATACGGCGCGCGTCCGCTGAGCAGTTGGTAGAGCATCGCACCCACGGAATAGACGTCACTCTGCGGCCCTATGGCGGCACGCTCGTTGCGCGCTTGCTCGGGTGACATGAATTCAGGCGTCCCTGGCGAGCCTATCGATTGAATGGGCGCATCCGGCGTGGATTTTAGTTCCGCCCGACGCACGCTACGTACCACCTCTCGCGCGGGAAGTGGCGTTGTCGGAACGACATCGCCAATCCACCGCGCGACCCCCCAGTCCATCACATACACTTCGCCGAATTCGCCGACCATAATGTTCGCCGGCTTGAGATCGCGGTGTATCAGGCCCTTCTTTTCATGCGCGAAGGCCATCGTTTCGCATACTCGCGCAAGGATCTCGACGCAGCCTGTGAGCGTGCGGCCTTCGCGACCAAGGCGCGTGTCTTCGAACACCTTGTGCAAGTTGTCCCCTTGCACGACACGCATCGTGTAGTAGATCTGGCCTTCCCCTGAGATGCCGACTTCGTGAATGGGCACAACACCGGGATGATCCAGCTGGCCAGTGATCTGCGCTTCTTCGAGGAAGCGTGTGAGCAGTTCCGGGTCGAGTGCCTCGGGCGTGGCGGCCGAGTAATCCCTCCTGATTACTTTCATCGCAAGTGTGCGTTCGAGATCAGTGTCTCGCACCGCAAACACTTCGCCGTAGCCCCCCTTGCCGAGCGATGAGCCGCGCTCGTACCGTTGCGACGAATCACGGCGCTCGCGCAACCGGCGCAGGAACGACATCGTTGGTCCATTCTCACTCAGCGCAACCTGAGGGACGTCGATTGCGCACTCCTTCATCCATTCGGCGTCCCTGCGACGAGACCGCAGTTCGCGCAACTCGGCCGCGTGCTCGAGGTGCTCGGCGCAAAAGGCGTCGAAGTCTGCCAGCTGGCCGGAATCGATTTGACGGAGAAACGTGACGAAGAGTGACTCGGCAGGCGAGAGATTGAGGGAGTCTTTGGGCATGGCAGCGAGACCACTAGCGCTGGAGAGGGGGAGTCGGAGGCAGCCTGGGAGCGCAGTGATAACCGGCTAGACAATGGTGCGTCCATCGCGCACACGCCTAGATCGCGGGTTGCCCGGAGTCGGAGTGCGACATTGGGCGTTGGTCTGCCAGATAATTCCCGATCGGAAAGGCGTTTCGGAGCGGTGCTCGATTGGCCTCGAAGCTGCCCGAGACCAGGGCCGGAAGGGTGAAGCTACCCCTTCGAGCCGCCGAAGAGAGGCCGCTTCGGGACGACGCCAGACCCCGTTGCTGCCTGGCGTCCGACTGACCCGCAGGCCCAAGTGCCTAGCAGTCCGTTGAAAAAGTCCCGTCGCGAGGCGCAGCGTGTTAGGTGAGGCAAGGAGCGCGACAGAAAGCTGCGCGGAGGCGGCCTTCCTGGCCGCTGAGCACAGCTTTTGTTGACGGCAAGCAGAAAAGGGACCTTCGCGGCACTCTGAAAAGGGACCCCCTCTCGAGGTGTCGGCGCGCTCGGCAGCCGGGGGGTGTTGAGGGGGGCGGAGCCCCCCTTTCTGGTTCTCCTCGAAGAGAGATTGCCCAACGAAGTGCCTCCCGGGAGGGCGGAGCAGCGCCATGGAGTGGCGCGTGGAGAGGCGCCGCGAATGCTCCGGCCTCGCACGGCGACGCCAGGACGCATGGGCCTGATCCCGTGCGAGGCCGAGTTTGGTGTCTGGAGCCCGGGGCCTTCGAGACTGCGAGGTCTCAGGACGCCTGCTTGCGTTTCTTCGCGTCCCTCAAGCGGAAGCTCTCGCCCTCGGTCTTGATGATCGTCGCGTGGTGCACGACGCGATCGATCACCGCCGTGGCCGCGGTGGCATCGAGGAAGACTTCGCTCCAGCGCGCAAACGGCAGATTGGTCGTGATCACCAGGCTCTTCTTCTCGTACACCTTGGTGACAAGGCCAAACAGCAGGTCCGCGTCCTTGCGATCGAATGGCACGTAGCCGAGCTCGTCGAGCACGAGCAAGTCGAAGCGCGCGAGCTGTTCCAGCTTGCGCGATAGCCGATCCTGCGCCTTCGCCTCCGACCCTCGGTGGACACCTCAAAAGCGGCCAGTCGTGGACAGTTCAAAACCGGCCAGTCGTGGAGATGCCCAGGACGTGCTGATGTTTACCTGACAGCCTCCGCTTCGTGCAAGTCGTGGGCGAGTTTGGTTCGCCAGCTTCGCGGTCCGCACTTGAGGACGTGCGCGTGATGGAGGTGCCGGTCGAGCAGGGCGGTCACGGCCGCGGCATCGCCCAGGAGCTTGCCCCAATCCTCGACGGGTCTATTCGAAGTCAGGATCGTGCTGGCGCGTTCGTAGCGGCGCATCACGAGCTCGAGCAGGTCTTCGGCGGCGGTGTGCGGCAGTTTGCGCATGCCCAGGTCGTCGATGATGAGCAGCGGCGTAGCGACCAGCAGGTTGAAGCACTCCTTCCTGCGGCCCTCGAGCGTCGCGTCGGCGATCAATTCAATCAGGGTGTGCGCCTCGCGGTAGAGCACGCGGTGTCCCTGGCGAATCGTGGCCAAGCCGATGGCCTGCACGAGATGGCTCTTGCCCGATCCGGGAGGCCCGAGCAAGAGTGCGTCTTCGTGCTGTGCGATGAAGCGGCCGGTCGCGAGCTCGAAGACGAGACGGCGATCCATCTTCTTGTTGAAGTCGAAGTCGAAGGCGTCGAGGGTTTTCTGCTTGTCGCGGAATCCGGCCACCTTGATGCGCCGCTCGAAGAGCCGATCCTCCCTGCGCACGAGTTCGTCGTTGACGAGCGCGGACACCAAGTCCAGCGGCACCATCTTTTCAGCCTGGGCCTGGACCAGGCGCGTCTCGAGCGTGCCGGCCATGCCCGACAGTCGCAGCTTGCGTAGCGCGCGGTCGAGTTCGATCACATTCATACGGTCTCCTTTTGTGTCTTCCTGTCGATGAAGTTGCGGTAGTGCGTGAGTTCACGGATCAAGGGATCGACCTGGCTGGAGCTCCCCCGGTTGAGTGGACACGGGGTTAGGTAAGAAAACGCAGTTGACTGGCGGGCCAGGCAATCCGTCAAGGGGGAAGGGGTGCTGGGGAAGGGTTCTCCCTTCCCCAGGCATTTCTCCAGATAAGAATCTTGGAAAACGCAGAGCCTCCCGGGAGGGAAGAGCGCCGGCGCGCGCGAATGAGTCGAGCCTCACGGAGAGCCCCAGGACGCGATGTCCTGATCCCACGCGAGGCCATGTTCTGCTCTCGGAGCCCGGGGTCCCGGAGACAACGACGCGATCAGCTCGCTTCGGATCGCGTTTCGAACTCGCACGGCGAGCAGTAGTCGAGAGTCGAGTGCAGCCGCTGGCGGTTGTAGAAGATCTCGATGTACTCGAAGACGCTCGAACGGGCCTGAGCGCGAGTCTGGTAGTGCTCGTGATCGCAGAGCTCGGTCTTGAGCGTGTGGAAAAAGCTTTCCTTGACCGCGTTGTCGTAGCAGTTGCCCCGGCCGCTCATGCTGGGAGTGATGCCGTGCTGCTCGAGCAGGCCCTGGAACGCGTACGCGGCGTACTGCACGCCGCGATCGGAATGATGCAGCAGACCGGGCGACGGCGCGCGGCTCTTGATCGCCATCTGCAAGGCGTCGATCACGAGCGCGGTGTCGATGCACGAGCTCATGGCCCAGCCGACGACCTTGCGCGAGAACAGATCCAGCGTGGAGGGGAGGTACAACCAACCCTCCTCCGTCCAGATGTAGGTGATGTCCGAGACCCAGACGCGGTTGGGGGCACCGACCTGGAAGTCCTGGTCGAGAAGATTGGGCGCGACGCGGTGGTCGTGATTGGAGTCGGTCGTCTTTTTGAACTTCCGCCGCACTTTCGAGCGAATTCCTGCTTCCTGCATGAGCCGCTCGACGCGATGCAAACCGCAGATTTCGCCGCGCTTCTTCAGCGCCGCGTGGATCCGCGGTGCACCGTACGTCCTGCGGCTCCTTTCGTGCTCCTCGCGGATCAGCGCCAAGAGGCGCTGATCCTCCCCGGCACGTCTGGACGCACCACGTCCGAGCCAGGTGTAGAAGCCGGAGCGGGAGACCTCGAGCGTCGAACACATCAGCCCAACCTGGAAGAGGTGCCGATGGTCGTCGACGAATTCGAACCTCAGCTCCGCTCTTTCGCGAAGAAGGCCACCGCTTTTTTAAAGATGTCGCGCTCCTGCTGGACGCGCGCCAGCTCCTTCCGCAGACGCAGCAGCTCTTCATCGCCGGCCTTGGGTCGGCCGTGACCGGGGAACGCGTCCGAACCGCTGGCCTTCATCTGCGACTTCCAGCGCTGCAGCACGCCCGGATTGATGCCGAGATCGGCTGCCACCTCGGCCACGGTCCGCTGCGGCTCCTGGGTCAGCCGCACCGCCTCATGCTTGAACTCCGCGCTGTACTTCCGACGTGACTTCGACATGGACATCTCCTCGTGGGGAGCATCGCTGCTCCCTTTCTGGGTGTCCACTTTTCCGGGGGAAGATCAGCCGAGCGTCATCACGAACAGCCTCGTGCGACGGTATTTCTTGGTCTTCGGGTCGCGCACCATCGGACCGGTGCCGTAGTCCACCTGCGCTTCTTCGCCGGCGGCGGTCTCGATCACGCAGAAGGCCTCCGGCGAATTCCCGCCACGGCTGTGTGCGACGAAGCGCTTGACGCTCGCGTACCGGCCAGGAAATCCTTGTTCATCGACGAGGTCTTGCCAGATCGCCATCGCGTTGCGGCCGCGCGAGAGTGCGAGCTCGATCGCATCGCGGTACGGTTCGCACAGGCTGGCCGTGGCACGCCGCGAGGTCGGCGGCAGGCTTTCGCTCGCGATTGCCGGGCCTGTGAGGTCGGTGGACACCTCACTGGCCGGTTTTGAAACCGAACCCGACCCGGTGGACACCTCACTGGCCGCTTTTGAATCGGGCGGCCGACGACAGCGCGCCTCGCGCAGCTCGATGCCCGCGGCCTTCAGGTACCGGCTGGACGTCTCACGACGGACTCCGGTCTCCTGCTCGATCCGCCGCAGCGACCATGACAGCCGCCCCAGCGCCAGTACCTGTTGCTTCTTCACTTCGCTCATGACGTTGACCATCCCGGCGCAAGAGCACGGAGCTCTCCGCCTTGTCAACGTCCCGGGCAGCCTTCTACGACTGGCCGGTTTTCAGGTGTCCATCACTGGCCGCTTTTGGGTGTCCACCGAGGCCGACAGCTCGTTCGCTGCCTCGGCCGCCGTCATGAAGCGCACGCGCCGCTCGTGCTGGGCACATGCGATCCCCAGCGCGATCGCCAAGTGCGTCTTCCCCGTGCCGATGCCGCCGATCAAGACGACATTCTGCTTGTTCGCGACGAAGTCGCAGCGCGCGAGCTCGAGCACGGTGTTGCGATCGATCGATGGCTGCGTCGCGAAATCGAATGCATCCAGCGTCTTGAGCACCGGGAAGCGGCCATCCTGGATCAGCCGCGCGATGCGCCGCTCGCGGCGCTGAGTCACTTCCAGGTGCGCCAGCTCGGCGAGGTAGTCCGTGTGCGGCGTTCGCTTGCGCTCGGCCTCCAGCGCGAGCCGCTCCCAGTTCGACGCGAAGCCCGGAAGCCCGAGCGTCTTCAAATCGCCGAGCAAGTGCGGCGGTTCCGCGAGCTTGGACTTGCTCATCGGCCCACCTCGACCAGCTCGTCGTAGCCGGCGAGATTCGCCGGCGCGACGTCGATCGCCGAGAGCATTTCACCGACCGCCACGGGAGCGATCCAAGGCACCTCGCCTTGTTGCTGGCGCAGGAGCATGCGAATCGTCTCCAGGCTCGCGCTCTTGCGCAGGAGCGCTTCACTCACCGCGTGTTCCAGCTCGTCCATCGAGTGCTCTTCCAAGAGCCGCAGCACGCGGACCCATTCGCGATCGGGCTTGCGCACCTTGCCGCGCAGCGCCACACGCAGCTCGGCGAACGCCGGCGCGAGCTTGAGCTGCGCGATCGCCGTCGACTCAGGAATCGCGCGGTGTTTGCGCTCCAGGAGCCGCAGGACGTGCATCGCGTCGAGCACGTGCACACCGTCGACGTACGAGCGCGCATGACGCGCCACGACTCGATCGACGTCCATGATCTCGACCTTGTTCCAGTGAAGCTTCGCCACGAGCGCGCGCCGCGCGAGATCGCTCGGTACCGAGTAGCGCGGCGGTCGATCGACACGATCGCGTACTTGTCCGCCACGCAGGTCACCACGCGACAGCTCTCGGGCATGCGCGTCGGCAAGGGACGCAGGTGCTCGCGCTCGGCGTGCAGCGCCTGACGCGCCGTGCGGCCGTCGCGAAGCTTGCGCAAGTCGAGATCACGGTCGAGCTCCGCGAGCAGCGCGGCATTGAGCTCGTCCCATGACGCCGCCTCTGGCGTCGGACGGAAGAAGAGGCCACGCACGTACTCGTTGCCGCGCTCGACCGAGCCCTTTTCATTGCCCGAAGCTGGCGCGCAGAAGTCCACAGCCAGCGGCAGCGATCCGCGCCAGCCCGCGAAGGCCTTCGTTTCTTCGCGCTCGGGGCCTGGCAGAATCTTCTTCACCGCTGCCGAGGTGTTGTCCAACACCGCACGTCGCGACAGGCCGCCGAAGTAGACGAAGCTCGCGTTGAGTCCGTCGAGCAGGCACTCCAATCGCTCGATTGGGTAGGCCTTCGCGAAGTAGGTGTTCGAGCACGGCAGCGTGCCGGTGAAGACTCTCGCCTTGCACAGCGATCCCGCTACCCGCGCCCAGGCTTCGAAGAAGTCGCCCTCCAGCGTGTCACCGGGAGCGTGCGTGCGGTGCACGAAGGCCTCGGGCGAAGAAAGCTCGCGTCTGATCGAGCGCACAAACTTGCGCAGCGCGCGCTCGCCGACCACCGAGGCCTTCGCGCCCAGCACGCGCCCGATGCGCTTGGCCGTGATGCGCGGCTCGCTCTCGAGCAGCCGAGCGACCTCGTCGCGGACGCCATCGAGTCGCCGAGGTCGCTTGGGATCCCGACGCTCACTAGGCGGATCACTGCGCTCCAGCGCGCGCCTTACGGTCTTCACGTCCAGCTCGAACCGACGCGCGATCTCCTTCTTCGGCACCCCGTCGACAAGATGAAGATGGCGGAATTCTGCCCACTGCGACACTCTGATCACCTCCTGGCCCTCCCCTCTGGGGACTGCGGAACGAATCAACGAATCCGTCTCGCTACCCCGCCGGGAGGGTCGGGTCCAGAACGCCGTCGAGGGGGTCCCTTTTCAGCGTTCCGCGGGGTCCTTTTTCAGAGTGCCGTCAACACTGGAGTCCAGGGAAGTGGTTTTACGCGCGATTTGAAACGGACCCAGTACCACCCGCTGAGCATTGTGAGATGACGTGTGGCCAGTTGCGCACTTTCGCAAGTGAGTTGGTGGGCCCCCGCTTGGCCGGGCTCGGACGAGGTCCACGCGGCGGACTGTCCTCCCGGGCCTTCAATTCGAAAGTAATTTCGTGAACGCCACAGGTATTGCTAGCACTCCCGTGCATTGGAACGTACTTTGCGCTCAGGCTCCTCAGTACACCGCTTGGTAAGTAGCAAGATCGGCCCATCCACCGCTCTGCCACGCCGAATCGTTCAGCACTAAGAATCCTGGCGAGTCCAACGTGCCGTCCAGGTTCGCATCGAAGAGAACTAAGGCGGGATGAGGCGTTGCGGTCTGGGCGCTATCGGTGAAGAGATACACGTACCCGTATGACGGATGTTTCGCAGACCTTCCAACCCTTCGCTCGACCGCTAGTTCGGCAATTACGGGAATGGAGGGGTCCGACTGTGCCTTGCGAACGCAATGATAAGCGATTGATTCTGACTGGGACGACGTAGCCAGTGTGTACTCAAGTGCATACAAATCTTTGGAGTCATAGAATTGTACAAAGAGCGCCCCGTTCGTCCCTTGGGGAGGAACCGGGTTATTGAATAGAGTCGAGGCAATATCTCGACCTACGACGGCCTCTTCATAGAGAACTGTTCGTGTCGCGATAGGAACGGACACTTCGGGGTAGCTGATACCGGAAGGCGTGGACACAACGGGAGGAATAACAGGAGTTCCAAACTCCCAAAGTTCAATGATTGTCTTCGCGCGACGCTTTCCTGCGACCGCCAATCTACTAGGGCCCGCCTGGCAAACCTCCGTCGGATAAAACGTCAGGGATTCAACTTGGGTAGAGAATTGATTCGGAGTCGGACCGCCTGCCTGCCAATTCCACATGACCGTCACGGTCTTGGCAGATAACTGATATGTGACAACTCCTGAGACCGTGGAGTTCGACAACATCAGTCTGGCAGGAGATCTCCCTTCAAATCCAACGCTTGAAGGCGGTTTTTGATCGGAAGGAGTTCCCTGCACGGCGGAAAACAGCATGATGACACTGAACCATAAGAACGTAGGTTGCATTATTCGACTCCTTAATTGCAGCATGCCGGGGGTGACACCATCTGCGAAGGCACAGGCACATAAGTTTCGCCACAGCAACTTACGCACCCCGATTGGAAACACTGGTCTAATAGCTCGCCTAAGGCGCTATAATTTGCCTTCCATCCATTGCACATCTCAGTCTTTTCCTCTGGCGTTGCGGGATGGATTTCAGAACATGCCAGCGATTTGACAGTATTACAATCGCTGGCCTTCATTTCAGCGTGAGCGCACGCTCCGCATTGGGGGTCACCGCCGCAAAGTGGATCACTTGCTTGGGCGTTGCCAGGATTTGCGGCTTGGGCACGCACAACGTGTGCATACTCATGAACCAAGATCATGGCCTGCATCCACGTAGGCACATTGTTCACAGCAATGCCTATCGTACCGGCATCAGAACAGCCCGGCCAGGGATCGAGTGTCCTGACTATCCTCACCGATCCGGTCGTAAGATCAGTCGCCGCCTTAATCACGTCTCCGATTCCCGGAGGGAATGATTCGGGGTGAGCATTTATGTAATCCGTGAGCTCATCGCGCTTCGCAGTCTCTTCGGCAGCCGTTGGGTATTTGTCTAGAGTCTCATTGTGAGGCATTGTGAGGTTGCCCGTGTTCCCTTGTTGGCGAGCAGCCGAAGCCGTGCTGGGGCTAACGATCGATACTGCCGCGAAGGCAGCCAGCCCGACTGCGAGGCAAATAGTTAGCAGCTGGCTAGAACTAGCGCATTTGTCGAGAGGTGCTGAACGCCACGAGGCTCTAGGAAGTTCCATGCTGGGCTCTGATGAAAAGGTGAAGTCAGATGAGAGGGAACTCGAAAACCATGCCGGGCCGCAGGCAAGATGTCAAGAGTGCTGCTTGAGAGACGCGCCTGGACTTGTCACTAAATTGGGTGAATCCTCCTGCGATGCATCGGCAGGGGCTTGGCCGCTGGAATGCTCCAAGCCGGCGCGTCGCTCCTGTCATGCTCCGATGCTCGTGATCTTGCACCTCCGGCTGAGTCCTCGATTCCGCCACTACTGGCAGTTCGTTCTGGATGCTACGGCCAGCCCTCTCATTGATCCGAGAGTCCCGTGCCGCCACCGTTGCACAGGGGCATGCAGTCACGGCTGCAGCTGACTCAGGGCTACGCCAGATCTCGGGCGGCCACGCAAGATGTACTCCACCTCGGCTCCCTCGGCGCTGTTCGCGCCACGCCCTAGTCCTGGAATAAGCGCTCCGCGAGGAGATCGGCTGCGTTGGGGCTTTGCCGACGGTCCGATTGACCGTTCGCGGCACGCAGCGTTCATGCCGGAGGCTATGGACGGGTTGTTGGAGGTCCCGGCACGCCGATGGGACGTAAGCGCGATGCCTCGCAGCGTGTGATCTTGCGCTGGAGGCAAGCCTCTGGCGCAGAGTTCGCACACGCGAGGCTGTATCTGTCGCGACTTCTAGGTTTGTAGCCGCAGCAATGCGTGCTGCATCACGCTCGCGAAGCGATGCGAGTCCGCAAGCCGCACGATCCGCTGCCTGGCGCTCAGGATCACACGCGCCGCCACGTACACGAAGGCCTTGCGGAAGCGCTTCCACTCCCAGCGCATCGTTTCCTTGGGCAAGGCCAGCATTGCCAGCCACGCCTTGAGGTTGTGCGCGATGCGGGCGCACAAGAGGTGCGCGTGGTTCGCGAGAAAACCACCGGTCGGCATGCGCATCGCGGCCACGCCATGCTGAAGCTGCTCGATCACGTTCTCCTGATCGCAGCGGCGGTACGTTTCGCGCACGACCGCCTCGGTCGACATCGTCTTCGACAAGTTCGTAAGTACGAAGCGATAGCGCCATAGCTCGAAGAGCTCGCCCTGAATTGATTCTTCGATGCGCTGGCGACGGATGATCAGTCGATAGGTCTTGTCGCTGCGCGCCGGCTGGTAGGCGATCTCCGTGAACCACTGCTTTTCGAGCTTGAGATCACGCTTGCCGCGCTGGCGAGCGCGCTGGCGCCGCACGTTCTTGCCGCGACGACGGCGAGCCACCGTGGATCGACGCGAATCGACTCTGGCGCGAAAAGGCTGCCATTCGTGCTCTTTCACCGCTTCTGCCAAGCCCTCAAAGTTACTCTGCTGCGCCGACACCATCGCGAAGTACAGCCCTTCGCGCGCGCACGTGTCGAAGATGTCTTGGCGCGCGAATGCGCTGTCGCCGCGCACCAGCACGCGCTCGAATCGAGCGCGCAGCAGCCGCCGCCACATCCGACAAAGCCTCGGCAGCACCGTCCGCCGAAGCTACGTTTCCTGGCCGATTCACCAGGCGCAGGCATTCCTGCGTCTGCGCCAGCGAGAGCACCAGAGGATGAAAGCCGAAGCCGCCCTTGTAGGTGAAATCGGCGCCCTCTTTTTGGTTCCCGTACACGTGGCGCACGTGCGAGTCGACATCGACGATTCCCCAAGACTGCTTCTTGCGCCCGTAGTGCTGCTTCCACGCACGTGCGTGGATTTCATCGATCGCTCGGTCGAGATGCCCGATCGACTTCGCGTCGAACCGACGCAGAAAATCTCCTGCAGTCGAAGGATCAGGAATCCGCGATGCGCCCAGCATGCGTCGCACCGGCTCGCTGTGCTGCAACTCGGCGATGTCTTCGATCGCCGTACCACCCACGAAAAGGTTGTAGGCGTGCGTCAGCACGTGATCCGACTCGTGAAAGGGGCGCCGTGACTGCAGCAAGTCAAGTCGAGCGTCGATCGCTTGCGGCAAACCAAGTTTCGCAGCCAAACCGATCGCCAACGACAAACCGCCCAATGCGGTCGACTCGCTCGCCTCTACCTCAGCCCGCAGCTTGACATGGCGAAACGCACGTGTGCTCTCGCTCACCGAACTCAATCGCGTCCGCGCGATCCCCGTACCCGTGTTGACGTGCGTCGCCCGAATCGACGATGATCTCTTCACCTGGGACCTGCTCGTTGTGTGCCATGGAACCTCGTAGAACCACGGTTAACAAAGCGGGCGGGCCCCG
>Ga0193706_1000459_pt1 | contig 24164 bp, 15 predicted proteins | sample U3c1metaG_FD_160130 | JGI IMG/M metagenome (GOLD analysis project Ga0193706, IMG submission 160130) | Soil microbial communities from a riparian zone of the East river system, Colorado, United States - U3c1 | ecosystem: Environmental > Terrestrial > Soil > Riparian zone | place: USA: East River... | reverse complement strand
CTTGATGCGTGCGTTGAGAATGCGCTTGGCAGCTTCGTCGAGGCGCGCCGATTGAACCGTGCCCGAGGCGAGCGCCTGGGGGAGCTGCTGGAAGGCCGTCTTGTCCGGCATCTCGTAGTCGAGGCCGGCGTTCAGGGATGCGGCGCCGTTGTTCTTCGTCGCCCACCAGTCGGAAAGCATGAACCCCGCCCAACCCCAGTTGGTGCGAAGGATGTCCGTCATCAGGTGCTTGCTCTCCGTGCTCCAGTTGCCGTTGACGCCGTTGTAGGCGGCCATGATGCAGGCCGGGTCGGAGTCTTCGACGACGATCTGGAACGGCAGGACATAGTTTTCGCGCAGCGTCTGCTCGTCCATGTTGGCGATGACGCTCTGGCGGTTGTTGTCGGTGTCGTTGGCGGCGAAGTGCTTGGGGCAAGCAGGCACGCCGCCCTGCGCGTCCTCGCCTTGCTGGAGGCCGCGGGTGAACGCGGCACCCAAGAGGCCCTGCACGACGGGATCTTCGCCGTACGTCTCCTGGGCACGCGCCCAGCGCGGATGTCGCAGGGTGTTGATGGTCGGCGCGAGCGACAGGTCGATCTTGAGCGCGCGCATTTCTTTGCCCTGCGCTTTGCCGAGACGGTACTCGAGATCGACATCGAACGCGGCGGCGCGCGCAGAAGCCACGGCCCATGTCGACGTCGCGGCGCCGGGATCGCCGGAGCCGGTCTGGGTGTGAAGGCCGCGTGGTCCGTCGCGCATCTTGAATACGGGAACGGGCGGGCTGGTTCCGGGAATGGCCGTCCCGTTGAAGTCGCAGTTATAGTTCGGTGCGCCGCAGACGGTGGGATCGCCGCTGATCAGGGCCAGCTTTTGATCTTGCGTCATGGTCTGGACCATGCTGTTTGCCAGCGGATCGACAGGGGTCAAGACGATCACGCGTGGGTCGGTGAACAGGGTGCACGTTGCGTCGTCGGGGGGGACAGGGGGTCCACCGCCGGTTCCTCCCGCTCCACCGGTTCCCGTTCCGCCAGTGCCGGTCGTCGCGCCACCGGTGCCCGTCGTGGCGCCGCCGGTTCCCGTCGTGGCCCCGCCGGTTCCCGTCGTGGCGCCGCCGGTTCCGGTCGTGGCCCCGCCGGTGCCCGTCGTGGCGCCGCCAGTGCCGGTCGTGGCGCCACCGGTTCCCGTCGTGGCCCCGCCGGTGCCTCCTCCCGTGGGGTCGCTTCCGCCGGTGCTGCCGCCGGTGCTGCCGCCCGTCCCCGAGCCGCCTGTGCCCGTGGTCGCGCCGCCGGAGCCCGTGCCCCCTGGGGTCACGACATTTTTATGCGTGGGTTCCGCCGTGCAAGAGGCGTAGAGCCCCATGGCTGCGATGATCACCCATTTCAAGAACATCCTGAGTTCGCTTCGCATGTGGGATCCCTCTCCCCCTCTTAGTGTCACGGCGCCATCCAGTCCTTGCAGGAAGGGAGGGCGCTTGCGGCATGAAAGCCGCTTACTACGAGCGCGGCGTTGACGTTTTCGGGGGTGACCAGGATGACGGGGACCGCCACCACTGGAACGCCCGACGAGTCCTTCTTGGCGTCGACCGGTTTGCCCTCGGCGAGTGCGGCCGCGACTTCGGCCGCCTTTTCGGCGAGCGGCTTGATGTCCTTGAGAATCTCGATCGACTGTTTCTTTTCGCAGACGTAGTTCACGTTGGCGGCGTCGGCGTCCGCCCCGGCGATGAAAATGTGCTTGCCACCAAGGCCGGCCGCCTGGATGGCCTGCACGGCGCCGCGGGCCATGCCGCTGTTGTTGGCCAAGATCGCCTGAATATCGCCCTTGGTCTTGGCGATGGCGTCCTCGATCGTCTTCAGGGCCTGCTCGGGTGACCACGCGTCGTGGCTCTTTTCCATGACGATCTTGACGGTGCCCTTCTCCACGTACGGCCGGAGCGCATCGTGGTAGGCGCGCGTGATCTCGAGCGCGACGCTGTGGCCCGACTGGCCGCTCAGGATGACGTAGTTTCCGGCGCGCGCCGTCGCCTCGAGCGCCTGCTCGGCCTGGAGGACCCCCACGCGGTAGCTGTCGTGTGCCACGTAGAAGTCCGCGCCCGGGATGGATCGGTCGTAGGCCACGACCTTGGCGCCCTTGGCGTGCGCCTTGGCGACGTAACCGGCGGCGGCAGCGCTGTCGGTCGGCTGGATGACGAGCACCTTGGCGCCGCGCGAGAGCGCGTCCTCGACTTGCGAAAGCTGGCGAGCGTTGTCGTTGTCGGCCGAGAGCGTGAAAGGGGAGAGCCCTTTTTGCTTGGCGACATCCTCGAAATAGCGCCGATCTTTCTTGTAGCGTTCCTCCTGCAGGGTGGAGATGAGGAACGCCGCCTTGGTGCCGGACGCGGCACGCGGCTCGCCATCGTCGGCTTGGGGTTTGCTGCACGCGCCTACCGCGAGCAGCGCCACGAAGAGTGCCAGAGCGGTCCTTCGGATCTCGTTCATACGGCCTCCTTTCGAAGGGAGAGCGAATCCAGCATGGACGCGCCGAGCAGGATCATGCCGGTCAAGATGAGCTGCCAATTGGAGTTGACGTTGAGAAGGTTCATGCCGTTGGAGAGGGTGCCGAAGATGAGCGCTCCCAGCAGCGTTCCGAGCATGGTGGCGCGCCCACCGGAAAGGCTCGTTCCGCCGATCACCACGGCGGTGATGACGTGCAGCTCGCGAATGAGTCCCATGTTTCCGGGCGTGACGCCGTTGGTGCGCGCCGCCGCGATGAGCCCCGCCACGGCGGTAAGCATCGCGGCCATGAGATAGACGAGCATCGTCACCCTTCGCACCGGGACGCCGGAGAGGCGCGCGGCTTCCGCGTTGCCGCCGATCGCGAAGGCGTATCGTCCGAGGCGGCTTCGGCGCAGCATGACCGAGCCGAGGGCCGCGACCACCGCCGCGATGAAGACGGGCACGGGTATGCCGTCCTGATAGATGACCGCCAAGATCGCCGCGATCGCGGCGATGCAGAGCACCTGGAACCCGAGCAAGAGGGGGTTCTGGACGGGCAGCTCGAACGCACGCCGGCGTCGCTCGCGCTGCAACAACAGGCCGACGCCGACGAGAAGACCGGCGCCACAGATCGTCATCGACGCCCCGGAAGAGAGCCGCTGGCCCAAGATGGCGAAGTCGCTCCCCATCGGGGAGAGCCCACGCGCGTCCGAAAGCACCAGCGCCAGACCGCGGTAGGCGAGAAACCCGCTCAAGGTGGCGATGAACGGCGGCACCTTGAACTTCGTCACCAAGAGCCCGTGCCAAAGACCGACGACGACCGAGAGAAGAAGCGCCGCCATGACTGCCACCGCGGCCGGTTGACCGTGATCGATCTGCAAGAGCGCGGCGACCACCCCGAAGAGCGCCATTCCGGCACCCACCGAGAGGTCGATCCCGCCGATGAGGATGACGAACGTCATCCCCACGCCCATGATCACGATCTCCGCGATCTGGGCCGTGACATTGCTCAAATTGCTGGCGGTCAGGAACGCTTCGCGCGTATCGGGATAGGAGGCGAGCCCCGCCCAGAGCAGCAGCAAAACGAATCCCGTACGGAGCGTGCGCGAGCCGACGATATCGGAGATCGCCAGGCCATTGCGCTCGCTCGAGGCAGGTACCACGGTCTGCGTCATGCTCATGATTGCACGCTGTCGGCGCCACGGCCGTTCGGTTCGACGTGAGAGATGGGCGAAGGAGAGGCGCCCCCTTCGTAGGGAGACGAGGCTAGCGCGCCCGTGCTCAGTTGTACGATGATCTCCTCCGTGGCGGTCTCCCCATCGAGCTCCGCCACCTTGCGGCCCTGCCGCAAGACGATGATTCGATCGGCCAGACGCAGAACTTCCGACAAATCGGACGACGCGAAGAGAACCGCTACGCCCTGGAGGGCAAGCTGCGACAAGATCCCGTAGATCTCTTCGCGCGCGCCGACATCGACGCCGCGGGTCGGCTCATCGAGCAAAAGGACCTTGGGGGGATGTTCGAGCCACTTGCCGACAACCACCTTTTGCTGGTTGCCTCCGGACAAGGTGGACGCGGTGGACGCCGCGTCGCCGCGTATCCGCAGCGAACGAATGCGTCGTTCGGCGAGCATCGATTCGGAGGCCGCGTCGACCAGGCCGAACCGAGCGGCTCCCCCCATCGCCTGCGGCGAGGCGAGCGAGGGCAGCGCCAGGTTCTCCGCCACCGTCATGCCGAGCACGAGCCCTCTTCCTTTGCGGTCCTCGGGAACGAGCGCGAGCCCGCGGCGAATCGCCGTCAGAGGCGAGTCGATGACCACCTCGACGCCGTCGATGAGAATCGTGCCCGCGGCTCCCGACTCGGCGCATCCGAAAAGACCCGAGAGCAGCGCCGTGCGGCCCGAGCCCATCGCGCCGGAGACGGCGACGATCTCGCCCGGCCAGAGCGAGAGCGAGACTGCTTGCAGGGCAAACGGCGGCTGGTCCGCCTCGCCGCGCCTGACGCGCGAGCGAAATACGGAAAAATCCTTCACCTGGAGGGCCGGTCTTTTTTCGCGCGCCCCAGCCAGAAAGCGCGTTCGCGATCGCGCGCCGTCGAGGGCGCGCCCCACCATCAGGCTCACCACCCGCTCGGGGGTCGTGTCCGCGGTGACCGTCGTGGCGGCGGTGCAGCCGTCGCGCAGGACCGTGAGGCGGTCGCAGATGGAAAACAGCTCGTCGAGCCGATGCGTGACGTAGATGCACGTGGTGCCTTCGGCTCTCAGCTTGCGCAACCAATCGAGCAGCTTCCGTGCTTCGTGCTGCGTCAGCGCGGCGGTCGGCTCGTCGAGAACCAAGATGCTGGCCTCGAGCGATAGCCCCCGCACGATCTCCACGATCTGCTGCATCCCGATGCCGAGCTGACCCACCGGCTTGGCCGGATCGATCTGTCCGGCGAAGCCAAAGCGCAGCAGATATTCGTGCGCCGTCGATTCGAGCCTGGCGTCGTCGATGAAACGGAAGCGCCGCGGCTCGCGGCCGAGCATGAGGTTCTGCGCGACCGACAACTCGGAGACGAGCATCAGCTCCTGATGGACCACGGCGATACCGGCCCGCCGGGCATCGGTCGGGGAGGAAAGGCGCACCGCCTTGCCGCCGACTTCGATCGAGCCGCGGTAGCTGCCATGGGGGTGGACACCGGCGAGCACCTTGATGAGCGTCGACTTGCCGGCGCCGTTCTCACCGCAGAGCCCCATGATTTCGCCGCGCCGCACGGACAGGCCTGCCCCGCGAAGCGCGTGCACCCCTCCGAAGCTCTTTTCGATCCCAATGAGCTCGAGAGCCAATGGGGAAGGGTCGACATGCATGCTCGGTTTTCGTTGCTCCGTCGAATCCACCCGCTGCGGGGTGCCGTGAGATTGGGGCATATGCAATGGTCAGGCCCTCGGTCCGCTCCCCAGCGAGATGGCGCGATTCCCCGGGGAAATTCTCGATCGGATTCTTGATCGAGCGCGAGGCGCGAGCGGCTCGGAATGCCGCAGCGACGCCCCTGACCGCGCCGACGTGCGACCCGCGGGGCCGCACCGCCCTCATTTTCGTTGTCGAGGGTCCGAAAAACGGTGCGGCGCGGCTCCCCCGCGACGTGCCCGCCGATTCGAGGTACAAAAATGAAGATGGCGGATCGCCACGCCGACGCGACGACGCAGGTCATGGAAGAGAGCGCAAGGCTCGTCTATCCCGACGTCGAGCTGCATGTGATCGAGGGCGCCGACCGCGGACTCCAATGTAAGCTCGAGCCCTCCGCGACCCGGATCGGTACGGGCGCGGCATCGCATCTGCGCCTGCAAGATCGCGCGGTCTCGCGCCTGCACTGCGAGATTCGCATGGTGGGCGACGAGATGCGGATCTTCGATTCCGGCAGCACCAACGGAACCTACGTCGACGGCGTGCGCATTTACGAAGCGAACGTCGCGGCGGGGATGTCCGTGCGGATCGGCGCCACGGTCCTCAGCGTAGCGACGGGGAGGGAATCGTGCTCCGTCGAGCTGTCGGCGCGGCATCAATTCGGCGACGTGATCGGCGCGAGCACCGAAATGCGGCGGCTCTATGCGATCCTCGAGAAAATCGCCCCTACCGATACCACGGTGCTGATTCGCGGAGAGACCGGCACGGGCAAAGAGCTTGCCGCTCGGGCGATTCACGATGCCTCCCTGCGCGCCCGCTTTCCCTTCATCGTGGTCGACTGCGGTGCCATCGCCGAGAACCTCATCGAGAGCGAGCTTTTTGGTCACGTTCGGGGCGCCTTCAGCGGCGCCATCTCGGATCGACGCGGTCTGTTCGAAGAGGCCAACGGCGGCACGCTTTTTCTGGACGAGATCGGCGAGCTCCCCCCCTCGCTGCAACCTCGCCTCTTGCGCGTCATCGAGACATTCGAGGTGCGCCGCGTGGGCGGCAACACCAGCAAGCGAGTGGACGTCCGCGTGCTGGCGGCGACCAACCGCTCGCTGACCGAGAGCATCAACGCCGGAACGTTCCGCGAGGACCTCTACTACCGGCTTGCCGTCGTGGAAGTGGAGCTGCCGCCCTTGCGTGCGCGGCGTGCCGACATCCCGCTGCTGGCGCAGCATTTCGTGCGCCGTTATGCGGGAGACAAGGAGTCGCTGCCGAGCGAGACGCTCGCCTCGCTCACCTCGCGCGCCTGGCCGGGCAACGTGCGCGAGCTTCGCAACTTCATCGAGCGAAGCGTTTCGCTCGGATATGGGTCGACCGCGGGGCCTGCCGTCACTTCGGCCGCCGCTCCGGGGACGCCCCTGCCAGCCGAGATCGAGACGATCGTTCCCACGCATTTGCCGCTCAAAGACGCGCGCGCGGTGTGGAACGAGCAATTCGAAATGCTCTACGTCAAAGCGCTGCTCGCCAAGACGAAGGGCAATGTCACCCGCGCGGCCGAGCTAGCGGGTATCAATCGGCGCTCGCTGCAGAGGCTCATCGCGGGGCTCGGCCTGCGGGACCACGACGACCCCGGCGGCAAGGGGCCGGCCTAGCACTACGCTGTCAGTTCTTCGCCATACCAGATCACGATCGGCCAATTCAGCCAGGCGGCCACTTAAGATGCGGCGAGGCCGTTGCGAAAGCCGTTCTGATGACCATGGCCGCGAGGCCCCTCGCCTTGCGACCCATCACCAGCGCGAGCGCCGCCCCGAGACGGGCAGGAGCGTACCGAGTGCTGCGGAAATGCCTCCCGCGCGCGGCGACCGCTCCGATGAAGCAGGCGCCTCGAGCCACCCCGCGCGAGGAGGCGCCGGAGCGCGCTGCAGATCGGTTGCTTCGCGTTCCATCCGCGTCATGCGTTCGCGTCGTTCCGCCAGACGGGCGCCGGCCAGCCCCTCGACCCAAGCCCCGACTTCGGCCGGCGTGGCGGGGCGCACGGCCGACTCCAGCGCGAGCGCCATGGAGCGGGCAGACTCGAAACGCCGCTGCTGCGCTCGATCGAGCCCCCGCAGCACGAGGGCGTCGAGCGCCGGCGGCACATCCGAACGAAGCTGGCTCGGGCGGAGCACGTCGTCATCGAGCACGCGGCCGAGGATCATACCTTCCGTGTCGCCCTCGAACAGACGCTCGCCCGCGAGCAACTCCCAGAGGATGACCGAGGCGCCGTAGACATCGGCGCGCGGTCCCACGAGGCCCCGCTGAATTTGCTCCGGCGCCATGTAGGCGACCTTTCCTTTGAGCTGACCGTCGCGCGAAACGTTGCAGCGACCCGCAGCTTTGGCGATGCCGAAGTCGATGAGACGGGCCACGCCGTCGACCCCGACGATCACGTTTTGCGGGGAAACGTCGCGATGGACGACACCGAGCAGCGTCCCTTGCTCGTCGCGCGCCTCGTGCGCCGCGTGCAAACCGTAGAGGATCGAAACGGCGATGGTCGCGGCAATGGGGACCGGTATCGGCGCGTGGTTCGCATCGGCGTCCCGCAGGAGCTGGCCGAGCGATTCGCCGTCCACATACTCGAGGACGAGGCAGATCTCTCCCTCGTCGGCCAGCACGTCGAGGACGGGGACGACATTGGGATGGCGTACGCGACTGGCCAGCCGCGCCTCGTCGAGGAACATGGCGACGAATTGCGGATCTTTGGCAAGCTGCGGGTAAAGGCGTTTGATGGCCACGGTGCTGCCGAAGCCAAAGGGGCCGAGCATCCTACCGAGGTGGATGGTCGCCATGCCACCGGCCGCGATCTCGTCGTGAATCACGTAGCGACCGTGGGGGGAGCAGCGCTCTGCCGGGGCGCCGTTGAGCGTTTGCGCCGTCCGTCCGTCGCGCAGGACCACGATCCTGTCGCAGAAACCGAACACCTCGTCCATGCGGTGCGACACGTAGATGCAGGTGGTGCCGCTCCTTTTCAGCGTCCGCAGCCAGGTGAGAAGACGCGCGCGCTCCTCGGTGGCCAGGGACGCGGCGGGTTCGTCGAGCACCAAGACCTTGGCGTCGTGCGAAAGCGCCCGCACGATTTCGACGATGTGCTGCACACCGATGCCGAGCTCGCCGACCGTCGCTCCGGGATCGATCTCGCCCTTGAGGTCGAATCGACCGAGATGCGCCGATGCTTGCGCTTCGAGTCTTGCTTCGTCGACCAGACCGAAACGGCGCGGCTCGCGACCGAGCATCAGGTTTTGCGCCACGGAAAGCTCCGGCACGAGCATGATCTTCTGATGGACGACGGCGATGCAGGCGCGGCGCGCATCCGCCGGGCACGTCAGGCGCAACGGCCGCCCATCCACGACGACCTCGCCGCGATACGTCCCGTGCGGGTGCACCCCGGCCAAGATCTTGACGAGCGTCGATTTCCCGGCGCCGGCCTCGCCGCAAAGCCCGACGATTTCGCCGGCTCGCGCCGTCAGATGAGCGCCGCGAAGCGCGTGACCTCCCGTCAGGCTCTTCTCGATACCTACGAGCTCTAGCCGAGGAGGGACTTCGGACGGCACCGACACATCCTACCGTTTCTGTTTCAATGATGCATCCCACTCGACTCGAGCCTGCATCACGAACGTTGCCAGCCGATGACGGCGCGGGGAGCGCATGCGGTGTGCGTCGTCGCAGGCCGCGGCGTCGAGGACCGCACGTCACGCCCGAGGATGTCGCGCCGCGACATGCACTTCATGGGGATTGCCCATGGCTCGCGCGCGGCACGAAGGTTGCCCCGCGGAAAGCGGTGATGGTTTTTCGCACCCTCCTCGTCGCGTCCTTGGCCATTGGCTGCGACCTGGCTCCGAAGGGCGGTCCGATGCTCGGGGATGCATCGGGGGGGCCCGGCGGATTTGCGGGAGGAGGGGGTTTACCGCCGGCCGGCGACGCGAATGGAGGAGGCGGTACGACGGGCGGTGCCGGCGACGGGCGCGGAGGAGGTGGTACGACGGACGGCAGCCCCGGCGACGCGAGTGGAAGAGGCGGTGCGGGGGGCAACCCTGCAGGCGACGCGAATGCAGGGGGCGGTGCCGCGGACGGCGGCGCTTCGGGCCCGGCCGACGCCTCCGGCGCGACCGACGCCTCGGGCCCGACCGACGCCCCCGCAGTCGGGCCGCCCGATTTCGGTCCCAATGTTCTCATCTTCGATCCATCGATGCCGATGGCCATGATTCAGAGTCGCATCGACGCGGTCATGACACAGCAGGAGCCGAATCAATTTGGCGCCCCCCGTTACGCCTATTTCTTCAAACCAGGAGCGTACGCGCTCGATGTTCGGCTCGGCTATTACATGCACGTCATCGGACTCGGCCCATCGCCGGACGATGTGAAGATCACGGGGGCGGTGCGATCGAAAGCCTCTTATCGCGCCGGCAATGCGACGTTGAACTTCTGGCGGGGCGCCGAGAATCTCTCCGTCGTTCCGCAGCAGGACGCGAACGTCGCCATCTGGGCCGTGTCGCAGGGAACCTTCCTTCGTCGGGTGCACATCCTCGGGCCTCTCAACCTGTGGGACGGGGGCTACTCGAGCGGTGGTTTCATCGCCAACTCCAAAATCGACGGCCAGGTGAACTCCGGATCGCAACAGCAATTCTTGTCGAGAAACACCGACTGGACGAGCTGGGTGGGTGGCAATTGGAACATGGTTTTCGTCGGAGCCGTGCGTCCCCCTTCGGGCGTTTGGCCGGGCGCTCCCATCTCGGTGGTGGCGAGGACACCGCTCGTTCGGGAGAAGCCGTTTCTCTTCGTCGACTCATCTGGCCAATACTTCGTCAGTGTCCCTGGTTCCAGGAGCGACTCCCTCGGAACCGATTGGGCGCCGGGGGCGCCGCCGGAAGGTGTTTTGTCGATGGATCGCTTTCACGTGGCCAGCGCCGACAAGGACACCGCCGCGACCCTCAACGCCGCGCTCGCCCAGGGCAAGAACCTGATCTTGACGCCCGGCATCTATCGTCTGGACGATCCGATTCGCGTGTCGAGGCCGGGCACCATCGTGCTCGGGCTCGGAATCGCCACGCTGCTACCGACCCGGGCCATGCCCATCATGCAAATCGCCGACGTGGATGGGATTCAGGTCGGCGGAATCCTGTTCGATGCAGGAGCCGCGGATACACCCACGTTGATCGAGGTTGGCGAGCCAGGAAGCTCGCAAGACCACGCGAGTTTCCCCACGTTTCTCTACGACGTTTTCTGCAGGATCGGCGGAGCCTCCATGGGAACCGCGTCGAGCTGCATGACCATCCACAGCCACCACGTCGTTGGCGACAACCTCTGGCTCTGGCGGGCCGACCACGGTACGGGCGCGGGCTGGACGGCGAACCGCAGCAAAAATGGCCTCATCGTGAACGGAAACAACGTCACCATCTATGGCCTGTTCGTTGAGCATTTTCAGCAATTTCAAACAGTGTGGAACGGCAATGGCGGGCGCGTCTTCTTCTACCAATCCGAAATGCCGTACGATCCGCCTGCGCAGGCCGATTGGCAACACGACGGCGTGAATGGGTTCGCCTCGTACAAGGTCGCGGATACGGTGACGAGCCACGAGGCGTGGGGGGTCGGTGTCTACTCCGTGTTCCGGAACCCGGTCGTCGCCGAAAACGCCATCGAGACGCCGATCGCCCCCCAAGTCGCCATGCGCCACCTGACGTCGGTGTGGATCCCCGGGGTCGCGGGCAGCTCCATCACGCACATCGTCAACGGTACGGGCGCCTCCGTGCCCCAGAGCGGCAACCAGGCCAAAACGCCCGACTGACGGACGGTGACGGGCACTTTGTGGCTGGACACCCGGAGCGCGCCTGCTTTTTGGTGAGACTGTTTGGTGGCCTGGGTGACACTATACTCTTCGTGAAGCACACATCCCGAAGGCTCGTGGTTCGTCCGTCCTCGTCCCGTACCTTGCTTCTCGTCAGCCTGCTGCTCGTTGCCTGCGGATCGATGAGTGAATCCGGCACCGGAAATGGCGGGGCGGCGACGGGAACGGCAAGTGGAGGCACCGGCGGAAATGGCGGGGCCGGTGCCCAGGGCGGGACCGGAGGAAATCCAGGGACCGGAGGAATTGCAGGCACCGCGGGAAATGGCGGGGCGGGTGGAAATGGAGGCACCACCACGGGAACGGGCGGGACCGGTGGAAATGCGGGGACCGGTGGAAGCACGACGACCGGGACAGGCGGCGCGGGGGGAAATCCCGACGCAGGCGGCAATGGCGGTACCGGCGGTACCGGCGTCTCCGATGCGAGCGCGGGGAGCGGAGGGTCAAGCGGCGGTGTCGAGGGCGGCCGGATCGACGCCATCGCCGATGTCGGCGTCGATTGGGGCGTGCCCGACGCTGGCAGCGACGGCGATGGTGACTTTACGCACGGCCCCACGTACACGAACTCGCCTGACTTCGTGATGAAGAACGTGCCCCATGGCCGGATTTTCAACTTCACGATGAATTCGGTCGACAGCAAAATCTATACGGGCCTCGATTCGACGCTCAACACCGCCAACCAACACGCCTACACCCGTGCGGTCTCGGTCTACATCCCCATGCAGTACGTGGATGGCGCGGAAGCGCCGTTCATGATCGTCCAGGATGGCCCCGGCCATTTGAACAACCTGAAAAACCCGCTCGACAATCTCATTGCCGACAAGCGCCTTCCGCACATCATCGGCATTTTCGTCAATCACGGCGGCGGCGACGGGAAGGGGAGTGAGCGGGGCCTCGAATACGACACGATGTCCGACCGCTACACGCGCTTCATCGAGACCGAGGTCCTGCCTGCGGTCAAGAACGACGCCGCCATCAAGGCGGCTTATCCGAACCTTCTGCTCACCTCGAACCCCGAAGGGCGCGGCTCGTACGGCTGTAGCTCGGGCGGTGCCGCGGCGCTCACGATGGGGTGGTTTCACCCCGAGCTCTACCGGCGCATCATCACGTACTCGGGAACGTTCGTCGATCAGCAGGACGACGACGATCCGAACGAAGTCATGTACCCGCTCGGCGCGTGGGAATACCACGATCGCCTCATCGAAAACACCGATGCGAAGCCGCTTCGAATTTTCTTGCAGGTGGGCGAAAACGACAATCGCGCGACCGACGCGGAGAGCACCCACCACAACTGGGTGATGGCCAACCAACGCACGGCCGCGGACCTCAAGACGAAGGGCTACCACTATCGGTTTTTCTTCTCGAAGGGCGCCACGCACTGTGACGGAAGGGTCCCCGGGGAAACGCTCCCCGAGACGCTGCTGTGGGCGTGGCGCGGCTACCCGATCCCCTGAGTCACTGCCATTCGATGCCGTCGATGTGGAACGCGACTGGCGCGGTCCCCGCCGTGGTCCAGCCGAAGCCCATCCGCACCGATGGACACGTATAGTCGATACCGGTGAGGTCGATGTCGTAAGCAGTCGGCGTCGTCGTGAGGACCGCGTTGGCCAGGGTCATGCCGAAGAGATCCGGAGACGTGAAGCCATATCCGACGTTGAAGCTCACGACTTCGCCGCCCACGGCCCCCCAGGCGAGGAAGTGAACGCTCTTCGCGCCTCGAGGGATCACCCGGCCGTTCATGGTCCCCCAGTTGTTGCCGGGGAATTGCCAGTCGACGCCAGCCCACCCCTGGCCGCCGTCGGCGGTCGGCGTGTACCAGATCGACCAGCACTTGGCCGTCGGGATCCGCGGGCCCCCGTCCGGTGCGGCCGCCTCGGGCGCGCCCGTGTCCGATGAAGTCGCGTCCGATGAAGTTGCGTCCGGCGAAGGTGCGTCCGACGAAGGTGCGTCCGGTGCGCGCGCGTCCGACGTGCCAGCGTCGGTGGTCGCGCCGCAGCTCGTCGAGTCCATGCGAATGGCGCCGATGTCGCCCATCCAGCCGGTCGGCAAGAAGAAATCGTCGACGGCAAATGGAAGGGCCGGAGGTCCCGTGCCCTGAACGCAAACCATGGGCTCGACCCCAGCGTCGCTGATCCCGCCCGATCCGGCTGCGCCCGCGGATCCGCCGGTACCTGCGGAACCCCCTGTGCCCGCGGATCCGCCGGTGGCTGCGGAACCCCCTGTGCCCGCGGATCCGCCGGTACCAGCAGATCCCCCTGTGCCTGCGGATCCGCCGGTGCTGCTGGCGTCGGCGCTCGATCCACCGGTGCCGCCCGACCCGCCCGTGCCGCTCGACCCACCGGTGGCGCTCGATCCACCGGTGCCGCCGGTTGCGCCCGCGCCGCTACCTCCCGTTCCAGCGCCGCCGCCCGAGCCGCCGGGGGAGCCGGGGTCCGTTGAGTCATCCGCAAAGCAGCCGCTCGTCGATACCGATGCCAGCAAGATCGCCATCGCCCACTTGGACATGCCTAGCCTCCTGCGCTTTCGCGCGATGGCCAGCTTAAAGCAATGGGCATGCCGTCTGCAGGCGAAGCGCGTTCGGTGTTGAGAATCCACGAAGATGGGCCATTGTCGCGCCGCCGCGCAGGGGATCGCACGGCGGCTCCATCACTTGGCGGTGCGATCGGTTAGACCGCACTGCGTCCTGCACGACCGCACCTGAAACCCTCGCGCGCGGCCGCGCAGGTCCCTTGATCCGTGACGAAAACTTCCAGGCGAGGACTCGAAAAGGACGAACCACCATGCGAAAATCGGTTTTGATTGCGACGCTCGCCGCCACGGCGGCCCTCTACATCGGGTGCTTCGCCGATGACTCGGCGCCGGGTGATCAGGCGGGAGGCTCCGCGGGACGCGGCGGATCAGCAGGGTCGAGCAGGGGTGGCGCAGGCGGCGTCGGAGGGAACACGGCGGGCGCTTCCGGCGCCGGCGGGGCCCGAGACGGCGGAGGCGGCGCAAGTGACGCCAGTGACGCAGGCGGTGCAACGGACGCGGCGGGCGCGGGCGGCGCGGGCGGCGCGGGCGGCGCGGGTGCGGGCGGCGCGGCAGGCACAGGGGGCACCGCGGGCGGCATGGCTGGCAGCGGTGGGACCGGCATTCCCGATCCCTGTGAGGGGAAACACCGCGCCCTTCCTTTCACGGTTTTCTCGGCCTTCACTACGATGCGCATCTGCTCGGGGGGGACGTGCACGGCGCCGGCGACGCCCTACTACTTCACCCCCATCCCGAACCCCAACTGCGATGAAGTCATTCCCGATGGTGGCAGCGTGCCTCCTTTCGCCGATGCCGGCCCTGCGGACGGCGATGCCGGCGCCGCCGACGTCGATGCCGGCGCTGCCGACGTCGATGCCGCCGACGCGGGCACCGAGGACGTCGCCACCGAGAGGTCGACCGACGGTTTGCCCATGGACAGCGCTGGTAGCGAGGCAAGCTCCGATATCAGTGTCGGCACCGACAGCGGTGCCGATGCCGAGGCGGGGGCTGATGCGGTCGAGGCGGCGGCCGACGCTGCCGCCCCGTCGTGTTACAAATTCCTTTACAACCCCGCCTGCCCAACCGGTCTTTGCTGGGGGGGCGTGGTCTTCACGCAGTCCGCGGGCGGCATGGCCGACCCCGGCATCTGCATCGAAGCGGGCGCAACGAAGATCACCTTCAAAGCCAGGGCGAGCCGGCCCGAAGCGCGAATCAAATTCGGAGCCATTCGCGAAGGCCTCTTGCAGACCGAGTTCTTCCTCAACATCACCACCGAATGGGCAACGTACGAAGTCACCATCCCCGCGGGCGAGCCCTATAACAGCTACTCCTCGGGCGCGACCGGCGTGTGGAATGGCTTCTCGATCATCGTCGAGCCGCAAGACCATACCGACGGCACGTACATCTTCGTCAAGGACGCCGTTTGGGTAAAGTGAGCGTCGGGAGACGCCAACCTTGCGAGTTTTCGTCACGGGAGCCACGGGATTCATCGGACACCATCTCTGTCGTCACTTGATGGAGCGCGGCGACGAGGTCGTCGCGCTCGTGCGATCGCCGGCGAAGGCGTCGCGCCTTCCGAAAGGCGTGCAAGCGTTTTCGGGAGACCTTTCCACGTTTGCGGATCCGCGAACGGTGCTCCCCGCGTGTGACGTGGTGATTCATCTGGCCGGCGTGATCGCGGCCGAGAAGCTGGACGACTACGACGCGACGAACCATCGCGCCGTGCAAGACCTCGTCGCCTGCCTCGGCCGTCAGAGCTGGGCGCCGAAACGTCTCCTGTTCGCGTCCTCGCTCGCCGCGGTGGGGCCATCCCGGCCAGGGCACCCGTGGGTCGAATCCGATCCGCCACGACCCATCGAGGCGTACGGCATCGCCAAGGCCAAGGCCGAGATCGTGGTCCGGCAAGCGCCGTTTCCGACCACGTCCTTCCGCCCTCCCATCGTGTTCGGACCTGGTGACGAAGCGACCTTGACGTTCTTCAAGGCCGCACGCTCGGGCGTCGGAATGCGCATCGCTGGCCCGCCGCAAGAGCTGAGCTTCGTCGACGTTCGCGATCTGACGCACGCTATCGTGCTCATGGCCGAGGATCCACGCCGCGATTCGTTCGTCTATTTCACGAGTCATCCCGATGCCGTGAACGTTCCCACGCTCTGGCGCGAGCTCGGACGCGCGCTCGACAAGCGCGTGATCGTGCTCCCCATCCCGCGCGTCATCCTCTTTCTGGCGATGCTCGTGGCGACTTTCCTGGCCAAGATTTTCCGCTTCAAGAACCAACTCGACAAGAAGCAATACGATCAAATGGTGGCGCCGGCGTTCGTCTGTTCGAGCGAGAAGCTCAAGGCCGAGCTGGGATGGACACCGCGTCACGCCTTTGGCGAGACCTTGTCGAATGCGGCCGAGGGCTATCGACGAGCGGCGTGGCTGTAGGGCGTCACGTCGCCGCGCGGTTTTCTGCGTCGTCGTGTGAGACCAAGGCTCGCCACGCTCCAAGCGCCCCACCACGCTGCTCGCCAGGACGACGAGGGATGGCTCTTGGCGGCGGCGAGACGACAACCGCACCCGGGATCGAGCGCGCCGGGCGGCATGCTGGAAGCATCACCAGGTCCGCCGTCGGGCTCCGTGCCGCTCGGTCCGTCGGGAAGCGTGGCGTCGGTCATGGCCGTTCCCCCGGTGCCGCCGCCGAAGACATCGGTTGAAGATGGCGCATCTCTTGGGACGTCGACCTGTGCGTCCATGGAACCAGAGCCCCCTGCGCCGCCCCCTCCGGTGCCGGGCGGTCCATCGGATCGCGCGTCGAGAGCACCCGTGTCAGTGCGCCCCGCGTCGGGGGGAACATTGCCGGTATCGGCGACGTCGGGGGAACGTGCGTCGACCGGCCCGGCGTCGGGAGGTGTCGCGCATGGCGCCGGGGTGGCGAAACCGTCGGCGGGCGATTGCCGCAAACGAGCCTCGGTGGCGGGGCCATAAATACCGTCTTCGACGATGACGTCTGCAGGGCGATTGACGTTCCAGAGTCGCTGAAAACCTCGTACGCCGATGGGACGAAGATCGACCGTTCCCGAGCCCGTGTAGTCGTAGTGAACAACGTCGGAGCTGCCGAACCATTTGAAACCTTGGGCTTCGAGCGCCGATTGCCACGCGGTGTACTGGGAGGTGTCGAGCGCGAGCCCCGATTCGTGGTTGGAGCCTCCCGGCGACGCGGCCAGCATGATGCTGCAGCGTCCCGCCATGTACCACGAATAGAGCAAATATTGCTGCACGACGGTGCGCAGCATGGAGTTGATGCCCATCGTCATGCCGGTGTTTCCGTCGAGCGCTCTCACCAACGCGTCGCGGGCCGGGGGCTGCATGAAGGCAAACGCGTTCGCCCCGCGCGTCAGGTTGGGACGGGCGGGAATTTCGGCCAGCGTGCTCGGTCGCAAGCAATTGACTTGCTCGACGATCTGATTGCTGAGGCCGAGCACAGCGCCCGTCGAGCAGCTGTTGGCGGTGGCGTCGTCGACGGTGCCTTGGAACAACGGTTCGGGCGAATTCTCGACGTCGATGGTCGTCTCGCTCGGTCCGCACGCGGTCAGCGCGGCGGACGCAAAAACGAGGCACCACGATGAACGAGCCACGGCCTCTTCAAAGGTATCGAGCGCACGCAATTCTGACAAGCATCGACGCTCACATTCGCCGGAGCCCTCGCGAGTGAAGGCAGGGACATCGCGTGTGATCACGTCCGCGACGCCCTTTTGAAGGGCCGGCTTTCTCGCGCGGCTACCAAATTCCCGACACGCGCGACGAATGGCGCGGGACAGCATTCTGTCGCCGATATCACCTCGATTCAGAGCCGATTTCGGTCGCCGTGTCCTCTTCGATCGGGTAGGTCGGACCTGGGCGCGCGACGGCGTACGGCTCGAGGGAACGATCCATGAAAAGCAAAGTGGTCCGATCGGCAAGTTTGATGGCCGCCTTTGTGGCGGCGGCGTGCAGCGGTGACGATCGAGCCCCGGCCTGGGGTGAGAGCAAGGGCGATAAACCGAGCGAGCCCGCGGCTTCCTTCGAAGAGGTCGTGATCGGGGCGCGCGTCATCGGTACGGCGAAATCGGTGCTCGACGGAGTCACCGGATCGGCGGCGGGAGGAAAGCCTGTGTACGCTCTGCCGGACACCGACGGTCAACTGATCGCGCTCGACACCACCGACTACTACTTCGATGGCACCGCCCTCTCGATGACGGGGGGAGCCTCGATCGATCCCGATGCGTCCTTCATCTTGAAGGGCAACGCCACGGAGATCTATGGCTGGCTCGTCTTGCCCGCTCGCAACGTGGCCTACGAGTACACGACCAACAGCCGCGGCGAGGTTCTGGTCGCGAAAGTCCCCGTCACGAAGATCTATCCGATCTGCGACGATGACACGGGGCAAGCGCCTGCTCCGCCTCATCAGCATCAGCCGCAGGCTTCGCCGGGAGCCCAGCTCGATCCGCCGCACGTCGGTCCTTACAACAACCAGGATACGGCGAAGCTCCAGAGCAAGCCGGGCGCCACCAAGGTCCTCTTCATGGATATGGGGGTGCTGACGCTCGACAAGGGCGAGCTCTGGAAAGCTTGGCAAACGGTGGCATCGTCTTATTCGGCGTTCGACGTCAACGTCACGACGGATCCTGCCGTCTACGCGGCGGCGGGCGTCACGAACTCGGGCAAGGGTTGTTACAACAACTCGACCGGCCGCTCGAGCTGCTCGCTCAACGCGTTTGGCACGAGCAAGTGCTGCAATATCTACAACAAGGGCAACGGGTACTACGAGGGCACGACGAGCGCCCACGAGCTCGGTCATCTCATGGGCCTGAGCCACGACGGCGGCCAACCAGGCGGGGAGTACTTCGCCGGCTTCCCGGAATACAAGTGGTGCCCCATCATGGGCAGCAACATCCCCAAGATGGACTGGGGAGATCAGGCGCTCTTTCAATGGAGCAAGGGCGAATACACGAGCGCCACCCAGACCCAGGACGATCTCGCCATTCTCAGCAAGAACCTGCCCTATCGGGCGGATGACATTGCCGCGAGCAAAGCCCTTGCGATCCAGGGAGGCGCTGTCTCCTCCGATTTCAATCGTGGGCAGATTGCGAAAAACACGGACACCGACACCTTCACGTTCCGCATCGGCTCGATGAGCGGCCACGCGACGCTGAACATCGATCGCCTCGAATTCGTCGGTGGCGGCTACCTCGACGTCGACGCGCAACTCCTCGACAGCGCTGGCGCGAAAGTCGCGGTGAGCAACGAAAAGGTCGCGCGCAATTCCAGGTTCGATGTGGATCTCATGCCGGGCGACTACCGGATCGTCGTCGCGGGTGGCGGCGAGGGGACGGCGGCGAACGGATTTTCCAACTATTCCTCGCTCGGGTTCTACGGAATTTCCGGCACCATCTCGGGCGCCATCGACACCGGCGGTACCGATGGAGGCGCTGGCGCGGGTGGAGCGGCGGGCGCAGGTGGATCTGCAGGGGCCGCTGGATCAGCAGGGAAGGCTGGAGCCGCAGGTGCGGCGGGAACTGGCGGAGCCGCGGGCTCGGCCGGCGCTGCGGGATCCACCGGCGCGGGAGGAACCGCCGGAAGCGGAGGCAGCGCGGGCGGGACGTCAGGCGCGGGCGGCGTCGGCGGCGGAGCGGCCGGCAACGATGGAGGCAGCGGCGCGGCCGGCGCAGGTGGCGCCGCGGGGACTGGCGGCACGACGGGTGGGGCTGGCACCGGAGGCGTCGCTGGTTCGGCAGGTGCCGGGCGTGGTGGCAACGGCGGCGGCGCGGGCAGCGGCGGTCAAGGTGGCGCGCGCGACGCCGGCGAAGCGGAGACTGGTCGCGCAGGCAGCGGCGCGGCGGGCAGCGGAAATGGCGGTACAGGAACGGGCGGCGGCGGTACTGCAGGCCGCGACGCCACACCCTCCGAGCCTTCCGGTTGCAGTTGCAACGCCGTGGGCCGAGACGCCAAGATGCCATCGACGTGGCTTTTTGCGGCGGCTGCAGCACTGGCCGTCTTCGCCAGGCGCGCCGGCGCAAAGGCGCGCCCGCGACGAACGATCGCGCGCTAACCGGGCTCGCGAACGAGAACTCCGGACTCGCGCGCTGAGCCCTTTTTCGAACGAGACGCTACTGCTGCACGTGTGGGCGCCCATGCGGAGGCAAGATGAAGATCGGTCGATGGTTCGAACTGCATCGCGGGTGGGGATATCGCGGGTCGATTCTCCGCCGCGTAGGTTGCCAAATGGCCATTTGCGCATTGCCATTTGGCATCGCCGCGTGCTCCGGTGATGACGCCCCGGGGACGTCGGGCAGCGGCGGATCGGCCGCTACCGGTGGATCATCGAAGGCTGGCTCCGGGGGCAGCGGAGGATCGGGCGCAGCCGATTCGGGTTCGCCTGGCGGCAGTGGCGGCGCAGGTGGCACGGCGGGCAACGGCGGTGCAGGCACGGGCGGATCCGGTGGCGCCGCCGGGAGCGGCGGCATCGGAGGCCAAGGCGGAACGGCCGGGAGCAGCGGAAACGGCGGAGCTTCCGGTAGCGCAGGTTCGGGCGGAAGCAGCGGAAGCAGCGGAGCCTCCGGCAGCGCAGGTGCCGGCGCCGGTGGCGGAAGCAGCGGAGCAGCGGGCCGCGCAGGATCGGGCGGTAGCGCGGGCGCGATCGACGGCGGGACGAACGACAGTGGCTCGAAGGACGCCGGCACTTCAGACGGCGGCGGCTCGCCGGACGGTGGCGGCGCCTGTCCCACGGCATTGCCCGCCCCCATGCCCGGCGACAGCGACACGGCCTTCTACGCCAACGATCCCAACATCGCGCACGGTGCGATCACCACCGTGCTGTATCCATGGGCGGGGAGCGCGCAGCCTGGTCAGCCGGCGGGTCAACAGCGGCTGCACGTCTACACGCCGCCGAACTATGACGCCTCCGGAGCCACCAAGTACCCGGTGCTCTATTTGAATCATGGCGCCGGCAACGACGACTCGAACTGGAGCTGCTACGCCGGAGGAACTCCCCCGACCTCCGGGCAGCCCACCGATTGTGGCGCTGCCGGTTTCATCGCTGACAACCTGATAGCGGCCGGCAAGGCCGTTCCTGCGATCATCGTCATGCCGTACTCGACCGATTGCACCACGCTCCAGCCTCCCACCTCCTCCGACTTTGCTTGTTCCCCCAAGTACAAGATGGGGATCGTTCCGTACGTGGATTCACATTATCCCGTCATCGTCGACCGCCACCAGCGCGCGATGGCGGGCTTGTCGATGGGAGGGTTTTTGACCATGGCGACGTGCTTGCCGAATTTGGCGACCTTCGGCAGCTGTTTTGCCTACAGCGCGGGTTATCAACAACCCGCTTTCCAATCCGCAGCCGGTATCACGCCGCTCTTGAGCGATCCTTCCGGCACCAACGCGCTCCTCGATGTCCCGTTCTACAACGCCACCGGCACCGCCGACACCGTCGTCCTGCCATCGACGACCGACGCGGTGGACATGGTGCTCACGAATGCGGGCATCAAGACCTTCAAGGTGCGCACGCCGCTCGGTCACGTGTGGCAAAACTGGCGCCGTTACCTTTGGCAAACGTTGCAGCTCACCTTCAAGAACACCAACGGGTGTCGGTAACGCAGCCAGAACGGACGCAGGAACGAGGGACGCAAGTCAGCTCTGCACCGGTGCCGCCGTTCACGCGATGACCTGCGCCATGATCACCGGCCTCGCGTCGCGTGCGGATGCGGCGTGGCCGACGCAGTCGCGAAGAATCGCGACAAGGGGTTGCGTCGGCCACGCTCGAACGTCGCCCGCGATCAGCTCTGCGGCTGCTGGCTTCTGTTTTGGGCGTTGGAACCCCATTCCCCGTTCGAGGCTCGCATGTAGTCCTGAGCGCGGTTCTGGAATTCGCGGCCCATCGCCTCGGCCGAAGCTTGGAAAACTTCGAACCCCCTTTCGATGAAAGCGGCAATGAAGAGCGTGTTGGCGGCGGTGCTGAGCGCAATCGCCGCCGGGAAGGCCAGCACGCCGTTCAAGGCCTTTTGCCACTGGCTCATCGCTTCCCGCGAGAGATTGCGTGCAACCATCTCGTTTTTGTGCGCCTGCCACTGCATGGACTTGGAAAAGTGATCCTCGTTCATGTTCGTCAAGTCGCGCGTTGATTCTTCCATGATGGTGCTACCTCCTTTCAAGGGGCGGGAATCATCACGAAGAAGCACCGACGCTTCTATCGGCAAGAGGTTTGAGGCCGAAGCGTCCATCGAGGAATGTGCAAGGCGGACAGCCGTCGCGCACGTCCGCGTTGCGCGGCTCACATCAGGAAAGTCCTTACTTCGGTTCCTTCACGCCCTGACACGTGAGATGAAACCCGGGGAGACTGCCGGTCTGGATGAAGCCGCAAAAAGTAAGGCAGGCGGTGCCGCTGGGAAAGCATTCGCATGAGCGCGACGTGCCTCGGTCAGGCTTGCAGTCCAGAGGGAGCGGTTTGCACGTGTAAGTCGTGGGCGGCTCGGGCACGTCGCTGAGATAGATTTCGCAATAGCTCGTGAAGACGTCGCAATATCGCGCGCCGCAGGAGGCCCAATCAGGGACGGTATGGCAGCCACCGATCGCCGCGAGGTCGACGCGTGCGGCGCGCGCGGCGCACTCATTGTCGAAGACGATACCGTTACATCCGCATACAGGGGAGTAAGTATCCTGGCAGGATACGGGCTTGCGCCGGCACGTTCCTGCAGAGGACCCCCGACCGCAGAGGCCGGGGGTGTATTGGCAATACTCGTCGGCGGCACACGCGTCGTTGTCGCGGCACCCTCGCTGTCCGCCGTCGGTCGATGTCGCATCGCCGTCGTGCGCCGCGCTGCTGCCGAGCTTACAGGCGCCGATGGTGGCGACGGAGACGAAGAACGTCGCGACCACACATCGCGCCGCGGTCACCTTCGCGCTCGTGTCCGCGCGAGCGCCATCGCTGCCATCACCAAAGCGACGAGCGAGATGGCGGCGCGGGGCTCGCTCCGATCCCGGCCGAATGCGCGGCAGCCACAGCCGGAATTTGATCCGGTATCGCCTGCCGGCTTCCCGCCCGTTCCAGCATTGCCGGGCGTGCCGGCGCCGCCGCCAGTAACGCCTGCACCGGCACCTCCGGTGCCGCTCGTTCCGCCCGTGCCTGTTCCGCCGCCGCCGGTGGTCGCGGCATCCGCGGTGGCACCGCTTGCGCCGCCGCGTCCGCTGTCGATCGTCCCGCCCGCTCCCCCCGTCCCGGTCGAAGCATCCGCGGTGGCCCCGCTCGCCCCCGCGCGCCCGCCTGAGCCTCCACCCGCCACGCCCCCGCCGCCCGCGCTCCCGATGTCCGTCGCCGCATCTCCGCGCGTGCCCCCGGTGCCTGCGTCGACACCCGCGTCGGTGCCGCCATCGTTGGGTGCGCCGAGCCAATAGGCAACGCAATGATTGGCCGCGTCGCACGCGCATTCGCTCGGACACGTACTGCCGCACGGTCCACTCGGCACACTGGCGTAGTTGCCCGACCGCAAAGAAGCGAGGTGCGCCGTCTGCTTGCCATTGGCCGCGATGGCACAATGCGCAGTAGCGATGGCGTTGATATTGGCCTCGCTGCAGGTGTAAGGCTGGTCGCCCGGCGTGCCATCGGGCGTGTTGTTGCAGATGTTGCCCCCGCCGTTGGCGCCCGGCCCCTGCAGCAGTTTGAGAACCAACTGTTTGGCCGCGAGGCTCATGAAGCCGACGACGTATTCGGAGCGCTTCACATCGGGATTCGGCACGCCCAGGCTGTCCCACTTCACCCCGTCGCCCGACTGCAGAGCGAACATTTGGCTGAACCCCGCGAACCCATCGCCATTGGGCATCGCCATGTACACATTGTCGAGCGCGACCACCTTGGGGTCGGCGCTGTCGCCGCCCGGATAGAAACGCCCCTTCTGCGCCACGCCCGCCCGTAGGAGATTCTGATCGTTGTTCGAGGTCCCGATGGTGTTCATGATGCGAAAGTCCATCAGGTTGGGAAAAGCGCTCTGGTGATCGGCCCACCAATCGGTCGGCCACCCGGAGCTCGACATCCCGGTCCAGACGTTGATCGCTTCGTGGAGCGAGAGGAGATAGCCCCAGAAGCCGGTGGCTCCGTAGGCGCTTCCCACGAACGCGTCGTAAGCGACCCCAGCGCCGAAACCATTGCACGCCGTGCCGGTGTGCGCCCCGCCCGTCTGGGTGTCGAGCTCGAACTCGAAGACGCCAGTGGCCTTGATGTTGAAGACTGTCTCCAGCGTCGAAACGACCTTCTCACCGTAGTCACAAAATGCTGGAGGCAACGCGGCCTGGCCGGTGGGAGCGCTATTCTGAATGCACCAGCGCGCCTTCGTCAGCGGCACGCCCGAGCACGCCGTTGCGAGCGTGTATCCCGAGCAGCATTGGGCCTGTGCTTGCGTCGCGGCTGCCGTGACGCCGACGAACGCGGCGAGGCCGATGGCC
>Ga0193706_1000458_pt1 | contig 24173 bp, 23 predicted proteins | sample U3c1metaG_FD_160130 | JGI IMG/M metagenome (GOLD analysis project Ga0193706, IMG submission 160130) | Soil microbial communities from a riparian zone of the East river system, Colorado, United States - U3c1 | ecosystem: Environmental > Terrestrial > Soil > Riparian zone | place: USA: East River... | reverse complement strand
TGGTCGAGTCGAGCCGCGTCGCGACGGCGCCGTCGCGCATCACCCGCGAACGAGACTTGGAAGGGCACCTGCCTGCCGAGGGAGAGGCGACGGCCCGCAGCACTGCCCCGGTGTTTCGCAGCCCCACGCCCTCCGAACGCGAGAAAGGTGCCGAGCCGGAACCAGGTCCGCGCACGGCGGCGGATGTTCCTGTCAACCCGGTGGGCGGGCAGGATTTCGCGCTCTCCATCGCGTACCAGGTCGTGCGCGGGGTACTGACGCCAAAGCGATAGGCTATGCGGCTTCGCCACGCGCGGCACTGCGACCGGCGATGAGACCGGAACGAACGGCATCGAGCAGCGTGCGCGGCGCGTCGGCCACGGCGTCCCCCGCAGCGTAGAGAGTCCCCGAACGGGATCCATCCGCCGCGCGCAGCCGCCCCGATTCGTCGACCCAAATACCAACGCGCTCGAGCCCAGCGGCCGCGCGTTGACCGGACCATGCGAATGCCTCGAAGGGTGCTCCGTGCGGCGATCCGCTCGTCACGAGCGGCTCGCCGCGCATGGCGAGCACCGCCGGACAGGCCAGCGACAGGGCGAAGGGTCGATGGGGAGCGAAGTGAATTCCTCCGCCGACGAGCCCGCCGATCGTGAGCACGGCAGCGTCGGCATCGATGGCGTCGCCCGATTCGAGCTCGATCCGCAGCGGCGCCGGAACTCCCCCATTCGACGTCACGCGGGCCGCCCACGTCGACACGCAGGTGGCGTCCATGCGCCGGAGGAGCTCGTCGCGTGCCGTTTCGAACCGCAGCCCGGCGACGCCACCAGGAGGAGAAAGCGGTTCGCCCACCGGTTTGCCAAGCTCCGCGGCAAGCCGTGCGCTCACGCCGGTTTTCGTGCCGAGCCAAGGACCCAGCATGACGGCACACGTGTTCTCGAGGGCGGGCGCAGCCTTGAGTCGATCGACCAGCCACGCGACGCGCCCGGGGTCATCGTGCAGAGCGGCGAGGTCGGCGTCGGGAGCGACGACTTCGCGCGCATGCCGTAGCACGTCGACCCTCACCGGTGAAAAGCGGAGGCTGCGCGATGTTGCCCACGGCTCGGCACGCCACGCACGCGCGAGACCAGCCGCGTCCCACGCAGGCCGCGACGCATCGACCACGGCGACGACGCCGTTTCGGAACGCCCCGAGGTCGAGCAATCCGCGGTCGCGCCCGCGTGATGCGCGCAGCAGCCCGGCGTTCGTCGCCAGTTGGCAGCCCTCCTCGGTGAGCTCCCATGCCCCGAGCGCGTGCACGAACGAGAGCACCCCCTCGCGCGATGCATCGAGTGCCGCGAAGCTCGGTCCGTCGAGGGCCCCCGAGGCGAGCGCGGTGGCGCCGGGCCGGCCGACCACGACGACAACGGTCGCTCCGGCGTCACGCGCGGCGTGGGCTGCTGCCGTGCCGCTCGCGCCGCCGCCGATGACGACGACGCGCCGGCTCACTCTGCCTCCTCGATCACCGGCCCGAGCTCGGCTCGGAGCGCGGCGAGTCCGAGCGCCTCTTGTTGAGCTTGCAGAGGACCGACGGCGACGGCGCGGGTGCTTGCTTGGCGCGCCAAAAAACGCAACGCCTGGCGTGCCCCGTCACGCGGCGCGAGCTGCCGCTCTTCGGCGACGATCTGTCCGCAGCGCGCCGCACATCGCATGCCGCCGCACGCGCCGAGCCCGAGCCGGGTGCGGCGCGCCACGTCGTCGACGGTGGCCGCCCACTCTTCGCGGATCACGTGGCGCACTTCCGCTTCGATCACCGGCTCGCATGCGCAAACGACGACGGCTTCTGCCGGGCGCGCGGCGATGCGCTCCGCGATCACTTCCGACCTCGCACCGTGGCGGTAAACGAGCCGGGCAGCAGCGACCGCGTCGATTCCGAGGCGCTCGGCGAGCGCGTGCCGGGAGACGGTCCGTTCCCCGCCGGGAAGCGGCGCGGTGTGGGTGCGACAAGGTGACCCTCCTCGCTCGAGCCGCGTCACGAGCACGTCGGTCATCTGCTCGGCGAAGATGCGATAGCTCGCGAGCTTGCCGCCGATCATCGAGAAAAGCCCGGGAGCGCCATCTTTGGCGTGGTCGACGACCCGGTGATCGCGCGAGAGCGCGTCCTCACCGGGTCCGTAGGCGTAGAGCGTCGGCCTTACGCCGGCGGTGGTGCCGATCGCACGCGCCGTTTTCACGGCGGGGAAGACGGTGGCCACACCTTCGATGAGGTAGCGGACTTCGTCGGAGGTGGCGCGCACATCGTCGAGATCGCCATAGAAGTCATCGTCGGTGGTACCGAGGACGGTGACGTTCTGCCATGGCTCGACGAAGATCTGCCGCCCATCGATGGCGCGGGCGATGATGCCGTAATTGCTGAGACGGCGATCGAAGATAACGTGGATGCCCTTGCCGGGGCGCACGCGCGCGGCCTCGACGGGAATCGACGCCGCCAATGCCGTCAACGTGCTCCACGCGCCGGTTGCGTTGACGACCGCGCGCGCCTTGACCACGACGCTCGCGCCCGTGAGTAAATTCTTGGCGCGCACCCCGCGCACGGCGCCGCTCGCGTCGCGCAGGATTGCCTCGACGGTGGTGTGGGTGTGGACGCGAGCCCCGCGTTCGGCCGCGTCCACGGCATTGGCGACGCAGAGCCGGCTTCCGTCGATGCCCCACTCATCGAACGAAACACCTCCCACGAGGCCCGCACCCTTTTCGCGCCCTCCGAAAAGGCCGGGTTCGATGCGAAAGAGCTCGTCGGGGGAAAGGCGCGCGTGCGGCTTGCCGTGCTTCAGCGGCTGAAAAGCGTCGTACGCTTCGAAGAACGCGTCGACGAGCTCGAGGCGCGTTCGCTCCGTCCCTTCGCGGCCGATGGGAATGAGAAAAGGGACGCGAAAGAGAAGATGTGGAGCAATCGCCTGGATATGCCCCGAGTCGAGACACGACGTGCGGGTGACCTCGGGGTCGTCGGTCAGGTAGCGCGGCCCGCCGTGGATCATGCCGCTCGAGTTGCCACTCGCTCCGAAGGCGAGATCGTTGCGCTCGAAGAGCGCCGCGGAGAGCCCGCGCAAGGTGAGATCGCGCAGGACGCCTGTCCCGTTGACCCCTCCGCCGATGATGGCGACGTCGACGTCGACGGGCGCCGTGCCGCTCACGTGCCGGAGCCCGGCGGAGGCGTGCTCCGCCAGTTACGCCGGCTGGGCGGCTCGGTACCGAGCCGGATGGCCCAGCTGAGTTTGATCAAATTCTTGAGTACGTTGGGGACGCGCTTCAAGAGGTTGATGGACGGGGGGCGCTTCTCGACGACGTGGACCGGAATCTCCTCGATGGGGATCCGGGCGCGATAGGCGCGAATGACGAACTCGCTGGCGAACACGTCGCGATCGACCAAGCAGTCGGCAACGATGTCGATCAGCGCGGCGCGCCGGAAAGCCTTGAGCCCGTGCGTGTCGGTGCCCCGAAAGCCGAGGCTCACGCGCAAAAGGTTGGTGTAAACCAAGCTCGCCGCGTGGCGCGCCCAAGGGCGAGCGTCTTCGGCGCCGGCGATCAGCTTCGAGCCGATGACCATGTCGAAGCTTCTCGATTTCAAGAGCTCGAGCGCGCGCGCGTGAAAGTCGGCGTCGCAGAGGTCGATCTCGTCGCAGATGACGTACTCACCGAGCGACTCCAAGATGCCCTGTTTCAGCGCCTTGCCGTAGTTGGGCTCGCCGATCGACAAGGACCGCACCTCGGGATACTTGGCCGAGAGCTCCTGGGCGATAGCGACCGTCCGATCGCGCGAACCATTTTCGGCGAGGATGATCTCGTAGTTCCAACCGAGGGGCGAGAGTCGTTCCCTCAGGTCGACGACGGCCGAGTGGAGGATCCCCTCTTCGTTGTAGATGGGAATGACGATCGAGATTTGGGGGGCTAGCGCGGTCATCCAGGTGTCTCGGGCGCGATCGGTGCGGCCGGGGGCCAAGCGCTCGATCGACGCGCGGGGGTGCGTGGGGCCCGGCTATATAACACACCCGCTGCGGCTTTCGGGTAAGCGCTCGGCGAATTGGTCGATTGCGATCGACGGGCATGAAGGACGGGCGCGTCGTCCTATGCGACGTCGCCCCAGTTGACCCCGCTGCCGATATCGACGTCGAGGGGGACGTCGAGCGGGTAAACGGTCTCCATCGCGCGTTTGACCGTCTCCATCGCTTGCGGCACCGCCGCTTCTGGCACCTCGAACACGAGCTCGTCGTGCACGGTGAGCACCATGCGTGCGCCAGGAACTGCCGGTTCGCGCAGACGGATCATGGCAAGCTTCAGGAGATCAGCGGCCGTCCCCTGGATGGGGGTGTTCTGGGCGATGCGTTCGGCCGCCGCGCGCAACATGCCATTGGACGATCGAATGTTGGGAAGAAGGCGCTGACGGCCGAAAAGGGTGCGCACCGTTTCTCCGCGCCGCGCCGTCTCCAGCGTTTCCTCCATGAAGGCGTGTACCCGGTGGTAACGCTTGAAGTACGCCTCGATGAAGGTCGCTGCCGCGGGCCGCGAAATGTCGAGCCGCTTCGCGAGCGCGACCTCGCCCATCCCGTAGATGACGCCGAAGTTGATCGTCTTGGCCATGCGCCGCATCTCGTCGGTGACGCCGTCCGCGGGCACGGCGAAAACCTCCATGGCCGTGCGGGTGTGCACGTCCTGCCCCGTGCGAAACGCGTCGACGAGGACGGCGTCTTTCGAGAGATGAGCGAGCACGCGCAGCTCGATCTGCGAATAATCGGCGCTGACGATGCGCATTCCGGGCGGGGCCACGAAAGCACGTCGAATGGAGCGCCCGAGATCGCTGCGGATCGGGATGTTCTGCAGGTTGGGGTTGTTCGAGGAAATGCGCCCCGTCGCCGCGACCGCTTGACTCCACTCCGTGTGGATCCGACCGGTCGCCGGATTCACGAGGCTCGGTAGCGCGTCGATGTACGTGCCTTTGAGCTTCGAGAGCTGCCGGTGTTCGAGCAGAATGCCGGGCAGCGGGTGATGCTCCGCCAACTGCTCGAGCACGTCGGCATCCGTCGACCGCCCGGTCTTGGTGCGCTTGATCGGCTTCAGGCCGAGTTCGTCGAACAAGATGACCTCGAGCTGGCGCGGAGAGCTGACGTTGAACTCGCGCCCCGCCAGCTCGCGCGCCTTGATTTCGAGGCGCACGATCTCGGCATCGACGTTCTTGCGCAACCGATCGAGCTCGCTGAGATCGACGAAAACGCCGATTCGCTCCATCTCCGCCAGCACCGGCGAAAGGGGCGTCTCGATTTCATCCATCACCCGCGCCGCGCCCTGTCGTTCCACCTGGGGACGGAGCCGGTCGGCGAGTCGCCACGCCGCCTCGACGTTGGATCCCGCATGACGCGCCGCGAGCTCCACGTCGATCTCGTCGAATCCGAGACGGTGACCGCGCGTGCGCGCCGTCATCTGCTCGAAAGTGGACAGCGTATCGTCGAGCTCGCGCTTGGCGATCGCGGCAAGCTCGTGGGACGTCTCCGAATCGAGCAGGTAGCTCGCGATCATCACGTCGAAGGTGGGGCCGGCGACGATCATGTCGTGACGCCCGAGCGCCACCTCGATGTACTTCATATCGTGCCCCGCCTTGGCGACCTGCTCGTCGCGAAGGAGCGGACCCAGCACCTCGCGCACCTCATCCAGCGTGAGCTGCTTCGGCGCACCGATATAGCGGTGACCGATCGGGATGTAGAAACCTTCTCCCGCGCTGACCGCCACCGCGACGCCGAGCAGCACGGCGCGCATCGGCTCGGGCGACGTGGTCTCGATGGCGACCGCCACGCGCGGCGCCTGCTTGGCTCGTAGAACGAGCTCGCGCAGCTCGTCCAAGGTGGCGACAGTGCGGCATTGCACCGGCTCCTTCGGTTTTGCGTCCCGCCCCGGTACTGCGCCGGCGGGGATGCTGTTGATCATCCGCTGAAAACCGAGCTCGGTGTAGAGGTCGCGCAAGCGCTCGAAATCGGCGCCGCCGTAGCGCAGCGCTTCGAGATTCCATTCGATCGGCTCGTCATCGCGCAGCGACACGAGCTTTTGCGAAAGACGCGCGTTCGCCTCGTTCTCTTCGAGCACTTCGCGCAGGCGCTTTTTCGTGATTTCTCCGAGGTGCGCGTAAATGCCGTCGAGGGTGCCGTACTTTTGGAGGAGCTCGCACGCCGTCTTCGGCCCCACCGACCGCACGCCAGGGATGTTGTCCGACGAGTCCCCCATCAACGCGAGCATGTCGCGCATCTGAGCGGGCGGTACGCCGAACTTCTCCGTCACTTCGGGCACGCCGTACGTCTTGTCGCGCATCGTGTCCCACATGGAGACGCGATCGGAAACGAGCTGCATCAAGTCCTTGTCGGCCCCGAGGATCACGACGAAAAGGCCCGCCTCCTGCGCGAGACGCACCACGGTCGCGATCAGATCGTCGGCCTCGACCCCGTCGCGCTGGAAGATGGGGATTCGGTACGCCTCGACGATCTCTCGCGAACGCTCCATCTGCAGCGCCAAGTCGGGTGGGCGCGCCGCCCGGGTTGCTTTGTAGCCCGAATAAAGCGCATGGCGAAAGGTCGGCCCGTTGGAGTCCATCGCGACCGCGAGCCGCGCCGGCTTCTTCTCGCCCACCAGCTTCTGCAGCATCGAGACGGTCCCGTAAGTCGCATGGGTCGGCTCGCCCTTCGTATTCGAAAGCGGCGCGATCGCGTGGTACGCGCGAAACACGTAGCTCGACAGATCGATCAGGTAGAGCGCATCGGGCGATCCGGGGGGCGGAAGCACGGTGGACATCGCGCTCGGGGTTTATCGGCGCTCCCCTCCCCCGTCAAAGGTGTTGCTCGGACAGGCTCAGGCGCAGCGAGCCGCCCACCAGCCGCGGCGCGGCGATTGGGGACCGGGCGAAAGCACCCCAGATTGCAACCAAGGCCCGAGCCGAGCGCGACTCGAGCGAAGGATGGATGTGGGACACCTTCGCACAACGAATTACAACTCAGTGACAATCCCGTGAAGCGCCGGTGTTAGCTCGACAATTCGTGCAAGCCCCGCTCTGCGTTCTCTACTTCGCCGTTCTGCTGCTCCTCAGTTCCTACGGGCTTCATCGGTCGCATCTCGTTTACCTCTGCTGGCGCCATCGCCGCGCCCTCGAGGGCTTCAAGGGGCCGTCCCTCGACGCGCATCCCGAGAGCGAGCTGCCTTTCGTGACCATTCAGCTCCCTCTCTTCAACGAAGCGACCGTGGCCACCCGACTGCTCGAAGCGGTCGCCGGCATGGACTACCCACGCGATCGCTTCGAAGTGCAGGTACTCGACGATTCGACGGACGAAACGCAGGTGCTCGTGCGCAGCCACGTCGAACGCCTGGCGAGTGAAGGAAAGAACTTCATTTACCTGCACCGCACGAACCGCGTCGGCTACAAAGCAGGCGCCCTCGAGGCCGGCCTCGGCACGGCACGTGGCGAGCTCATCGCCATCTTCGATGCCGACTTTCTTCCGCAACCCGGCTTCCTGCGTTCGTGTGTTCCTCATTTCCGCGACCCCCGCGTCGGCATGGTGCAAACCCGCTGGGGCCACATGAACCGCGACCATTCGCTGCTCACGAAGGTCCAGGCGCTCATGCTCGACGGTCACCACATGGTGGAAAACCGCGCGCGCTTCGCTTCGGGAAGCCTCTTCAACTTCTCGGGCACCGGCGGCATGTGGCGACACGAGGCCATCACGACTTCCGGCGGTTGGCAGCACGACACGCTCACCGAGGATCTCGACCTGTCGTACCGGGCACAACTCGCCGGGTGGAAGTTCGTGTACCGCGAAGACGTCGTGTCACCTGCCGAGCTGCCGGAAGAGGTCTCCGCCTTCCGTGCCCAACAGTTCCGCTGGGCCAAGGGCACCGTGCAAACGTCGCGCAAGCTGCTGAAGCGCGTGATGTGCGCCCCGCAGCTAAGCATTGCGCAGCGCATCGAGGCGTTCTTTCACCTCACGCCGCATTTCGCCTACCCGCTGATGGTGCTCCTGTCCGTGCTGCTTTTGCCCGCGCTCATTCTCATGCCGGCAACCGACACACGCACCATGCTCTTACTCGATCTCCCCTTGTGCATCGGGACGACGGGATCACTCGGCGCGTTCTACATGCTTGCAGAAGTGGCCCAGGGGCGGCGGCGGATGAGTGCCATCGTACACTTGCCCGCGCTCATCGCGCTCGGCGCAGGCCTAGCACCGCATCTCACGCGGGCCGTCATCGAAGGGCTCGACTCGATGGCTGGAGACTTCGTCCGCACGCCGAAAAAAGGCCTCCGCGAGGGTCGCTATCGCGCGAGAACCTCGTTGCCCGCCGTCGAGGTCGGCCTGGCGCTGCTCTCGCTCGCCAGCGTCGCGGCGTCGATCGAAACGAAGCATTGGTTCGCGACACCTTTCGCCATGCTCTTCACCTTCGGCTACAGCTACGTCGCGCTTCTCGTCGGGTCAGAGCAAGCGCTGCGCCGGCGCGAGGCTCGCCTACTCGAGGCGGCCCAGGCGAGCGATCCGCTCGGCACGCTCGTCGCGGGCCAGGGCGACTCTGGGGAGCTCGCTGCCTAGCGCTGAAACGCTGGAGAGTTCGCCCGACGCGAGCGTCCCACTCGCCCATCTCGCGTGGCGCCAGCACGCGCTCGCGGCGGATCGAAGGGGCGGCGCGAAGAAGTGGGGGCACGGCCCGGAAGAGCCGAGAGGACCTTACACGTGGAGTACCTCGGTTGCGCCTGCTAGCGAATCACTCTGGACTTCTGAGGGGTTAGGGCCGTACTATCTGAGGTAGCTCGCCGAGAGGCTCGAATGACCAAAGCCGACATCGTTCAAGTCGTTTACAGCAGGCTCGGCGGTTTCTCGAAGAAGGAGTCGGCCGACCTCGTTGATCTCGCGTTCGAAATGATGAAAGAAACGCTAGGTCGCGGGGAAAAGATCAAGATTTCCGGGTTCGGAAACTTCGTGCTCCGAGACAAGCGGCAGCGCCAGGGGCGTAACCCGCAGACCGGCGATCCCATCGTCATCACGCAGCGTCGCGTGCTCAACTTCAAGGCCAGTCAGATCTTGAAGCAGGCCCTGAACGGGAAGGAAGCGCACGCGCCGGCCGGCGCCGTGGCTGTCGGCGGTGGGGTCAAGGAGTAGCGGCCCCCATGCGTACTCGTGAACGGGGCGGAGACTCCTCCGCAAGCCGTCCGGGCGCGAGGGGCATCGGCCTCGTCGGAGGGGGCGAAGGGAGCGGCGGAGGAGTGGGCACGATCGGCGCGCTGCCGACCAAGCTCTATTTCCGCATCGGAGAGGTTGCCAGCGCCGTAGGCGTCGAAACGCACGTTCTGCGCTACTGGGAAACCGAATTTCGTTCCATCCGTCCCCAAAAATCATCGCGTGGGCAGCGCGTCTACTCCCGACGCGACGTGGAGACCCTCCTTCGCGTCAGGGAGCTGCTCTACGATCGCGGCTTTACCATCGCCGGCGCGCGCAAACAGCTGCGGGACGGCGGCATCGAGCCGCGCGAGGCTGCAGACCCCACGCTGCTCGGCGCAGCGAAAATGCGCGCCGCCCTCACCGATATCCGTCGCGAGATCGTCTCCCTCTTAGAGACGATCGGGAGCTAAAAGCCTCCAACCTGCCAGAAGCTTCTAGAACGGTATGTCGTCGTTGCCGCCGAAGTCGTCGGGCGGAATATCGTCGCCGCCGCTAGCGGGGGGCATGCCCGATCCGCCACCGCCGGAGCGCCGTCCACCGCCGCCGCCGCTGCTGCTACCGCCGCCGCCGCTGCTACCGCCGCCGCCGCTGCTGCTACCGCCGCCGCCACCGCCGCCCGGCCCTTCGCCCATCTCGCCGCCGCCCGCGCCGCCGCGACCGCGACCGGCGAGGATGATGTTGCTGGCGTGGATTTCGGTCTTGTACCGCTTATTGCCTTCTTTATCGTCGTAGCTCGACGTGCGGAGGCCGCCCTCGACGAAGATGGTCGTTCCCTTGGTGAGAAACTTGGCGAGCGCTTCGCCCCGTTTTCCCCAGAGGACGACGTTGTGCCAATCGGTTCGCTCTTGCCGCACCTTATTGCGGTCGAGATAGGACTCGGTCGTGGCGAGCCTCATGTTGAGCACCGCCTGTCCCGACTGCGTGAAGCGCAGCTCGGGATCAGCACCGAGATTCCCGAGCAGCATTACCCGATTCAAACCTTCGGCCATGGCGTATCAACCTCCGCTCTTTCGCGTAGAGGGCCGCGCGCGACCTGTCAAGCGCCGGTCCGGGGTGCGTCCACTTCTGCCGCGGGGCGCTGCGCGGTTCGTTTCCGGACGCGAGTCCCCGTCCGATGCGGGGGCGCGGGCGTTGGTGCGGCGCACGCGTGGAGCAGGACCGCGGGCGACGTTCGTAGCCGGCGCGCCTCCCTGTTTTGGCAAGCGGCGCGGCACCCCGAATCGTTCGCGCAGGGCGATGAGCTCCTCACGCACGAGGGGTCGGTATTCCCCAGGGCGAAGCCCCTGGGTGGTAATGCCGGCGAACGCCAAGCGCGCCAGACGCATTACGGGAAATCCCGTGACTTCGCCCATTTTGCGGATCTGTTGATTTCGCCCTTCGTAGAGCGTGACTTCCACCCACGTTTTGCGTTGTTCGTGCCTCACCACGAAGACATCGGCGGGGCGTGTTTTCTCGCCGTCGATGGTGACGCCTTCTTCCCAGCGAAGGCGATCGGCTTCCTTCATGTCCCCTTGCACCTTCGTGATGTACGTTTTGGGAACGTCGTGCTTGGGGTGGATGAGCGCGTCGCAGAATTCGCCGTCATTGGTGAGGAGCAAGGCGCCGCTCGTATGGTAGTCGAGCCGCCCCACGGGAAAGACACGCTCCGAGACGCCCGCCAATAGCTCGCGCACGGTGGGACGCCCTTCGGGGTCATGCACGGTCGAAACCACGCCCCGCGGTTTGTGCAAAACGAGGTAAAGCGGCGCCTCGGCGACGAGACGCCGGCCGTCCACTTCCACTTTGTCGGCGCGCGGGTCGACTTTCGTGCCGAGCGTGACGACCGTCGTGCCGTTCACGCGCACGCGGCCTTTCAAAATGAGCTCTTCCGCGGCTCGCCGTGAGGCGATGCCTGCCCGTGCCACGACCTTCTGCAATCGTTCTTGCGCCATTTGTTCTTAGGTTACGCCCCTCTTTAGCAGCTCTAGGCCCCCCGTCGATGCGGCGTCGACCGCGCCCGATAGCTGGGGGGCCGCCAAGGAGAGACTCCGAGGCGGCCGACGGCTGGTAAAGTGGCGTGATGGATGCCTCTAGCGAATGTCCGGAGGCCGCGCTCCTGGCCGAAGTTCCGTTCTTCCAGCTTCTCGACGACGAGGAGCGCAATATCCTCGCCTCCCAGCTCGACATCGTCCGTTTCAAGGCGGGGGACATGATTTTCAGCTACGGAGACCCCGGCGACTCGCTCTTCGTCATTCGCGACGGCGCGGTCGAGGTTTTCTTCAAAGACGATACCGGCGGGCGCATCGTCCTCGAAACGGCGCGAGCCGGGGACTTCTTCGGCGAGCTGTCGCTGCTCGACAATGGGCCGCGCACCGCGTCAGTGGTAGCGCTCGCCGATACCGAGGCCCTGCGCGTGGATCGGGAAGACCTCGACCACCTGCTCCGTCTGCATCCCGAGGCGGCGCTCGATCTTCTGACGGCAATGGGCCGCCGCATGCGCGTCAGCGCGGAGCTGCTCCGCCACACCGCATCGCGCAACGTCAACGACGTGATCGAGGACAAGCGAACCAAGGTGCAGAAGGCGGCCGACTGGATCGCCGAATTTAGCGGGAGCATCGCGTTTCTCGTCATCCATTTGGTGCTTTTTGGAGTGTGGATCGCCATGAACGTGGGAGGCGGTATCCCCGGCATCCCCATGTTCGACCCTTTTCCCTTCGGCCTGCTCACCATGGCGGTTTCGCTCGAGGCCATCATCTTGTCGGTTTTTGTGCTGCTCAGTCAGAACCGGCAGATCGCCAAAGAGCGCGTGCGCGGCGACATCGAATACGACGTCAACTTGAAGGCGGAGCTCGAGATCGCCCACCTGCACGAAAAGGTCGACCGCTTGACGGCAGAGGTTCTCGCCCGGCTCGATCGACTCGCCTCGGCGGGCGCCGCTGCATCGCGTTCAGCGCCCGGCCGGTGACCACAGGAAGCCCGGCGCGCGCGCACTGAGAATGCCGCCGCTCGCCGGGCGAGGCTACTTCTTCTTGCGCTTGGAGGCGCTGAGCGGTGTACCGGCGTCCCCTGCGGTGTTGAGCTTGCTGAGATCGCCATTGGCGGGGGTTGCCGCGATGCCGCCATCGCCGCCCCCAGACCCATCGCCCGTCTTGGCTCCCTGATCGGACGCTCGCTCTTTGGCTTCCGCTGCGGCCCGCGCCTCGTTGTCGTGGTCCCAGCGATCGACGTGGCCGTCGAAATCGACGTCCACGCCGGCGCGTTCGAGCTTGCCCTCGTTGTAGAACTCCCAGCGATCGGCCCTGCCGTCGCTGTTCACGTCGCGCTGGATGCGAGATAGCTGCCCGCCCACGTAATACTTCCACACGTCCATCGTGCCGTTGAAGTTGGTGTCGACCTCTTCTTTGGCGATGTGACCGCCCGAAAAAGTGATGATGTTGTCGATTCTGCCGTCGAAATTGGTGTCGGCCTGCTCGTGGAGGCTCTCGCCCTTCTCGGTGTAGGTGCGGACGATGTCTTTGATGCCGTCGAAATTCGTGTCGATCTCGCGGCAAATGAGCACCTTGTGCATGCTCTCGCCGGTACCGACCATCTGGTACACGCGACGCACGTTCGGTTGCACCGAGCCTGGCCCCGCCGTCTCGATCGCGTCGCGGTCGGCGCGACCGCGAAACTCGCACCGCGACTGATCGTCGATACCTGCGTCTCCGATGGTGCGAACGCGCTGCTCGGGACCACCCGAGGCGGTGGTCGTCGGCTGGGCCTTGTTCCCTCCTCCGCAGGCCCACGCCAGCCCCAAAATCGAAGCTGCGCCGAGGTAGACCCGCTTGTTCATTTCGTCTCCTTCTTCGGCTCGGTCGTCGCGCCCTTGGCGGCGCTAGGCGACGCAGCACTCGCCGCCGCGCTTTTGCCCGCATCGGCGGTGCTCGAGCTCGTTGCCGCGCTTGCGGACGCCGTGGTCGACGGCGCTGCTTTGGGGACGACCCCTGCATCGCCGGACCCCGACGCGGCCATTCCCGCGTCGTTCGCCGGAGCCGCCGCAGAGCCCGTCCCGGGCGGCGCCGACGCTGCAAGCGCAGGCGTGCCGCCGTCGGCTGAGCCGCTGGCCGTCGCCGGACCGTTCAGGGAGCAAGCATCGACCACATTGTTGGGGTCGGGACGGCCGTCGCGGTTGTGGTCGGCGGCGATCACCGCGCACTCGATGCGATCGGGGTTCGGCCAAGTCCACCACTGGTCGACGCGCCCGTCGCCGTCCGAATCGCGCATGCGATGGTGGATCTTCCCTCCCTCGTAGAAATCCCAGGTGTCGAGCTTGCCGTCGAGGTTGGTTTCGCGATCTTTGCGCGCGATGATACCGCCGACGTAATACGCGATCTCGTCGACGCGGCCATCGCGGTCGAAGTCCGACTCTCGCCGGCGAATGGTCCCGTTCGCCTCGAGATAGATGAAGGAGTCCGGCTTGTCATCGTGGTTCAGATCGACGACGCGGCAAACCTCGCGTCCACCGGACATCACCCTCACGATGTCGGGTTTGCCGTCACCGTTGGTGTCGACGCGCTGGTTTCCCGAAGCCGCTGCGTCGCATGCTTCATGCTCGATGGCGGTAGGCAAGCTGTCGGAGGCCGGCATTTTCGCCCCCTCCTTCGCACCCCCACAGCCTCCGATCGATAACCCAAGAAGAAGGAGAGGAAAGGCGCGGCGCTTCGAGCTCGAGAGTTGAGTCATCGGTCCTTGGGTCATGTATGCAGGCGTAAACCCCTTGCCCGGGCCCCACTGCCAGTCGAACGAGTCTAGACCCACCGCGGCTCGGCGAGCAACTGGCAGCATCAACGGTCGGCGCATTGGCGGGGCTTCGACGGCTTCAGCGCCGTCCGCTACGCGCGGTCGACCGAACGTGCCCACCGCGCGCGCTCGCAGCTCCGGCTGTGGTCACTCCCGAGCGCGTCACTATGAAAAGCACCACCGACGTCACAGGCGTCCCTGCGCGAGCATCGATCGTCGCGGCGAATCGATGCGAAGCGCCGGCGCGAACCGAGTCGAGAGGTTCGAGGAACTACACCGTCGCTTTCGCGACGACCCCCGTGTGTGTCGCGAGAAAGAGCGACCGTCTTCGGCAATGCATCCGGCGTTGCTCCCAGGCGACACGCCGCAAGCCGCGCCATCGGTCGATTCGGTTGGGGCGCGATTCGACTGCCGTGTGGGTCGCCAAGCCTCGGTTTTGGCGGCGGGCAGGCACCCGTACCTGACGCGGCACGCCTTAGATAACACGAATGAAACAAGGCACTTACATAGGGGGTCGCTACGGTCGTTGACAACACAGGTACCGGCATCTAGGGTCACAGATGGTCATGCCGGCGCGAGACGACTTATCGACCTCGTACACCGGCTCCCCCTCACCTCTTTACGCTCGCGAAGACCAAGGTCTCGCGAGCCCTCCGGCGCCGATGTCCAGGAAGAAGATTTCGACGACCATCTACATCACGCCGGAGCAGAACGATCGCCTCAAGCTCCTGCATGAGCGGACCAAAGTCCCCATCGCGGTCTACATCCGCGAAGGCATCGACATGGTGCTCAAGCATTACGAGCATATCTTACCGGGGCAGATGTCGTTGGAGGCAGCGTCGGGCCAGAAGAAATCGTAAGAAAGGCGAGCCTGGTGCTCCTCGCGGTCGACCTACCTCGACCCGGAGAGGTCCACAGGATACGCCCGCGCGGGTTGCTTTTCCGAGAGCCGGCGCCGCACCCCACGCCCGCGAACCCCAATGCGCCTTGATCTCATTCGCAATTTCTCCATCATCGCCCACATCGACCACGGAAAATCGACGCTGGCCGATCGCATCCTCGAACGAACCGGGGCGCTGACCGAACGCGAATCACGCGCGCAGTTTCTCGACAAGATGGACATCGAGCGCGAACGCGGGATCACCATCAAAGCGCAGGCGGTGCGCATCAGCTACGACGCCAAAGACGGCAATCGCTACCAGCTCCATCTCATCGACACCCCCGGTCACGTCGACTTCTCCTACGAGGTCTCGCGCAGCCTGGCTGCGTGCGACGGTGCGCTACTCGTCGTCGACGCCACGCAAGGGGTCGAAGCGCAGACGCTCGCCAACGTGTACCTCGCGCTCGACGGCAATCTCGAGATCGTCCCGGTGCTCAACAAGATCGATCTCCCGTCGGCCGACACCGAGAAAACGCGCCGCCAGATCGAAGACGTGGTGGGGCTAGACTGCTCGGGCGCCATCGAAGCGAGCGCCAAGACCGGCGTCGGCATCGACGACATTCTCGAGGCGATCGTCGCCCGTATTCCCCCGCCCAAAGGGGACGAGAACGCGCCGCTCCGCGCGCTCGTGTTCGATAGCTGGTACGACAGTTACCGCGGCGCCGTCGTCATGGTGCGCGTCGTCGATGGACGCCTCAAAAAGGGGCAAAAGGTGCGCTTCTTCGCCACCAAGGCGGAGTACGAGATCACCGAAATGGGAATGTTCGCGCCCTTCCCCATCGAGCTGGAAGAGGCGGGCCCCGGGGAAGTCGCATTCATCGCGGGCAACATCAAGACACTGCACGAAACCAAAATCGGCGACACCGTGACGCTCGCGGCGCGGCCCTGCCAAACGCCGCTGCCCGGTTTCAAGGACGTGAAGCCCATGGTCTTTGCGGGCATTTTTCCCACCGATAGCGCCGAGTTCGAGGACTTGCGCGACGCGCTCGCCAAGCTCCGTCTCAATGACGCCGCGTTCGTCTTCGAGCCGGATTCCTCGGAGGCGCTAGGATTTGGGTTTCGCTGCGGTTTTCTGGGTCTCCTGCACATGGAGATCATCCAAGAGCGGCTCGAACGTGAATACAATTTGGATCTCATCACCACGGCGCCGTCCGTCGTCTACAAGGTCCACAAAGTCGACGGCACCGTCATCGATATCGAGAACCCGGCGCGGCTGCCCGCCCCGCAATACGTCGACCACATCGAAGAGCCCATCTTCAAAGTGACGATTCACGTCCCCTCCAACTACGTCGGCGCCGTGCTGGCGCTCTGCGAAGAACGGCGCGGCGTCCAAAAGGGGATTCAATACGCCTCCGCCGATCGCGTCATCATCACCTACGAGCTCCCGCTCGGCGAGGTGCTCTTCGATTTCCACGACCGCCTGAAGAGCGCGTCGCGCGGCTATGCCTCGATGGACTACGAGCTCATCGGCTATCGCACCGACGACCTCGTCAAGCTCGACATGATGGTCAACGGCGAAAACTTGGATGCGCTTTCGCTCATCGTGCACAAAGACAAGGCCTACCAGAGGGGCCGCGATCTGACGGCCAAGCTGAAGGAGATCGTCCCTCGCCAGCAATACGAAGTCGCCATTCAGGCGGCTCTCGGGTCGCGCATCATCGCCCGCGAGACCGTGCGCGCCATGCGCAAAGACGTGACCGCCAAATGCTACGGCGGCGACATCAGCCGAAAGCGCAAGCTCCTCGAGAAACAGAAGGAGGGCAAAAAGCGCATGAAGCAGGTGGGGAGCGTCGAGATCCCGCAGGAGGCGTTTCTCGCCATCCTCAAGGTGGACTGAGCGTCGCTTCCGCCTCGTCGACGGCATCTTCGACGGCGTCGCTTTTCGCGTCGTTTGTCGTATCGGATTGCGTCGAATCGAGGGCACCGTCCGCGGCCGCTTCGCTCGACCCCTCGCCGCTCGACTCGGCGCCGTCACGGCGGTCGCCGTCCGGGCGGCCGTCTTGCGAAATCGGACCTGTTTCGGGACGGCTCACGTCGAAGCTGGCGTCGCTCGGAAAGCACACCGCTGGTTCGGGGGGTCGGGGCTCGTCGGGCGGCGGCGACGGCGCGCTCGAGGACGGAATGGCACAAATGCGCCGGCTCGATGGGTTCGTATCCACGATGCGCCGGGAGTCGTCGCGGGAGATGTCGACACAGTGGTAGCTGCCGCCGCGACAATCGCCGTCGTCTTCGCACGTGCGCATGCAGAACGTGCGACGAAACCGAAGCGAAACGGAGTCGGTCGAGCACGTCCCTTCGCTGAACGCGACGCATACCGATTCATCGGGGCACAGGTTCGGCTCGCAATTGAAAACGGTGCAGTAGCCGTCAGGCTGCGTCACGTCACAAATGCGATCGCCGCCGTACGAGCAGTCGACCGAGTTGGCGCAATCGTCGCCGATCTTCGGTTTGCATCCAAAGCCCCCCACGACCGAGGCGAGCACGAGCACGAGCCGCAACCAGGTCGTTACCGGCAGAGAGAAGCTTTGGCCAGCGGCCTTCATTCGCGCGCACCCTACGCTCGCGCAGCTCCACTCGCAAGGACTAGCTCTACCGTTGCGCTAGGAAATACGGGCCCGAAGGCCCGTCGCCAAAGGAAGACAAACCTTGCAACGCGCAAGGTCGGCCATCAGAATGGAGAGCTCTACCGCTTCGTTGACAGAGTAGGATGGCGAATCTACATATCTGCCTGCTCCAAGGAGAGCACGCCTGATGGCCACGTATATCACTTCGGATTGCATCAACTGTGGGGCATGCGAACCGGAATGCCCCAACGACGCAATCACCGAAGGCGATGATATCTACGTCATCGATCCTGACCTCTGCACCGAGTGCGTCGGCTTCTACGACCATGAAGCGTGTCAGGCGGTTTGTCCGGTAGAGTGCTGCCTGCCCGATCCGAACCATCCGGAGACCGAGGCCATCCTCATCGAGCGCGCGCTCAAGCTGCACCCCGACGATCAAGAGCTGGCCAAGCGCGCTGCGGCCAACGAATACCCCTCCCGGTTCCGAAAGTAAGCAGCGCGATCGCCCCGGCGCGAGATGCGACTCGGCGGGGACCTCCTGGCTCGCTTTCTCGGTCTCGGCCTCGTCGTGGGCACCGCGCTCGGATGCGGCGGCGGAGCACCGCTCCTGCACGGGGCGCACGCGCTCGGCCCCGGTATGACGACGAACAGCGCCGGCTTCTCGGGCGTTTTCACGACCGGCAATCTCCGTGATGCCGTCGACGCCGCGCGCGCGAGCGAACCCTCGACCGCCCGGCGGAACGAACTCTTGGCGAAAGAGGGGACGATCGTCACCGCGCTCGGCCCGACCATCGCCCCGTTTCTCGCGATGAGACTCGGTTTGGCAGGGGACAACGAGATCGGGGTCTCCTACACCGGTCGCCTTCTCCGCCTCGACGCTCGCCATGCTTTCGAGAGCGGACCTTGGGCGCTATCGCTCGGCGCCGGCGCGCGCGGCACGTGGAATCAGATCGACCTCGGCGCCGATCCGGCCCGGCCGCAAGTTCCGGCGCATGCCGGTTCCTACGGATTCGACGTGCCCGTGCTCATCGGGTGGCGCAGCGACGCCGGGATCGTGTCGGTCTGGGGGGGCCCGCGCGGCGGCCTCGAGCGGATCGGCTCTTCGAGCTCACAGGACAGCACGCTCGACCTCACGCACTGGCACGCGGGCGGCGTCGCCGGTCTCGCCATGGGCTTTCGCCATATCCACGTCGCACTCGAGCTCGAGGCGTCCTACCACGGCATCCAAGGGAGCTTCGGCACCGGCAAGGTCGAGGTGCATGGCCTCACCCTGACGCCTGCGGGTGGATTGCTCTTTACGTTCTGATGGCGCCGGGTGCACCTCGACCAAGCCATGCCGCCACGACGTCGGTGGCTGCATTGCCCGCCGCTTGGTGATGGCGAAGCCACTCGTCGCGCGCGCTGCGGCCCACCCGGTTGGCCACGCCGAGAACCACTGCCGTCGGCACGTGAAGGCGGGCACAAGCTGCAACGACGGCGAACGCTTCGAGGTGCTCGACCTCGCACTCGAGGGCGCTGCTGACGCGGCCGGCGAGCGCGTCGTCGGTGGTAATGGCGAGGGTCGTGGCCACGCCCACCCGGCGTACGTCGTCGCCAGCTAGCGCCTGCGAGAGCGACGCATCGGGATCGACGCCGACCAGCATGGGTCCTGGAAACGCGCCGCGTCCCTCGACGGCCGCCGTCGATGCCAAGCGAATGCGGCTGGCCGCTATGACCTGGAGGAGACCGAGATCGGGAGCCCGATCGGGGTAAGCGCCGCACGTCCCGACCAGCACGATACAGCGCGGGATGTGCGCCCTGAGCGCCATGGCCGTTCCCGCGGCGGCTGCGGCGAGTCCGATGCCGACGGCTTCGGCCGCGACCTCGACGTCGTGCACCGAGGCCCGCAGGCGGTCACCGAGCAGCGGCTTCAGCCCGGCGAGTTCGGGCGGGTGTGCGGCCACCACGAGAACATCGGTCGTCGCTGCGCGTGACATATGAAACCTCTTCATGAGCCGATGGGCGACAGACTCGTTGCGCCGGCGGCGGGCACCATGGCATGAAATTCACGCATTTTCACGGTCATTTGCGGGATCGCCACCCGTGGCGCGCCGCGTACGGTGGCCGCCGCGCGCCGGATCGGCTAAGGCCCCATCCCGCCCCAGCCAATCGCGGTAGGTCAGGCAGCTTGCCCCTCCCGCGTTACCGACCTAGACTCGACCGAGACGCATGCCCTTTCAGCCCCGACGCTTACTTCCTATCGGAATCGCAGCGCTATCCGCGGCAGCCGGTGCCCTCGGATGCTCGGGGACCGTCGTCAGCGCATCGGACGCGAGCACGAGCTCGACGCAGGCAATCGTCAGTGTCGACCGAACAGCGGCGGCCGGTGACCCGAGCGGGTCGGCTCGCGCGCATGCTTCGGCGTACTTTCTCCGACTCCAGGCTAGTGCCGACCCCAGCCTTGCCGCACGCCTCGTGGGGGCAACGGATGTTTTGCCCGCCATCGGGCAGTGCGAAGCCGTCGGGGTCCTGAACGATCAAGCGATGCCGCTCGCCACCTTGGGCCCGGTCGACCTCGTCGACGTGGGACAGGTGGCGCTCGAAGCGGCGAGCATTCGCGCGACGTTCGCAGCACGCGCCTTTCCCGACGTCGCCGATCTGATCGCCGGCGTCGTGTACACGACGCGCGACCTTGCTGCCGACCCACTCCCTGATCACGGGAAGTACACATTCAGGATCGCGGGATCGAACTCGGTCCCGCCGATGACGCTCGAGGCGCTCGCTCCAGGTCCCGCGCGCGATCTCGTCGTCGCCGGCCTGCCGCTGCGTGGCGAGACGCTCACCGTCGCCCGCGGGGATCTCGCCGTGCGATGGGAGCCGGCGGTGGGTACCGATCAGGTGTACATCGAGCTCGCCTCGATGGAGGACGGACCACTCGACCGGGTGCGTTGTTCGTTCGCCAACGATGGGCAGGCGATCATCGCGGCATCGGCGCTGCCGCGAGCAGCCATGCAGAGCATTTCGATTCATCTGGTGCGACGCGAGGGGGTCGCGGCACCAGGGCTCGACGGGGGATGGATTCGATTCGACCTCGCCACGAGCGGAACCCTCCGATTCGAGGGGTCCACTCCCTAGCCCCGGAACGGAGACGTGCAGCACGATTCAAGTCGCCGGAGGGGAATCGGGCTTCGGCGAGCGGCAGCGCTCTGGCCAGTGGCCGCGGCATGTTTCAGCCTCTTGACCACGGCCTCCGCGCAGACGGAAACCGCCGGCATGGTCACAGCACCCTCCGACTCGGCGGACACCGCGCCGAGCGTGCCGGCCCCCAGGCGATCGCGGACCGCGGCGCGGCTGCCGACGTATGCAGACATGAGGCGCGGCTGGCACGTCCCTCCGAGCGATGCCCCGGGCCTCACTCCGGAAGGTAGGACGCTCCTGGTGTTCGAGATCCTGAACACCGAAGAGCGCCTCGAGCTCGCGCCGGTGCGTGACGACGGTGGGTGGACGGAAGCGGACCTCGAGCGCGCATCGCATGCGCTGCGCGATCCGCGCAACAACCTCGAAAAGCCGATCGAGCCGCGCGTGCTCGATCTCGCCTACCGGGTGCAAGTGCACTTTCAAGCCAAGGCGCTGCGCGTCGTCTCTTGCTACCGGCGCGGCGTCTCCAAGCACGGCAAGGGGCGCGCTATCGACCTCGTCGTGCCCGGCGCCCGCGACGACGAAGTGGCGCGCTTTGCGCGTAGCTTTGGTTTCGTGGGGGTCGGTCTCTATCCTCGCAGCGGCTTCGTGCACCTCGATACCCGTCCACGCAGCTACTTCTGGGTCGATTCCAGCGGTCCCGGCCAGAAAAGCCGCATCGTTCAAGTCTACGGCAAGGTCGGCGAAGATGCCGACGCGCGCGCCCTCGAGCGCGGCGAAGCGCCCCCCGTGTTTTCCGGCGAGGCTGGCCCGACGCTCAACGCAGAGGGCGAAGGGTCGTCGGCCGGCGACGATGCCGAAGGCTCCACGAAAAGCTCGGACGACAGCTCGAAGGGCCGATCGCGCTAGTCGTCGATCGGGTAGAGCAGCTCGCGGCGAACGCCGTTGCGCTCGTAGGTGACGCGCAGCTCTTTGGCGACCGCGAGCGACTGGAAAGCGGCAAAGGCCTGCTCGGGGCGTTCGATGGGTCGATCGTTGACCGCGGTAACGACGTCGCCTGGTGCGAGATCGGTGCCCTGCCAAAGTGGATCGCCGGCCCGGAGGGCGATTACGCGCCATCCGTGAAACTTGCCCGCGGCAAGCGCCGGCTCCACCTGCATCCGGCTCAAAAGATCGCCGAGGCCGCGCGAGAGCGCCGCCACGACGTCGCGTCGCCACAGCCGTCCGGCGCGCGCCGGCAAGGGCGCATCCACCGCCCTCGGTGCGATCGTTCCAGCATCGGCCCCGACCGAGCTCGGTGCTTCGCTCTGGCGCCGAGGCTCATTGCGTGCCGATTGGCTCCCACCACAGGAAAGGGCGACGGTGAGGGCTAGAAAAAATGCCGAGGGACGAGCCCGCCCCGTGGTCTCTCTGACGCTCACAGCTTTTCGATCGCCTCGAGCGATTGTGCGACGACCACGCCGAGCGCTTGGTTCGCATCGACGTGCGCGACGCGATCACCGGGCACGAGCCGCTCGGCCTCAGCGTAGAGCGAAGCGAGACGTCGCTGAAGCTCGAGTTTCTCGTAGAGCTCGGCCTTGCCGCCACGGATTTTGCGACGCTCGGCGGCCACATCGGGATCGACGTCGAGAACGAGCGTCAGATCCGGCCGCCGCGCTCGCCGGTTGAGGTCGCGTATCCAAGCGACGGCGTCACCGGCGCCGTCCGAAGCCTTGGGCTGCGCGGTCGCGCTCTGGTACGCGAGGCTCGAAAGATCGTAGCGATCGGACAAAACGAGGTCCCCGGCGGCGAGGTGCGGCAAGATTTCAGCGTCGAGGTGATCCATGCGATCCGCGGCAAAGAGGAGTGCCATCGTCGTCCAGCCGAACGAGGGAGACGCGCGACTGGGCACCGCATAGCTGTGCGAGAGGATCTGCCGGATGGTAACCCCGAATGGTCCGCTGCTCGGCTCGCACGTAGCGTGCACCGACCGGCTGTGCGCGCGAAAATGCGCGGCAACCTCGGCAACGACGCTGGTACTGCCGGAGCCGTCGATCCCTTCGATGACCACGAATGCGCCCTCCTTCATGGGGATGCCACCTCCGGCGGCGCTTCTTCGCCCATCACGAGGTTGTCGATGAGGCGTGTCTTTCCGATGCGAACCGCCAGGGCGAGAAGCGCGGGCCCGGTGAGCCGCAGAGACCCATCTTCGTTTTCGTAAGGCGCGAGCGTCGCAGGGTCGGCGACGGTGACGTAGTCGATGTCCGTCGTCGCTCGGCTGACCTCGGCGCGCGCGATCGATTCGAGCACGCTGGGGCGCTTTTCGCCATCCGCGTACGCGGCCGCCGCTTTGGCGAGCGCCCGCGGCACGGCGCGAGCGCGCGCTCGCTCGTCCTCGGACAGGTACGCGTTGCGCGAGCTCAGCGCGAGGCCATCGCCGTCGCGTAGGGTCTTCACACCCGCGATGGTGACGTCGAAGCGCAGATCGCACGCCATGCGCTCGATGATCTTGAGCTGCTGATAATCCTTGCGGCCGAATACGGCGGTGCACGGCGAGGTCAGCGCGAAAAACTTGGCCACGACCGTGGCCACGCCCTCGAAGTGGCCCGGGCGAAAACGTCCGCACAGTGGTTGCGCGAGCGCGCCGACGCGCACGCGGGTCGCGTCGCCGGGCGGATACATCTCCGCGGGCGCGGGAGCAAAGACGAGATCGACGTTGGCCTGCGCGCACTTGGCGATGTCGCCGTCGAAATCGCGTGGGTAGCGCGCGAGATCTTCGTTCGGTGCAAACTGCGTAGGGTTCACGAAAATAGAAACCAGGGTGTAGCTCGCGCGCTCGTGGGCATGCTCGACGAGGAGCAGATGCCCCCGATGGAGCGCTCCCATCGTGGGCACGAAACCGACAGTGTGCCCCGCTCTGCGCGCTTTCTGCAGCTCGTCGCGTAGCTCCGCGCTCGTCCGAACCACCTTGGGTGAAGTCACGTGCCCATATTGGCAGATTCGTTGGGAAACGTGCGGCTGTTAAGCGCATCGGTCAGCGCCTGTTACGCGAAGGTCGCGCCCCGAAGGCGGCAAGTCTCGCTCGCCCGGTCATGCTGAGGGCACGAACGGTGACGAAGCGCGCGAGCCCGCGCGGCGTTTGTGCGGGCGCGATAGCGATGGATGGTATCTTGTAAAATGCGGGTGACTCTTAGCGTGTCGCGCGCATTTGGAGGAGAGCGGTGATGTCAAGGCGCGGAGTGATCGGGATCAGTGTTGGCTTAATGGCTCTGGCTGTATGGGACTGCGGCGGGCGCAGTCAACTCCTAGGTGAAGCACCGCCGGACGAGAGCGGCGGAGCCGGAGGCGCGGACACCAGCGGAAGCGGAGGCTCTGGTGGCGACGGCGCGGGCGGCGTCGGGACCGTAGGCGCGGGCGGCGTCGGCACCGGCGGTGGCGGCGCCACAGGCGGATCGGGCGGCATCGCGACGGGCGGATCGGGCGGCAGCGTCACCGGAGGCGTGGGTGGCTCAAGCGCCGGCGGATCGGGCGGCGTTGCGACGGGCGGCGCCGGAGGCCGCGGCGGATCGGGTGCGGTCGGCGGTTCGGTCGGCGTCGGCGGTTCTGTCGGCGTTGGCGGTTCTG
>Ga0193706_1000457_pt1 | contig 24173 bp, 22 predicted proteins | sample U3c1metaG_FD_160130 | JGI IMG/M metagenome (GOLD analysis project Ga0193706, IMG submission 160130) | Soil microbial communities from a riparian zone of the East river system, Colorado, United States - U3c1 | ecosystem: Environmental > Terrestrial > Soil > Riparian zone | place: USA: East River... | reverse complement strand
TGTATGGAAGTAGCCTACATATTCCATGTATGCCTGTATATTCTCCGCGGTAACAGGGGCATTTATCCTGCTGCTCAGCACCGGTGGTTCAGCCAGTCTTCTTCTCAAAAATGCACGCAGGCCTTTATCTTTTTTCTCCGGCTTCTCCCTTATCATGTAATGCCACCAAACCTTGTAGGGTTGTCCCAGCAAAAATTTATTTCTCCGTGGCTTGATCGCGGTTTTCAATTCATTTCTTAATGTTTTGTTCGATTGCTTTACGTCGGGATTTTTTTGAACTATCACCTCGGAACCTTTATACAGCCGTTCGCCCGGCGGCAAAAAGCGCTGTACGCTGCAGGAAGATGCAAACAACAATAAAAAAGATCCTATGAAATATAATAGCCGCATAATTTTAATCTACTTTTTCTTTCTCCTGAATAATTCATTGAACTTATCATAATCCATCGTTACGATGAACCCGATACCGGTTTCCACAACATAACCATCCAGTATAACTTCAAACTGATTCTTGCGGTAAGCCTTCAATAAATACTTGCCATCCTTGGTAAGTTTATAACCAATAGTGATGTCGGGTATAAAATTGTTGTTTGCTTTTGCGGCATCCTGTCCCTGCACGCCAAAATTCTTACCGATGCCAACGGTAAGGCGGTCATCCAAAAATGTTTTGCTCAGGGCTACATTCAGGTCTGTGCGCTGTACATTTCCGCCGTCGCTATAATCAGTATAAGAGTTGAGGTTAAGGTCTATATCCACTCCTTTTAAGAGGTTGCCTGCAATTTCATTTAATGCACCGGATAAGAACTGGCTCACACTCTGGCGGGCAAGGTCCGTAAAATCATTACCATTGCCTTTGAAGAAGTCGCTGCTTTGTTCACCAACGAAGCGCCCGAGCAGTAATAAAGAAAACACCTGCTTGGCGGTTGCTGCTTCATCTCCCCTTATCTGGCTGAGTTTATTTTCTATCGTTGTTCTCAGGTCGCTGTTCATCACCGTAGTTTCTTCAGGCAATTGTATATCAAATTTGATGGTGGGCCTGCTAAGTATACCGGTCAGGTATAATATCACTTTAAACGGAACTTTTTGATTAAAGGCATTGGCAAGCAAAGGATCAACGGTACCCACTTCATTATCAAGCAGGTCTTTGGCCGATGTATTAACGGTATAGGAAGCTGTGATGTCCACCCTGGCCTGCATGGGTTCACCTGCAAATACGATCGTACTGCCTTTTTCCAGGTTGAATTGCCGCTGCAGGAACTGGTAGTTGAAAACATAATAGCCATTGTCCAGTTCATAAGTTCCCGCAAGGACCAAATTACCTCCGGGATCCACGCCCGCGTTAAGCTGTGCATCACCCTGTACCCTTATTTCGTCTCCCGTAACAGGATCAATGATGATCTTTAATGCCGCATTCTTATTTACTTCTATGTTGAGGTTGTAATTGAGGAACTTTGCGAAAGCAGTTCTATCCTCATTTTCTTCCACAAATGGAATTACCGGCGGGTTTACATCAAAAGTATCCCTGTCAATAAAACGTACCACGGTCTTTGCTGCATCCTTCCCGTAACTCCTTTCCGGTATCACAATGGTAACATCACTGTTGTCGTTAACAAATATGTCACCTTGTATATCAGGAGAAACTGAAGTGCCGGTTACAGAAACATTCACGTCAACTGAAGCGAATCCATAAAATTCATTGTTGATCGCTCTTGGGGCATTCAATAAAATAAAATCTGTAGCATTGATATCCAGTTTCAGGTCGAAGACACTTCCCTGGTTGAGAGAAACAAATCCATCTATCTTCATCTGGTTATCCAGTGAATCCAGCACTGTAAAATTGGAGAAGTCTATGCCGGGGTGATCGAAAACGATCTTTTGGTTGTTTATTTTAAAAGGCGTGTTCAATTGTGCAATGGTAAACCTCGCCGTATCAAAATTCAGTTCTCCCTTCCATATTGGTTCCGTAAATTTTCCCTGGAGGTTCATATTGCCATATACATTCCCCGTTGCATTCCTTATACTGCCAAAAGTAAATCCTTGCAGGCTAGCCAGGTTCAGCCGCTTTATGTCAACAAATGCATCAAACTGCTGCTCTTCGTTGTTGAGGTAATAATTTCCTTTGGCGGCTATATCATTATCATTCCCCTGCAATGTGAGTGTTGCAGTAATGTTATTTTCCGATTGCTTTGCAGCATAGGCGGTAACTGTACCCAGCGGCTGCTGCATTAATTCAAGGTTGGTAATGGTAAGGTTACCGGTGAAAGCCGGTATTGTTTTATTAATATCTGCCACTTCCATTTTTGCATCCAGGATACCCGACGCAAAAAGTGTATCCCTGTTCAGCACAGAAATTATACTCTTCAAATTAAAATTGTCAATAGCAATATCGATAGGGCTGTTAACGATCTCCTGCCTGCTGTTAATGAATATCCTGGCGGTATCACTTGTCATTAAAAAATTATGAACGATCAATCCTGTAGGAGAATAACTGATGTAGTTATCGGGTGCCACCTGCCATCTTTCATAGTTAAGTAATAAACTTTCTTTAAGGCGGAACGAATAAGTATCATCTTTTATATACAGCGATCCGTTCAAACCAAACCAGTCTGTTTTTTTATCATCCTGTGTTATGGCATTTATAGAAAGGCTGTCATGGGCTGCGCTTCCATCCAGGCGTGTACCATAAAATGTATTCTTTGCATAATTGAGTGTATCAAAATTGACAGCATAATTTATGCGCTCATTTCTTGAGCGGATATCTATATTGCCATTCCTCAGGGTATTATCCTGGTAAGCCAGGTAAGGGATAGAAGCGGTTAAATTGAGCGCACTGTCTGTATCCGCTGATGCAAAGCCTCCTTTAAAATTTATTTCCCCGTAATCGGCCAGGCCCGGCACAAGCGTTATCACCAAAGGATGTTTTTTTACAACGCCTTCAAAAGTTACCTGTTGTTCAGGAATGACAACTGTTGACGTATTGGTTACTTTATAATAGTGATTCACGTACTGCAACACAGCATCACCCACCCTGTCGTAATCAAAAGCGCCATTGGCATGGAGGTTTGCAAAGGGAGAATTAAAATCTATATTATCCACGCCCGCCGAAGATGTTGCAATAAGCGAAACCGTATCCATCTGGTAACGGTCTCTTCCAAGCTGCAGATTTATAGAATCGATACGTGTATTGATATCAAGGTTACGGGGCCTCAGGTTATTGGCCTGTATATTCGCATACAAAGAAAAATTCAGCGTATCGTTGTACAAATTAAGTTTCTGCAGCTGTGCCGTATCAACATTTACAAAACCATTTACAGAAGGATATTCATTTTGAACATTTGCCTTTATATCATATTGTAACACCAGGCTGCTGTCATTGATGGATCCTTTACTGTCTATAATGCCGTTATTAAAATTTGCAGCTATCTCTGCATTCTTATAATTATAATCCTTGTATTGGAGTTCCTTTACAGAGGCGGTGATATCAGAGCGCATGGTTTTATAATCAAAGCCGGTTCCTTTAAGTTTGAATGAACCCGTAACTTTTCCAAGCACACTATCCTGGCTCAACAGCTTACCAATATCATAATTGTTAGTCGTAAGGAAAAGGTCATAGCTGGAACGTTGCGGGTCCTTTATGTTCCTGATGAACCCCTTCACCGTAAGCAGGCCGTAACTGCCGTTTAATTTCAGATCCATCACCAGGTTATTGGCATTGCCGCTTAATGTGCCGGTGGCATAGGTCTTTTCAGGAAGCCTTATTTCCGGTGGCAGTGTTCCGGGTGGAATGAAACCCATAATAAAATCCCTTGTGAAGCTGCTGCTCCTGATGGCAAAATCGTACTTTAAGTTTGCCGGGTCGGAAATATTCTTCAGTGAGAATCTGCCATTCAACGCCAACCCCTGCCCACTTGTTTGGATATCAGATACCAGGCTTTCTTTATTTCCTGTTACACGCCCCCTTAAATTTATTATTGCCGGCAACTCGGCCAGTGATTCCCGATTTTCAGGCGGTACAAATTTCAGGATGTCCGCTTTTCTAAAACTGCTGTTATCTATATACAGGTCATAGTAAAATTTGTTGGCGTCGGTAAGATTATATAAAGTGCCGTGGGCATTGAGGCGGCTGCCCGAAAATCCAACCAACTGGAGATAGGGTACATACACCTGTGCAAGTGTGCCCCGCAACTCCGTATTAAAATGAACGAGATTATTGGCAAACTGGTCAGGAGGGAAAGCTGCTTTCAATGCAGGCGCTACCAGGTACAGGTCGTTAAAAGCCAGGGTTGAATTTTTTAATACGGCAGATATGGAACTGTTACGTGGGTTTGCAGTGATACCTGCAAGGCTATCGTATTTAATTTCAATGAACTCCTGTAAAAGCGATTGCGGTGTCTTTACATATAATTCCCTTGCAGAAAGAATGGTATCGGTCATTAAGAAATTTACGTGCAAGGTATCGAGTGCGAAGCCGCTGGTATCCTTAAAATGAAGCTGCTTAACCATGCCTGCCGTTTTTTCTATCGAATAAGTAAAGGCAGATATATCAGCCGTAAGTTCCTTCAAATTAAAATGACCCATGTCAAAACCACTGGTATTGGGAAGATTACTATCATCAAACTGTACAATATTGTTAGTAAAAGACACCTGTTTTGCCTTTATCATCCAGGGGATATAAGTGGCGGTATCCTTTGTGGGCGTTTGTACAACTGTTGTTTTAGGGTTGGTGAATTTCACCAAAGAACTGTCCAGCAAAACCGAATCCCCTGTTGTTAAAGATTGGTCCAGGTCGAATAATGCATTCCGCAAAGCAAGGTGTGTTACCTTATTGGCATAATACATTCCGGATATCTTATTCTCCACTGTTACATTTGCATCCCGTATATCAAGAGCGCCTGCTGTAATATATAACCCATAGCCCTGCCTTGGGATCGTATCTGCGGGCACAATAAAGACAGTATCTTTTTTTGCAGCCTTATAGGTCGTCATGACAAAGTCTATACCCGATGCCGCAATATCTTTGATATCGAAATTTATCCTGTCGGGCCGGAATTTATTTAAAGTTGCATCCAGGTTCTCAATGCTTGCATAAAAATCAGTGCCCGCATTTTTATCTTTGAACCTTAAACTTACATGATCAAGAACCAACCTGTTCAATGCAAGTTTTAATTCCGCAGTATCCATGTTCACTTTTTCCACAGGTTTGTTACCGGCGAAAGCATCGAGTACAAACTGGTAATTAAATAATGAATCAGTTTCTTTCCTGTTGATGTTAAAGAAAACATTTTTAAAAACGATCTTCTGGATATCGGTATTACCCCACATCAATTTCATCATGTCGATATCTGCTAAAACTTTTTCACCAAACAGCAAAGTGTCTTTATTCTGGTCCTCTATATAAACACCATTTATTTCCAGCCATTGCGGTAAACTATAATTGACCGAACCGATAATGACCTTGGTTTTTAATTTATCCCGGAGATAAGATTGCACCTGGTTCTTTACTACCCTCTTTCCAACCGGCAGGTTAATGAACAGGAATAAAAGACATACGAGCAGTAACACACTGCAAAGTGTGATCAGTATAATTCTGCCCGTCTTTTTTATTATCCTTTTATGAGACATCTTGATGAACCCGGTATGTAATAATTTTGCCTGGTAAGCTTTTTAATGGATTTTTCCTTTATCTACACTAAGCTGGCTTCGAATACATAGAAATAATTGTGCCTTTATAACAGCATTTGGCAGTATTGATTATTATACGAGGATAGTTGACGGCTTTGTAGAATAAATTCCCCAATTTTACTCAAATCCTGTTAAAGATAAAGGGATGCGGATCTCCGGGGTAAGGTCAATTTTGGTATTGATGAATGTCTTTAAGTTATATGCACAGGTGCCGGATTGAATATCAGAGAAGATATACGTCAGGAGCTTTGTAATATTTTCATGATGACCTTTTCATCATTGGTAAGATCTGCTTTTGAATCGTTCACTTCGTTTGCTTCCAGTTCTTTAAAATATTTTTCCAGGCTTTTGTCTTCATACATATTTATGATCACGGGGTGCACATAATATTTTTTACAAACTGTTCTTGTGTTACCTAACTGTACAGCAACTTTATCCAGGACCTCCACAACATTTTTTTTTGCCGCCATTGCAGTTTCTGCAAAACCTGTTTCTTTAAAAGCTAAAAATGCATTAACCGTTCCTGCCCATGTCCTGAAATCTTTTGCTGTAAAATCTGCGCCACTGATCTTTTTTAAATATTCATTTACCATTCCCGAATCAATGGTATGCCTGTTGTCTCCATCATCATAATACTGGAACAATTCTTTACCGGGCATATCTTTACATTGCTGAACGATGGAAGAAAGTTTTTTATTCTTCAAACTGATGGTATGATGAACACCTTTTTTTCCTTTGAAAGAAAAATGAATGTTGTGACCATTTACTTCAACATGCTTATTTTTTAATGTAGTAAGTCCGAAAGAACCATATAATTTTTCATAAACATTATTCCCGATCCTGATATTGGTGCGCTCCATTAACATCACTACAGCTGCCAATACTTTTTCTTCTGTAAGTGTTGAAGATGAAAGATCTTTTTCCAGCTGCAGCCGGATCGCAGGCAATACCTTCCCAAAATCCAGTAAACGGTAAAATTTTGTGTGGTTGCGTAATATATTCCAGTCGGGGTGATACCGGTATTGCTTCCGCTTCTTCATGTCTAAACCCGTGGCCTGCAGGTGGCCATTTTGCAAAGCACATATCCACACGTCTTCCCAGGCCGGCGGCAGCACCAGGCTTTTTATTCTTTTGATCTCGTTCCTGTCAGAGATCTTTTTGTCTCCCTGGTAATAGCTGAAATTTTTTCCTCTCCTCCTCCTGGAAATACCGGGAGCACTATCATTAACATACACCAGGTTAATGGCCTCCGCGGTTTTCACCGGGTCGTTGATGATCTTCTTTATTTTAGACTTTGGCAGCTGGTCGATGGCCTCAAGGGTATCCATAATTAGTTCCTGTTTATGAGCATTTAGCTCTTAAAGAAAGTTTTATGCCATTAAAATCAATGCCTTACCACATGATCAGGAGTTGTATAAGGCCTACATTCCTACTCAGTCTGAGGAATTTGTTCCTCAAAAAATTCAACCCAATACCCTTAAACGTATCTAAAAGCGGTTTGGTACGCCCTTTGAATTTTAATAAGTGTAATCACAATTAAAAACAAGCACTATGCAATACAACTACCAATATGAAGACGAGAACCTTGATTTTCTTAAGGAGAAGATAAAGGAAATAAAGATCGCTTTATTCAAATCAGAGATAGATTGCGAGTTACAGCTACCCAATAATATCATTCAAACCCTGAAAGTTGAAGATGACGGAACCATATGGTTCTATACATCATGCAACGGCATTTATGCAAAAAATATTGACAAGCCTTTTTATGCATACCTGAACTATTATAAAAAAGGAACTGATTGCCGCCTGCAGGTGAGCGGAAAAGCGATGATCATAAAAGATGGCGATGAGGGCCTTTTCTCTATCAGTAATTATGCAAAAGGAACTTATGGTAAACTTGTACTCGTGAAAATGAAAATGATGCAGGCGGAGTTTTATGAGAACAAGGCATTTTCCAACATATCCTGGACCGAGAAAATAAAAAGCGCATTTAATTATTTATTCCCGGCACCTACACACCGTATCTATGACTTTTCTACTAAATAAGTACAACAAACGATTGGATCTAAGGATCAACAGGCGAATTGAATTTTGACAAAAAGTGATAAAAAGAGAGCTGTTTTGCGAAACAGTTTTCTGTCGACACAGAGATTGTTTTACGAAGCAATCTCTTTTTTTATGTTATTTTTTTGAATTTTCCTTTACGTAAGCATATACATTATTCTTCTCTGTCTCGGAGAGTTGGGCCTTTGGCGCCATAACAGCCAAAATACTTGCCCAACGGTCGGACGTATAATCAGTGGTAACTTTTAATCCATGACAATTGCCGCATTTTGCATTATAGGTTTTCTGGCCGGCAATGGCAGCAGCAGCTTCAGCTGAAGTTGCAGTGGGGGCAACTTTTTGTCCGTTGATCCCGGTATTATCTATTGCGCCTGTTGTTGAAGAAGAACTTGCAGTTCCTGTTCCTTTACCCATACCTGGATCTGTTGACATGGGTTTTGTATTATTAATCACGGAGCCGGAATTAGTTGTGGCCGTTTCGTTGATTGAAGGAGTCATTTTTTTTGCACATCCCCATACCATTACCATTAAACTGGCAACACATAATATTTTTTTCATCAAAGTTTGTTTTAAGAGGGGGTAAATATAGGATTTTTACAGAAACCGATCCGCCGGCAGCAAGGGAATTATGTTAATGAATGGTTGTTTGACCAAAATAAGTATGCAGCGCTTTGGGTAGGTTGATCTCCTTTTCAGTTTGATTATTCTCTAAAAGGCAGGCAACTATACGGGGCAATGCGAGAGAAGACCCATTTAAGGAATGTAATAATTGTGTTTTATTATCAGTTCCCCTGAACCTGGCTTTTAGCCTGTTGGTCTGAAAATTTTCGAAATTACTTACAGAACTCACTTCCAGCCATTTTTGCTGTGCCGCACTGTAAACTTCAAAGTCGTAAGTAAGTGCTGAAGTAAAACTCATGTCTCCGCCACACAGGCGTAAAATGCGGTAAGGCAATTCCAGCGACTGCAATAATTTTTCTATATGGCTCACCATTTCTTCCAGCACTTCATAACTTTTATGTGGAAGTACCAGCTGAACTATCTCGACCTTATCAAACTGGTGTACCCTGTTCAATCCCCTTACATCGCTGCCAAAACTCCCGGCCTCTCTCCTGAAGCATGGTGTGAAGGCCGTCATGCGTATGGGAAGGTCGGTTTCTTTTAATATCTCATCACGGTAAATATTGGTAAGCGGAACCTCTGATGTGGGTATCAAATAAAATCCATCAGCAGTAATATTATACATCTGTCCTTCCTTATCCGGCAATTGCCCGGTGCCGTAAGCAGATGCTTCATTGACCATCAGCGGTGGTGCATATTCTGTATAGCCTGCTGCAATATTATAATCTAAAAAGTATTGTACCAATGCCCGTTGCAGCTTAGCGCCTTTGCCTTTGAATAAAGGAAAACCACTGCCGGTTAATTTAGCGCCGGTTTCAAAATCCACAAGGTCATATTTTTTTATAAGGTCCCAGTGCGGTGTTGCTGATGCAGGTAATGAGGGTTTGCTGCCGCCTTCCCTTACCACTTCATTTTCTTCAGGCGTTTTGCCTTTTGGCACAGAAGAATGAGGAAGGTTGGGCAATTTCACGAGTTCATCATGTAGCGACTTTTCTGCCTCTGCAAGTTGTTGTGCAAGGTTATGCAGGGATGATTTGTGTTGTGCAACTTCCTGTTTTTTATTTTCCGCCGCATCTTTATCTCCTTTACCCATCAGCATACCGATCTCCTTGCTGGCTGCATTAATACCTGATTGCAGTGTTTCCGTTTCAGTCTTTAGTTTCCTGAGCTGTTCATCTGCTTCCAGAAGCTTATCCACCAATGACAGGTCTGTAAAATTCTTAATGGCTAATTTCTCTTTTACCAATGCTGTATTTTGCCTTATATAACTGATCTGTAACATGCGTACTAAAGAATTTTGGCAAAGATAGCGAAGTGAGCCTCAAGCTGCAAGCCTTTTGAAGAAGATCCAAGCTGCAAGCCGCAAGGGCTCATCTTATCTTTCAAGAGTGCGTATTATAACAAATACTGTAAATACAGCATGCTTCTCCCTCGTTGCTTGTAACTTGCAGCTTTCTTTTATATTTGCAAAATGCAGCAGGCAAAAGATGATTTACAGGTGAGGTGGCTGAAGTTACGCATTAAGCTAAAAGAGCGATTTGGCATAAAGCCGGATATGGATGGGGTTCTCTTCCTGATAGGTATACAGGAACTGGGAAGCGGAAGGCAGGATTTCAGCAAGGAGGAAAAACAGGACCTCATGCACATAGCAGTTTGTACGGTGCTTTCGCTAAGCGGGTATTATATTCTTGAGGGCAATGATGAAGAGGGGTGGCCGCACTTTAAACAGCTAAAGCCACTGCCCGGGTTCATCATGATCGAGCAGGAAAATTTTTTGAAAGACCATATTTTATTATATTTCCAAAACCAAAACTTTATAGACTAATTATTTATTTATGAAAATAAGGATCGCATGTACAGCATTACTAATGCTTTTTTTTATGGCCGGCGTCAATGCACAGGCAAAAAAGACAACAGCAAAAAAAGCCATCGTTAAAAAAACAGCTGCAAAAAAAACTGTAGTGAAGAAACCCGTTCCTGTTGCCACAGCGCCACAGGTGAAGGTACCGGGCACAAGGATAAAACTTACTACAGATTCAGGCGTAATTATTATTCGCCTGTATGATCAAACAGCCAAACATCGTGATAATTTCATAAAGCTTGTTAATGAACATTTTTTTGATAGCTTATTGTTTCACCGCGTGATCAGCAACTTTATGATACAGGGCGGCGATCCCCAAAGTAAGCATGCACAGCCCGGTGTAATGTTGGGCGGCGGAGATATTGGTTATACCATCCCGGCAGAATTTGACACTAATTTTTTTCATAAAAAAGGTGTTTTGTCGGCGGCAAGGCAGGGAGATAATGTAAACCCGTTAAAGGCCAGCAGCGGTTGCCAATTCTATATCGTACAGGGAAAGAAATATACCGACGCAGAGCTTAATATGCTGGAAATGCAAAAAGGAATGAAATTCTCTCCCGCAAAACGCAAGGTATACCAGACGATCGGTGGCACACCATTCCTGGATATGGAATATACCGTATTCGGGGAAGTGGAAACTGGCCTGGAGGTGATCGACAAAATTGCTTCGGTAAATAAAGATGGCTACGACAGGCCGCTGGTTGATCTGCGTATGTATGCGGAAGTAATAAAATAACCCAACCGGCAGCAATCGGTAGAAATGCTTTACTTTACATCCGAAACTTAATTTCAAATTTTCAAAAAATAAAAGATGAATTTTCCAGACAACCTCCGCTACACCAAAGACCATGAATGGGTTTCATTAGAAGGTAATATCGCCACCATCGGCATCACCGATTTCGCCCAGCGTGAATTGGGGGATATTGTTTATATAGATGTGAGTTCAAAAGGCAAAGCGCTTTCAGCGGAAGAAGTATTTGGAACCGTGGAAGCCGTGAAAACAGTAAGCGATCTTTTTTTACCGGTTGCCGGTACCATTACCGAAATAAATCCTTTACTGGATGCACAACCCGAACTGGTGAACAGCGACCCATACGGGCAGGGCTGGATGATAAAAATGAGTGTTGATAATGTGGCAGACGTTGATAAACTGATGAATGCCGAAGCCTATAATGCTGTTGTGGGATAGTTAGAAAAACTGCACATGAAAGACAAGCAAGTTCCATACGCAGGGTCACCCATTATAAAATTCATTCCAGGCATTGCCTGGTTTTTTCTTGTATTGACCTTATGCTGCATCCCGGGTTTTGACCTGCCAAAGGTTGACAACTGGCTGATCGAGATCAATTTTGATAAACTGGTACATGTGGGACTTTTTGCCGTACTGGCCTACCTGTTCATGTACCCCCTGGTGAAAATGAACTTATCAGGGAAAGAAAGATGGTATTATATAATTAAGATCACCATAGCCACGATAGTATGGGGATTTACGGTAGAGCTTATCCAGAAATTTTTTATTCCCGGCAGGAGTTTTACCCTTGGTGACTGCATTGCAGACGGCCTGGGCGGTATCATTGCAGTATTATTTTATAAAAAACGTTTTTCCGAAACGCTTAAGTCCTGATAAAATACGCCTTTAAGCCTTACCCGGCAGGATTTCGGCTTGTTTCATAGGCTTTAACTCCTTACATTTGTACTATGGTAAATGTTGAAAACATGGAATACAACACAACACGGAACCATTTGATCATGAGAGAATATGGCAGACATATTCAAAAGATGGTGGAATACCTGTTGTCGATTGAGGATAAAGAAGAAAGGCAGCGCAATGCTTACGCTGTAATTGAACTGATGGGGTTTTTAAATCCGCATTTAAAGAACGTGGAAGATTTCCGTCATAAATTATGGGATCACCTTTTTCTCATCAGTGATTTTACACTTGATGTGGAAAGCCCCTATCCTATTCCTACAAGGGAAACCTTAAAAGCCAGGCCTGAAAGGCTGCGCTATCCAAAAAAATATCCCCGGTTTAATCACCTGGGTAAAAATATTGAGGTAGTAATTGATAAAGCATTGAAGGAAGAGAACCCTGAAAAGAAACAGGGTTTTGCAAATGCCATTGCTTACTACATGAAACTCACTTACAGCAACTGGCACAAAGAACTGGTTCATGATGATTCTATTCAAAGCGAATTATCCAGCATGACCAAAGGTGAGTTGGAATTCAATAACCGCCCGTTTGTAAAACACCGTGTTGACAATCGTGATGACAGGGATGACTACGGGGGAGCCAGGAGCAGTGGTGGCTACCGCAAAAATTTTGGCGGAAGAAGCAATACCGGCGGAAGGGATAGCAGGGGTGGCGGTGGACGTGACAATAACAACCGTGGTGGTGGTGGCGGAAGAGATAGCAGGGGAACTGGTGGCGACAACAGGAATAACAATAACCGTAATTTTAAGAAGAGGTATTAACCATAACACGAATTTTAAAACGAACCTGCCTGTCGGCAGCCAGGTTACACTAATTAAGAAATAAGTACCTGATGTTTATAAACGTCAGGTTTTTTTATACACGCTTACCTAATCAATGTAATTCGTCATAATTCGTGCAATAAATAAAAAAGAGGATGGGATCATTTGAAGTAAGGGGAGGACAAAAACTTTCAGGAGAAATTACCCCGCAGGGCGCAAAGAACGAAGCCCTGCAGATAATTTCAGCGGTATTGTTAACAGCCGAAAAGATAACCCTTCATAATATTCCCGACATTGTTGATGTGAACCTGCTCATTGACCTGCTTGCAGAAATGAAAGTAAAGGTCAACAGGACAAGCAGGGATACCTGTACTTTCCAGGCCGATGATGTGGATATTGAATACCTCCGCAGCGAAGACTACCATAAAAAAAGCGGCAAGTTAAGAGGTTCGGTAATGCTTGCCGGTCCCATGCTGGCAAGGTTTAAGAAAGCATATATCCCCAAGCCGGGTGGCGATAAGATAGGTCGCCGGCGACTGGATACCCATATCATAGGATTTGAAAAACTGGGCGCAAAATTTTCTTATCACAGCGATGATGGTTTTTTTCACCTGGAATCTGCCGAGCTTATAGGTGCGAAAATGGTGCTTGATGAACCCAGCGTAACCGGTACTGCCAATATATTAATGGCGGCTTCCCTGGCAGAGGGCACCACAACTATTTATAATGCAGCCTGCGAACCGTATATACAACAGCTTTGTAAAATGCTTAACCGCATGGGAGCAAGGATCAGTGGTATCGGCAGCAATATGTTAGTGATAACCGGGGTTGAACATCTAAAAGGGACCGAACATACCATGCTTCCGGATATGATCGAAGTAGGTTCCTTTATCGGGTTGGCGGCTATGACCCAAAGTGAGATCACCATTAAGAATGCCGGCATTGAACATTTAGGTGTAATTCCTGAAAAGTTCCAGCAGCTGGGCATTCAAATGGAATTTATTGGCGATGACATTCACATCCCTGCCCAGGAGTATTACGAGGTACAGAAGTACCTCGATGGAGGTGTGCTTACCATTTATGACCACCCATGGCCCGGTTTTACTCCCGACCTGTTAAGTATTGTGCTGGTAACTGCTATCCAGGCAAGAGGAAGCGTACTGATTCACCAGAAGATGTTTGAAAGCCGGTTGTTCTTTGTAGATAAACTGATAGACATGGGCGCACAGATAATCTTGTGCGATCCGCACCGTGCCGTAGTTATTGGCCTGGAAAGAGAACAACATTTACGCGGCATTACCATGAGCAGCCCGGATATTCGTGCTGGTGTTGCTTTGCTGATAGCGGCATTAAGCGCCCAGGGGAAAAGTACCATCCAGAATATTGAACAGATAGACAGGGGTTACCAGAATATTGATGAACGCTTAAGGAATTTAGGAGCAGATATAAAAAGGGTTTTTTTATGATCAAAAAAACAGGACTTAAGTGGTTGTTATTACTTACGATCATTATTTTTTCGTCCTGCCGCAATAAAACAATACAATTACTTTCTAAAAAATGGGATTGTGTAAGCGCGGAAAACCTGGTGCCTCCCGGGCAAAAATTTCAAAATGCGCAGGATTCTGTCAATGCCATTCAACTGCAAAACCTTGTAGGCGCTTTAAGCTGGACCTTTAATGAAGACCTTGAATATGCATGTGCGGTATCGGGAAGGGTTGTTGTACGCGGCACCTATGAATTAATGGATGATGAGAAGGTTTTGATATGCACCCCTTCTACAAGAAATAATATTAACCGGTATGTTATCAATACCTTAACCGAAAATGACCTGGTATTAAAAAGCAATACCAACAACACGCCCATTATTTTACATTTTAAACCCAACTAGCGAAATAAAAAATTGGAATTTAAATAGTTTCTTTGCACATGAATTCGATCCACCAGAAAATATTGATCATAACTGCACCATCAGGAGCCGGTAAGACATCCATAACAAGGCACCTGATGAAAGTTTTTCCCGTACTGGAATTTTCGGTATCTGCTGCCACCCGGCAGCCAAGGGGTATTGAGAAAGATGGCCTGGATTATTATTTTATGGGCCTTGAAGATTTTAAACAAAAGATACAGAACAAAGATTTCGCAGAATGGGAAATGGTGTATGAAGGAAAATATTACGGTACATTAAAATCTGAATTAAAAAGAATATGGGCCCTCAATAAAGTTCCTGTTTTGGATATCGATGTAAAAGGCGCAATACACATTCAGCAGCAATACCCTGAAAATACACTCAGCCTTTTTATAGAACCTCCTTCTGTTGACGAACTTAAGACCCGCCTCAAAACCCGTGGCACCGAAACATCAGAGTCACTGGAAGCCAGGGTGAACAAAGCCGCTTACGAGATCTCCTTTAAAGACCAGTTCAATAAACAAGTGGTGAATGACGACCTGCAGCGGGCATGTGGTGAAGCGGAAAAGATAGTCAAGGATTTTCTCGAATCATAGACTTTAAAGTATACAGGGAAGTAGCTGCAAGGGAGAAGCATAATAAAAAAAATCCCTTGTGGCTTGAAGCTTAATTTTTGGAGATATAGTTCATGAGGGCTGCCTCTGTATCTAATTTCCCCTCTTTCATTCTTCTTCCTTATTTTTATGCCATGGATTGGGTAGCCTTTATAGCGATCATCGCCTCTCTTTTATTCATCGGTTTCTTTGCCGGCATTGAAATAGCTTTTATTTCTGCCAATAAGCTTTCCATTGAATTGAACCGAAAGCAGGGCACCGGCGGCGGTAAAATATGGGGTTATTTTTCTGACCGGCCTGCACGTTTTATAGGCACAACCCTGGTAGGCATCAATATTGTCTTTGTTATTTATGGCCTGCTGATCGGTGATATGTTATTCCCTATCTGGGATTGGATAAAAAGACAACTGCCCGGCTCGCTTACAGAATCCGTAAAATATATCAAGCTTTTTGTTGAGACCATCCTGTCTACCCTGATCGTTCTCTTTGTTGAATTCTTATCCAAGGCTTACTTCAGGGCCAGGAACAATAACATAATCAGTTCACAGTGGATCAGCTATATCGTTCGCTTTTTTTACTGGCTCTTTACTTCCATTGCTGCTTTCTTTGTAAATACAGCGGAGTGGATATTGAAATATGTTTTTAATGTAAAGATCCACACCAAAAAAGATATGTTCAGCAAGGTTGATCTTGAAAATTTCATGCAGCAAAGCAAAGGCCATGAGGAAGATGACAGTAAGGAGATCAACAAGGAATTGTTTGAAAATGCATTATCGCTCAGTGAAGTAAGGTTGAGGGAATGCCTGATACCTCGGCGTGAGATCGAAGGCGTAAGTATGAATACCCCAATGACGGAAGTAAAAGCAAAATTCATCAATACGCAACTCAGTAAGCTGGTGGTTTATGAAGGCAGTATTGATAATATTGCCGGCTACATTCACCAGCTTGACCTTTTCAAGCATCCCGTGGCAGTTAGGGATATCCTCTTACCCATACCCACAGTTCCTGAAAGTATGAGTGCAACCGACCTGATGAATAAATTCAGCAAGGAAAGAAAGACCATTGCCTGGGTAATTGATGAATTTGGCGGCACTGCGGGTATCGTAACCATGGAAGACCTGCTGGAAGAGATCTTCGGCGATATCAAAGATGAATATGATACAGAAGAATTTGTAGACAGGCAACTGGCCCGCAACGAATTCATCTTCAGTGGCAGGGTGGAACTGGATTATATTACCGAGAAATACAAATTGTATTTTCCAAATGATGAAGCGACCGAAACATTATCGGGTTATATCATTAAGAACAACGAAGAGATCCCAAAACTAAAAGACCGTATCATCATTGGCAATTACGAGATCGATATCTTAAATGTAAGCGATACCAGGATAGAAATGGTAAAACTTAAAGTATTAAAATGATTTTGTTCCCTGTTCAATTCATCATCTTCTCTTATTCATTTACATGACAATTGCTGTTAGCACAGGATTTTTAGCAGGAGATCAGCCGGATCTTGTTGTTGAATCTTTTTGCCGGCTTGCTCAAAAATATCCACAGCATCATTTCCTGTTCATATCACACAGGCGCCATAACACAACAATCAGCAACGCTGAAAATGTGTCGTCAATTATAACAGGCCCGCAAACAAAGAACACTTTGCTACTGCAATACTGGTTCAATTACAAGCTGCCGGCCGTATTAAAAAAATATAAGGCAGATGTTTTTGTTGGCATGGATGGTATCTGTTCACTTCGTACAAAACTGCCGCAGTGCCTGGTTTTACAGGATATCTCTTTTTTACAGCACCCTGGATTCTTTAAAGGGCCTTTACGCTTTTATAAAAAATTCACTTTTAAATTTTTAACTAAGGCGGTGTCCGTTGCAACAGTTTCAGAATTTTCCAAAAAGCTGCTCACAGATAAATACAATATCGCAGCTGAGAAAATTGACGTGCTGTACGGCGCTGTGCATCCGGTTTTTAAACCCATATCTTTCGAAGAAAAAGAAAAGGTAAAAGAGCATTATACAGCAGGAAAAGAATATTTTTTATTTACCGGCTATATCGACCTGCACAGTAACCTGATAAACCTGCTGAAAGCATTTTCATTTTTTAAAAAGCGGCAGAAAAGCAATATGATGCTATTGATAGCGGGCAAAGAAGATGATTATTATGCGCAGTTCAGCAAGGACCTCAAAACCTTTAAATTCAGGAACGAGGTAAAATTGCTGGGTTGCCCGTCAAAAGAAGAGCTCGCAAAAATAACCGCTGCCGCCTATGCTTTTATTTACCCGGTATTATATGAAGATTTTGCTGCGGAGCCCTTACAGGCTATGCAATGCGGAGTGCCTGTTGTAACCGCCAGCACAGGAGCCTTACCGGAAATATGCGGGGAAGCGGCACTATATGCTGATCCAGCAGACTTTAAAGATATTGCTGAGAAGATGATGCTGATCTTTAAAGATGAGAATAAGTCAAAGGAACTGGGAAGCCTGGGCAGTGTACAGGCGCAGCAGTATCATTGGAACAAAACCAGCGAACTGCTATGGCAATCTATCCTTAAGGCTGTCGATAGGTAATTTCAGTTAATTTTGCAGCGCACAAACAAAACGTAGCCGAACCAGATCATGAATCAATCAACAATAAAAATCGATGTATTATTAGACCCGAATAAAGTACCTGAACAAATAAACTGGGTTGCCAGCGACAGTACTGCCAATATGGTACAAAAGGCCAAAGCCATGTGTATTGCTTTTTGGGATGGCAGCGATAAGACCGCTATGCGCATTGACCTTTGGACCAAGGATATGATGGTGGATGAAATGGCAGATTTTTATTACCAGATGCTGATGAGCATGGCAGATACTTTTAAAAGGGCCACACAACAACAGGGAATGAGTGATGACATGAAAAAATTTGCAAAGGAATTTTTAGAAAAATTCAGAGCTATTCAATTAAATGAACAGAAATAATAAAAAGCTGCAAGGGGTCTAGCTACAAGGGGGGAAGTTTAATAATACAGGACCAATTTTTATCTAATAGTAAAATAAAAGGTGCAGTTTATTTAAGGCTTGTCCCTTGTAGCTAAAACTCTAAAGGCTAATTTTTAAAATAATAAACACGTTAACCATGAGCTTAGAACAAAAGATAATGACCGAAATGAAAGATGCCATGAAAGCAAAGAACGAAGGCGTTCTTCGGGCATTGAGGTCGATCAAGGCAGAGATCATTAAGGCAAAGACCGAACCCGGTGCCGGCGGCGAGATTGACGAGGCAACCGAACAGAAATTCCTGCAAAAGATGATGAAGCAGCGCAGGGATTCACTGGAGATATTTGAAAAGCAGGGACGTGAAGACCTGGCGGTAAAAGAAAAGGAAGAGATGGCCGTCATTGAAAGATTCCTGCCCAGGCAGCTGGATGAAACAGAAATAAAGGACATCGTTAAAAAAATAATTGCAGATACCGGCGCTTCCTCTCCTGCCGACATGGGCAAAGTAATGGGCGTTGCAAGCAAGCAACTGGCCGGACTGGCTGACGGAAAAACGATCAGCAATATGGTTAAGGAGCTATTGTCAAACTAATATTAATTTGGTGATTTGAAGATTTGATAATTTGATGATTATCCTGTTGAGCACCTCCATCGCCACATCTTCAAATCACCAAATCATCAAATCGATATGTTAATAGACCTCGTTTTTGCTGTACTTATGGTGATAGCCATCTTTAAGGGTTACCGCAAAGGCCTCATCGTTGCCGTTTTTTCCATCATCGCTTTTATAATAGGTTTGGCCGCAGCGCTGAAATTATCAGCTACAGTAGCGGAATACTTAAAAGAGAGTGTAAACATCTCATCAAAATGGCTTCCTTTTATTGCATTTGCGATCGTTTTTATTACCGTAGTGATATTGGTTCGTTTGGGTGCAAGGTTAATTGAAAAAGGAATTCAGCTTGTACTACTGGGATGGCTTAACCGCATCGGAGGTATAATTGTATATGTTGTTCTTTATATCATCATCTTAAGCATCTTTTTATTTTATGCTGAAAAACTGCACTTAATTCAACCTGCAGCCATACACTCTTCCCAAACCTATAGTTTTGTACAACCATGGGGACCTAAAGTGATCGATGGCTTTGGAAAGGTCATTCCCATTTTTAAAGATATGTTTACGGAACTGGAAAGCTTTTTTGACGGGGTATCAAACAAAATATCTCATTAATTTGAGTCATTATTTTATTTAACGTAATTTTAGCCCGAATCGGGGTTTCATTCCTAAAAGCCTGAAACAGCGGTTTGTACAAAACCTTGTATTTACGGATGAGTTATGAAATAAAACAAGACGGCAAGTTTAAGTTTATTGAAGAAGGCGATGGTGAACCGCTGGTATTATTGCATGGCTTATTCGGAGCTTTAAGTAATTTTCAATTCCTCATTGAGCATTTCCGCAAAACGAATAAAGTTGTTGTCCCTCTCCTGCCGTTGCTTGAACTTGACCTCCTGCACACTTCAGTAGGCGGATTACAGAAATTTGTAAACCGTTTTTTTGAACACCGCAATTACAATAATGTTCATTTACTTGGCAATTCGCTTGGCGGTCATGTAGCGTTGGTGCACACGTTAAAACATCCTGAACGTATCAAGTCACTTATCCTCACCGGAAGCTCCGGGTTATTTGAAAGCGGCATGGGTGATACTTACCCGAAGAGAGGTGACAAGGAATACATCCGTAAAAAGACATCCCTTACATTCTACGACCCTGCACTGGCAACAGATGAACTGGTAAACGAGGTTTTCGAGATCACCAATAACAGGATCAAGGTCATTAAGATAATCGCTTTAGCAAAAAGTGCCATCCGTAATAATTTGGGAGATGAATTGAACCAGATAAAACAACCCGCCTGCCTTATTTGGGGAAACAATGATACGATAACGCCTCCTTTTGTTGCCAAAGAATTCCATCGTTTAATTCCAAACAGCGAACTGCATTTTGTTGATAAATGCGGTCATGCGCCGATGATGGAAGTACCTGAGGTGTTTAACAGCCTGCTGGATGCGTTTTTAGAAAAATTAAAAACGCCCGCTGCAACAGTTTGATAAAATATTTTGTCCTCATACTTTAAACAATATTTTTTCGTTATTTACTATACCTGAAACAACCACAAACCGGTTTTATGTTAACAGTAGAACTTATAAATAATAATATTCCCCGTTTACAATTACAGGATTCGGTAAGTAAGGCGCTGCGTCTTATTAATGATTTCCGTGTTACACACCTGCCTGTTGTTAAAGATGATAAGTTCCTTGGCCTGGTTAGTGAAGATGACCTGCTGGATGCCGAACAACCAAAAATGCCCATCGAATTAATGCAGGAATCTTTTGTTAATGCAGCTGTGCATGACAACGAACATTTTTTAAGTGCGGTAACCTGCAGTAACCAGTTTGATACCACGGTTGTTCCGGTGATCAGCGAAGAAGGCGAATTCATGGGTGTGATCACTACCAATGACCTGTTAAAAACCCTGGGTGTTTTTGCAGGTACCAATGAGATCGGCGGCATCATCGTACTGGAAATGGAACGCAGCCAGTTTGCCATTTCAGAGATTAGCCGTATTGTTGAAAGTAACGACGCCACCATACTTCACCTCAATACCACGGTTCATGCAGAAACCGGCATGCTTACTGTTACCCTCCACGTTAATAAAAAAGAAATTTCAGCTATAGTGGCAACCTTTGAAAGGTATGAATTTGATGTTATCTATTATTTTGGTAACGAAAATTTTGAAAACGAGATCCACAGCAACTATCGTCACCTGATGAATTACCTGGATATTTAAGGCTGCTTTCTTTCCATTGTTTGTTACGCTCAATATTGGCAAAGTGCTGAAGTAATGACTGACCTGAAAAAAATATTTTGTTGCGGCTTTATTCTAATATCTTCATCGCTTCTCCATGCACAGCACACAAAAGATCCCAATATCTCAATAACCGGGCTTACCACACACACTGTTGACTCGGCGAAAAAGATCGTTATAAATGAACTGCTTGTTACAGGAACAAAAAAAACAAAACCTTATATAGTTTACCGCGAGATACAATTTAAGACAGGCGACTCCTTATCAATTGCCGGATTAAGCACACAACTGGAACAGGCCAGGCAGCAGGTGTACAATACTTCACTTTTTAACGAGGTTAATCTTGAGGCTGTGGTTACTGACCTGGCTGCTGTCAACATAACAGTAACTGTAAAAGAGCGTTGGTACTGGTACCCGGTGCCGCAGTTTCAATGGGTTGACCGGAATTTCAATGAATGGTATAAAACTTATAATGCCCGCTTTGACCGGGTGAACTACGGATTGAAATTTGTTCATTATAATCTCAGTGGAAGAAAAGACCAGCTTCGTGTTTATTTGATCAACGGATATTCCAGGAATATCTCTTTTAGCTACACAGCACCCTATAGCAATAAAGCCCTTACAGAAGGATTTACTGTTGGAGCTGGTTTTACGCAAAAAAGAGAGGTAGCATATAAAACCAGTTACAGAGATTCTCTATTGTTTTACCCGTCAGATTCAGCCACAAAAGCAAAAGCTCATTTTGTTTATAAGAACTGGTATGCGCATGCCAGTTATATCATACGCAGGGGACTTTTCAAAAAGCATATTTTCTCTGTTAGCTATAATTATATAAAATTAGCGGACTCAGTAATAAACAAAAACAACAATCCAAACTACTTCGGGCAGCCAGTTAGTTCCAAGGGTTATATTGATCTTTCTTATGTTTTTCAATATTCCAACCTCAATAATAATTCCTATCCTTTAAAGGGAATATCAGGGTTTGTAGGTGTAATAAAAAGAGGGCTGGGGTTTAGCGGCGGCATCAATATGCTGAATTTTGAAGCAGGTTTAAATAAATATTATGACCTTGGTAAGAACTGGTACAGCAGTATCCAGTTTAATGGCAAGATAAAATTACCCTTTGAACAGGCATACATTAACCAGCGCGGGCTTGGTTATGGAGAAAGTTATTTACGGGGGCTGGAATATTATGTAATCGATGCTGTTGCCACGGGCCTGGCAAAAACAACCCTTAAGAAAAAAATTCTTTCTTTTAATGTTCCCTTCCCTTTCTTCCCGAAGCTGCTCACAAAAATACCTTTTAATTTTTTTGCCAAGACATATGCCGATGTGGGTTATGCGTACAATAAAAAACCAGGCACTACTTACTTGAATAATCGTTTACTTTATTCCGGCGGTTTTGGCATAGATATTCTTACCTTGTATGACATTAACCTAAGGTTTGAATACAGTTTTAACCAATTAAACGAAAACGGGTTATTTTTACACAACCAATCAGGTTTTTAGAATTTAATAAAACATCAAAATTCCCCTTTAGGGGTTAGGGGTATGAGAATAGCAATTTACAGTCGTGGTATAGAAAATAATCAACACCAGGATATTATCCAGTTGCTGCATGAACTGGCCCTTGGCGGTGTTGAACCTGTATTCTACCAGGATTTTTTCAACCAGTTCTATTCTGCCATTGACATTAAGGCAAAGTACTCTACATTCAATTCCTCCAAAGACCTTGACGACAGCATAGATTGTATCATCAGCTTAGGTGGGGATGGAACCTTGCTGGATACGGTTACCCTGGTCAAGGACAGCGGCATTCCGGTTGTAGGTATTAATTACGGCCGCCTTGGCTTTTTAGCAAACATCGGTAAAGAAGACCTGCATACGGCTGTAGAGGCGCTTATTAACAGAACCTATGTGCTTGACAAAAGAACACTCATACACCTTGACGCAAATATTCCTTTGTTTGGTGATGTGCCTTATGCCCTGAATGAATTTACCTTGTACAAAAGAGATTCTTCGCCGATGATAAAAATTCACACTTACCTGAATGGCGAGTTTTTAAATACGTATTGGGCAGATGGATTAATCGTTGCTACGCCTACCGGTTCAACAGGTTATTCTTTAAGTTGTAATGGCCCCGTTGTTTTCCCGGATAGTGGAAGTTTTGTCATCACGCCGGTTTCACCCCATAACCTTAATATCCGCCCGATCGTTGTGCCCGATAATACAATCATCTCTTTTGAAGTGGAAGGCAGAACAGATGGTTTTTTATGTGCGCTGGACAGCCGCAGGGAACTGGTAGGTAAAGAGGTGCAGCTTGCGGTAAGAAAAGAAAGGTTTGGGATCAATCTTATCCGCCTTAACGAAAACAATTTTTTACAAACCCTCCGCAATAAGCTATCATGGGGCCTGGATAAGCGTAACTGATGTAAATAAAATCCGCCCCTAACACTACCGTTTCTTTTTTGTAAGCCTACCTTTGTTGAACTTTTATGATCAGCAAAACCAAAAAACTCCGCTCTATATTTATCATCTACTGGTTCCTGCTTGTTTATGTGCTGGCAGCATTGATCTTTTGGTTCATTGCGCTCAACCGGCAAAATAAGCAGATGACAAAGTATGAAATGGAGAAATTAGACCCGGCTGCTTCCAATTACAGCGCGGAAGCGAAAAGATTGGAATCCGCTGAAAGAAGAAAAACGGCCCAATATGCAGGCGAAGGCGCTATCTTTTTTTTACTCATAGTTGCAGGCGCTGTATTTGTTTTCAGGGCAGTACAGCGGCAGTTAAAGATCAGCCAGGAACAACAGCACTTTATGATGGCCCTTACCCATGAATTAAAAACACCTATTGCCGTTGCAAAATTGAATTTAGAGACCCTGCAAAAAAGAAAACTGGATGAACAGCAACAACAAAGGCTGATACAAACAACCTTGCAGGAAACCAACCGTCTTAACGCTTTGTGCAACAACATGCTTCTCTCTTCACAAATTGAGGCCGGCGGTTATCGCATTACCAGTGAAGACACCAATATAAGCGAAGTGATAAGCGAATGTGTGCAGGATTTCATGACACGATACCCGCAAACCAATATCATTCCT